>Ga0114970_10002791_pt1 | contig 13019 bp, 7 predicted proteins | sample M_140205_XF_Meta_FD_87030 | JGI IMG/M metagenome (GOLD analysis project Ga0114970, IMG submission 87030) | Freshwater microbial communities from Lake Montjoie, Canada to study carbon cycling - M_140205_XF_MetaG | ecosystem: Environmental > Aquatic > Freshwater > Lake | place: Lake Montjoie... | reverse complement strand
TGTGCTTCTCTAATAAATGCGGATATACCAAATTCAGTTACATATATTGGTCCAAGTGCGTTCTTTCGTTGTATCTTGTTAACCTCTATCAATATACCCCCGTTCATTACTACTATTTATGATTCCACTTTTCATAGTTGTCGTGAAGCGGCTTCTGCTATAACTATACCCTCTTCGGTGACTATTATTGAGAATAATGCATTTTACGGCTGTGACAAACTAACAAGTATCAGCTTCGCTAGTCCTACTTCAATAACTTCTATCGGTGCTCGTGCCTTTTGGCAGTGTTTTGAATTGACTTCTCTAGTGATACCCTCTTCTGTTACTAATCTTGGGTTTGAGCTTCTTGCCGATTGCCAGAAATTGACTTCTATTAGATTTGAGGAACCCTCATCATTAACTACTATTCGCGATTTAGTGTTCACGCGTGCTTTAAGCATTCCTGTAATTATTATACCATCATCGGTTACTAGTATAGGGGATAAAGCATTCTATATTGAAGTATCGCAGCGTCAACATTACCCTAATAAATTGACAAATGCTTATTTTATGGGAGCTGCTATACCTAGTATAGCTACCAATAATTTTTCAAATGTAGGAGATACCGCTTATTATTTACAAGGAGCTACGAATGCTAGTATATTGGACAATTTTTTCACAACAAAAATACCATTAGATGCAGAGGCTTTATTAGCAGCAGCTGCTGCAGCCCTAGCAGGAGCTGCCGCCGCGCCAGCGGCACCCACCATAACCAGTATAACTAGCGGGGACGCCACAGCCTCTATAGCTTTCATTACTAGACCCGACAATGGGTCACCCATCACCAATTACCAATACTCGTTGGACGACGGCACAAATTGGATAACACGCAGTCCCGTATCAGCAGCAAGTCCAATCGTAGTGTCAAATTTAACAAATAGTCAATCATATTCTATCAAAATAAAGGCCGTAAACGCGTTAGGTAGTAGCCCAGAATCAAACGCCTTATCTGTAGTTCCCTCAGAAATAAGAGAACCCGATGTCCCCACCATCACCGGTATAACGCCGGGCAACCGAACAGCTTCCATAACTTTCACAGCCGGAGCAGCCAATGGATCCGCCATTACCAATTACCAATATTCTAGAAACGGAGGATCAACTTGGATAATACGTAGTCCTGTATCAGCCGTAAGTCCGATCACAATATCTGGCCTGACAAATGGTCAAACATATTCAATGAAAATAAAAGCCATAAACGCGATAGGTAGTAGTATCGAATCAAACGCATTACCAGTAGTACCCGCAGCAGCCGCAGCACCCGCAGCACCAACCATCACTGGTATAACTGAGGGGAACGCCGCAGCCTCTATAGCTTTCACTGCCGGCGCAGCCAATGGATCCGCCATAATAACTTATAAGTACGCATATTCATCAAATGGTGGAACAAGTTGGTCCATGTGGACACCCCGCCCATCAGGAACAACTGCAAGTCCAATAGTGTTGACAACCTACCTATTAAATGATATCACATATTCCATAAAAATAATTGCCATAAATGCGCTTGGTAGTAGTATAGCATCAAATATCGTGTCAGTAACACCTACAGGAATCGCGCCAGCCGCACCAATCATCACCGGTATAACTGGAGGAAACGCAACAGCCTCAATAGCTTTCACTGCCAGCGCAGCCAATGGATCCGCATTAACAACTTATCAATACTCCTCTTCATCAAATGCTGGGGAAAGTTGGTCGGAGTGGACAGCTCGTAGTTCAGGAACAACAGCGAGTCCACTCATAGCAACATATGGATTAAATAATGGCACGACATATTCCATAAGAATACGAGCAGTAAATGCGAAAGGTAGTAGTCCAGCGTCAAATGTATTATCTGTGGTTCCTGCAACTACCCCCGATGCACCAACTATTACGAGTATTACTGCTGGTGATAAATCCGCCATTATAGATTTCACTGCTAACGCAAATAATGGGACTGATATAACCAATTATAAATACGCATATTCCATCAATGGTGGATCTAGTTGGACAACAATACAACGTAGTCCTGCATCAGTTACTAGCCCTCTAACTATATCGGGATTAAAGAATGGACAAGAATATTCCATAAAAATAATGGCAGTCAACGCAAAAGGTACAGGCATAACATCGAATATACTTTCAGTAACCCCAGTAGGAGTACCCGCGGGACCAAAAATTACAAGTATCATTGGAAGTAATCAAACTGCTACGATCAATTTCATCACACCCTTCAACAACGGATCCACTATAACCAATTATCAGTACTCTACGGATGGCAGTACGAATTGGATCACATTCGATCCCTCAGCTACTGCTAGTCCAATAGTAGTATCTAGTTTAACAAATGGTCAAACTTATTCTTTTAAAATAAAGGCGATAAACGATGTAGGGAATGGTTTAGAATCAAACGCTCTTTCAGTAAAAATACCAGCCGCGCCAGCCGCGCCAACTATTACTGGTATAACATCTAGTATTAGTTTTACACCTGGAGCAGCAAATGGATCTGCTATAACAAATTATAAATATTCAACAGATGGAGGTGCCAATTGGATAATACGTAGCCCAGTATCTATACTAAGTCCATTAGTTATAACGGGATTAACCAGTAGTACTATATACCCTATACAAATAAAAGCAATAAATGCCATTGGTGATAGTCTGTAGGAAAACGTAGTTATGTGAAGCATTGCCGAAGTTTTCTGGATTAAGCTCCGGTTGTTCGCCGAAGGCGAACCACTTGGTGGGCACTACGTGCCCACTGAGAACGTTAGTGAAGGAGCTTGGCAACACCATCCGTATAAAGAAAAAAACTACATAGATACAAATTTACAAGTTTTTTATGTTTTTATGTTTTTATGTTTTTATGTTTTTATATTTTTATAAAATCATGATACAATAGTTTGTTATCATGATTTAGATTTCTGTAGTGGTAGAAACAGCAGCAGGTGCAGTAGCAGAAGTAGTAGAGTCATCAACAGGAACGAGCACCGGTTTTTTAGTTGCAACAGGTACGCGTTTTTTAATAGCAGTAATAACAGGCTTACCAAAATCTACTACCAAAGGGGCAATGGATGGTTCATCTACATCAATGGTCTTGCGATGATTATTCGCAGGAGGAGGAGGAGAACTATCTGGAGTAGTAGGTACAAAGGTCTTCTGTTCAACCTTCTCAACCTGCTGGTTGAATCGAGGATCTAGTTTACGTTCATATTTATATTTATTTGGTTGTTGTTGTTGTTGTTGTTGTTGTTGTTGTTGTTGTCTATTTTTATCATTATTATTATTATTATTATTATTATTATTATATTTACTCACTGGTTTAGGTCCTCCAGTAGGTTTCTGAGTATGCTCAGAAGCACGATTACTAACATTATTATTGCGCTCATTGCGTTCATTCCTCATGTTCATTTTGGAAATAGTATCAACATCCTTATCGTTATCGTCATTGAAATCGATAGACGGCTTAGTAACGGGCCTAGCCCCACTACTAGTACCAGCGCCAGCGCTAGCAGCAGCACCAACACATCTATTTGCGCTCACCTTCCAAAACCAAGGATCATCATAAATGATCTTGATATCCTTACCTGTTAACAAGCGCTCCCGCGCTCTAACCGCATCGCTAGTAGAACTCCATCGTCGGAGATGGATAAACACTCGCTGGAACTTTTCTCCCTTTTCAGACGTCCTTGGAACCATATCAATATGATCAATCTCACCGAGTCCCAACTCTTGTATCGTATCAAACACACGTTTTTTGGTCATGTTTTCGAATACACGGGGGATACACAAACTGGGGACATTGACAGGCAATGTTGATAAATTGATAGCGGAACCGACGACACTGGCAGAGGAAATCATTGCTGACATATTTTATTATTATTATTATTATTATTAAACTTAAAGCTATTATTGGAACAATTATGCATTATATAAATAGGATTAAAAGCATTTCAATTTTTTTCAAAATGCATTAAAAAAAGAATGAACTAAAAATAAAACAACAAAACAACAAAACAACAAAACCAAAAACAAACATTGGAGGAAAACGTAGGGTTGCTTGCAAGCCGATGTTTTTCGATTATATTCATTAGCTTTAGCGAAGGAATATAAAAAAATAATAATATAATAAAATATAACACACGCAACTATGAAAATAGGCATTTTAATACCATCAACATCACATGGCCGCCCATGGACATCATACAAAGAATCGTATTTGTTCAATCTAACTTTGAAAACATTTTTAATAACATACGACAAAGAACACTCATATACTTTTTATATAGGTATTGATAGAGGTGATAAAATATTGGACAATGAAAACGAAATAGCACAAATAAAACGTTTTATCAACATTATGAAAAACGTGGAAATAGAATTTATGTATATGGACAATATACCGAAAGGACACTTGACGATCATGTGGAATAGATTATTCCAAAAAGCATACGACGATAATTGTGAGTATTTCTTTCAGTGCGGCGACGACATTGATTTCAAAACACTGGGATGGGTAAATGCGTGTGTAGAAACGCTACAAAAATCGAATAATATCGGCATGGTAGGCCCGGTGAATAATAATAATTTCATATTAACACAATCTTTTGTATCAAGAAAGCATATGGAATTATTCGGGTATTATTTCCCGGAAGAAATAATAAATTGGTACTGCGATGATTGGATTAATGGAGTATATAAAGGGATAAATCGATTGTTTGTTCTAAAAAATCACATGTGTGGAAACATGGGAGGACCACCACGATATGAAATCAACAATGATCCCACATTCGTTTTAAATTTCAATGAAAATAGGAGAATATACCAAGATAGATGTAGCGAAATAGTAAAGCGAGATTTGCTGAAACTCCTTTGGCTGCCTCCGGCAACTACGGAGTTCAATAACGTTCCGTATTCTGGGTCTGTAACCTCACTCTGTCCCTTTTCTGCTACGTTACATCCCCTAAAAAATGTTAATTTATTAATAACAGGGCCAATTAGACCAAATATTAATTATATAAATGAATTAATAAATAGATTAAAGAAAATTATTAAGCATAATGTAATTGTTTTTTTATGTTATTGGGAAGATTCAAAAATAGAAAAAAATTTAATACAAAATGTAGATTATTTATTTAATGAAATTGAACCAACAGACGAAGAAATATTTAAAAATATACATGGTAGAACAATACAACAGAAACAAATGGGTACTATAGAACATTGGACGCCACAGATATATAAGATGTTTTATGGTATTAAAAAACTTGTTGATAATATAGAACAAACATCTATTATTAACGATGATGATATTGTTTTACGAATTAGAACTGATTTATATATAGAAAATTGCGATATAGAGAAATTAAATGATATATTAAATAATATAAAGGATAATACCTATTATAATAGATTTAGAGGCGGTCATATGTGCGATTGGTTTGGAATATCAACATATAATATTTTTAAAAAAATATTGTATATAGAAAATGATTCTGTTTATAATTTTATTATAACAAATTTATATAATGCTGAAGATATTATTACATATAAAAGTAAATTATATAAAATAAATATGCTTGATATAAGAAATATTATAACATTATGTATTTGTAGAGAATATGTAGATGAAAACGAAAAAGAACTTGAGAGATTTAAATAATATGGAGATCTCTTTCGTCTATGGCGAACAACAAATCACCAATAACAACTACCCTCACATAATTGTGGGTTTTTAGGTTTATCTTCATCTAATGGATGAGTCCAATAATTATTTACATGTTGTATAATTTTTGGACTATTTTTCCAACGACTCCCCATAATCCCAAAAAATAATTGTAAACTACCCCCAACATAGATAGCACTTGTTTTCAAATCACTAAATATAAAATCACTTATCAACATACCAAATCCTCCACAACTTACTAAAGCTATATCATAATCAAATGTTTGTTCCTTTATATTTTTCAAATCTTCTTTCATTTTTTCAAAATGATATGTCCATGGATTATTGTCATGATTTCCACCATTTTGTTGAGGTGGTTTATAGACATAAAATTCAGTCGTTTCGTGAAATATTTTATTTGATTGAAAAATATGTTGCATATTGGATATTTGTTGGTTTGTTGTTTTTTCATGTGATGTAATAATTAATACTTTTTTATTCTTAAAAATGTTATCAAAACAATATTGACTATTATTCATATAATAAAATGGTTCTAATCCTTGTGCGCATATTTTTTTAATATTAGGATACACTTTTTCTATAAAATCATAATATTCCTTTGCTTGAGAATACATTGATTCAGACCAAATACCTAATAAATCGCATCTGGAAACAGAACGAGTATATAATTTTACATATTGTTTATAATGATCTATATGGGTAAATAGTATACCTGCAACAAGCAACATATTATTTATTAAATACGTATAATTTTGCAGCGATTGATTAGATAAAATTTTACCACAAAGTGACGGCTCATTTCCAGATAGGCGTCCAATAAAAAAAGGCTCGTTTTTCTGCTGTTTCTCTAATATAAAATCTTGCATTAATAAAAAAGATTTCAATTTTTGTTCATCTGTAAAAGGTTGAATCAAATTATTAAATTCCATTTTTGCTATAAGAATATTATACTATTGTGTTTATATTTAAATAATTAATTGTGTAATAATATACATAATGGCAGGATTAAATGCGGAAATAAAAAATTTAAAAATACCTATAAATAACGTGAACAAATATAATAAATTGTTTTTTGATAAGTATATAGAAAATGTAAAAACAATATTAGAAAACGGAAATTATATATTGGGAAAAGAAGTAACATTATTTGAAAATAAATTAGCCGAGTATATAAACACGAAATATTGTGTAGGTGTAGGTTCAGGAACTAGCGCTTTAGAGTTAGCATTTCAATCGTTACATTTACAGAGCGATGATGAAATTATAATACAATCAAATGCATATATAGCGTGTGCATTAGGTGCATTGAAATCAAATGCAAAGATTGCATTAATAGATTGTGATGAGAATGGGTTATTTAATATTGAAGAATTTAAAAATAACATAACTATAAAAACCAAAGCAGTATTAATAGTGCATTTATATGGTGATAGTTGTAACATGGAATTAATGAAGCAAATATGTACTGATAAAAATATAATTATGATTGAGGATTGCGCTCAGGCACATGGAACAAAATATAATAATAAAATGATTGGCTCTTTTGGAGATATATCATGTTTTAGTTTTTATCCTTCGAAAAATTTAGGAGCACTAGGAGACGCCGGTGCAATATGTACAAATAATGAATTATATTATAATAATATAAAATATTTACGAAATTTAGGAAGTATAAAAAAATACGAGCACGATATTAAAGCTACAAATTCACGCTTAGATACTATTCAAGCTATGTTTTTACTAACTAAATTTGATGATATTGATAATACTATTATTCATAAACAAAAGTTGGCAAAATCATATAAAAATATGCCTTTTTTATTGGAGCATATAAAAAATAATGACCCCAATGTACATCATTCTTATCATTTATATGTCATTAAATTACATGATTATATTAAAAGAGATGATTTTATGGCATACTTGAATGCACGTGGGGTTGAAACATTAATTCATTATAAAATTCCTTTTTATAAAAGCAAGGCTTTTTCAGAATTAAATCATCTTACATTTCCAAATACAGAAAAATTAGCAGATAGAATGGTTTCCTTGCCGATATTTAATACTATGACAGAAGAAGAGATACAATATGTTATAAATGTATTAAATGACTATGATATTAAAATTTTTCCATTTTAAAATATATACTCCGTCTTGGAGGAAAACGGAGGCTTGTATTATTATATACATATACTATATGGAACCTTTTATGAAAAAGAAAGACATAATACTATTTTATAAGTATTTAGATAATGCAACAAATTATTTAGAGTATGGTTCTGGTGGTTCTACATATCAGGCTGCTATAAGAAATAATATAGTAAACATTATTTCAGTTGAAAGTGATTTAGAATGGCATAATAAATTAAAATGTATGATACAGCATAAAACACATATAGATTTTAAATATATTAATATGAAGACTCTATCGAATAATTGGGGATATCCTGGAACTGATAGTACAATAAATGATTGGATTAATTATAGTAATGTGATAGGTAATTTAGATTACTTGATTGCTCAAAAAATAAATGTAATATTAATAGATGGTCGATTTAGAGTTGCATGTTGTTTAAAATGTTTTGATGTAATAAATGATAATTGTTATATATTATTTGATGATTTTTTATATCGACCTGAATACCACATCGTTTTGAAATATTATGATATTGTAGAAAAAACAACGGATAATAGTATGGTTGTATTAAAAAAAAAAAATATTGAAGGAAATGTGGAGGAAAACGTAGATACTATGAAGTGGCGAAGCGAATCGAAGTTTTCCGATTATACTCCGGAGAGCCAGCGGAGGAGTATAGATAATAGTCTTCGGATTCAACTAAGTGAGCTTATTTCCGTATACGAAAAAATAGCAGATTAAAAATAATATATTACTATTATATTTTGTAATAAATTATTATATTCCGAAGGCGCAAGCCGAAGGAATATGCACGTACCCCTTCAAATATTTTAAGAATGAGGTGTAAATGTTGGTATATAAATATCGTCTTCAAATATTGTATCGCATAATACTATCATAACTGCGTTTTCTGTAAAATTATTTAAATTGATATAATTGTTAATTGGAAGTTTTAACGCAATACCTGGACTATCTAATTTAAAATGACATTCTTCGTGTGTCAATATATGGGTTGTTTGTATATCTACAGACCCACTTAACATTATCAATATTTGATTCGTATTTTGATGTGCATGACATCCTCTTTTATTAATAGTTATATCTTTATCAAAATCATATAAATAAAAAATGCGTTTAATTGGCATATGAATTTCATAATCATTTATAGCCACTAATTTACCAGGACGTATGCCATCACTTTTTTCAGTTAATGCAATTATATAAGGTAAAATATTATTCATGTAGTATATATATATATATATTAATATATATATTAATATTAATATTTTTTATACTTATATTTATACTTATATTTATATAACTATAAAATAACTTCATATTTAGGGGATGTGGTGGAGCGATGGCGTAGTCACAGACCCAGAATACTCCAAAACTTCGGCTTGCAATCAAGCCGAAGTTTTCCTCCACTAGCGTTCCGTATTCTGGAGTAAAACGAAGGAGATCACATATAACATTTATTTTGCAACAAAAATAAACTATTTATCGTGTATATGATTTTATAATTATTATCATTTATAATCTGTAAAAACGTTTTTTCTTCAAAAGAATATTTAATAACATTAATTAGGTCATACGCTCTATATATAGATATTTTGTTGGTTTCACTAATATTAATTCTATTCAAAATGACATATTCTGAATTTAAATGTAAAATATGATTTAAACAATCATGGGCATTTGGCAACATATCAAGTAGTCCATCTACATAAACTATGTCATTTTTATTAAAAGCTGTTAATTTAAACACATCTTGCTCTTTAAAACAATTATCATTCCAAGTTTTTTTTGCGGTATTTATCATCGCTTCAGAAAAATCAGATCCATAATATTTCATATTAAATTGATTATCTAATAATAATTTATATGTAGACCCAACGCCACACGCAATATCATTAAAGTTTTTTGATAGTATAGAATCAATACGTGTAAGTGAATTTAATAAATTTTTCCAATGAGAAGGATAATTATTTTTAGAATTTAATTGTTCGATATTTAAACCCAATTGTTTCATAGGAACATTTACGTTTTTCCATTCATCAACATTATACAATTCATTTATTTTTTCATCATCAAATCTTTTGTTCAAAATGGATAAATCCCTTATAATTGATTCTGGATGATTATTTGTAAATTTTGCAGTAAAACACGGGCCTCGTCTCTCAGGTTTAAATTCATGCACACCATAATATTTATTTTCTAATTGCATTTTTTGACTATCGTTAGTGTTTGAAATCCAATTCAAATAAACATTTTGATAATAATCAGGTATAATTCCGTGTATATTCAAAGAATTTGCATAATAGTTCATTTTATTTTTCACTTGACTTGGAAACACATAGGAGTAATGATGCATCTGGATACCCCATTTATTAAATAATTCATCACTTGATATATGTTTTCTAGGAATATTCACTGGATATTGAATTGTGGGAGGTCTATGTGTTTGCCAAAAACTACCAGGCATGTATTTAAAAATTCGCAAAAAATTATCATTATTTTGCTCAAATCCAGTGAGATAAGAATCAAACCCACCATAAAATGTACAACTTCGCACACCAACAGAAGTTGGCTTTTCTTCTATTAACATTTTTTTAATCTTCATTATATTTTCAATAGTATATAACTCGTCTGAATCAATTTGCCACAAATAATCAATATCATCTCGAATAAATGGAATATAAGAATTACATTCTTCTGTTTTTTCTTCAAATTGCCCATGAATTATTTTAATTTTATTATCATAATCATTATAACTATCCATAATTTTATTAGTATTATCAGTAGAAGTAGTTTTACCCAAATTTTGCCAAAATCTTACAGGGCCTTCTGTTATCAATATTTGATCCACATACGGATAAATTTGATCGATACATTGCTTAAATACATAATCACCTTCAAATACGATAATACCTACCGCAATTTTTATCGAAGGATCTTTTTTTGTCATACCCATACCCATACCCATACCCATACCCATAGTATCACCTTTTTCAATACTTTTAATTATCTTGTCTACCTTCTTTAAACTTCTAAAATAATCATCATGTAATTTTTTAAGAGGTACATTTTTATATATCTGATTATTATTTGTAAATATTCTATAAAGATCACCAAGACAATATGAATTGCTCTTAAACTCAAATTTAAATTTTGAAAAATGTGTAAAAACCAAGGGTTGGATTTTACCTTTATATGTTATTTCATAATTAGCTATATTATCAATGTTATAACTCCCCCAATTCCAAGGCGCACCATGTCCAATATCATCATCAATATAAATTTCATTCTCTGAACACAATACTGGAAAATGATCTAAGTATTTCTGATCGCCGCACGTATGTAATTGTAATTCTGCATATTTTTTATACAACACCGCATCAGTCCACCAATGTAAAACCTCTTTCCCTTTACTTGAATTCTTAAAATAAACTATTCCAACGTTAAATTTACCAGATTCATTTAAATGAGCTTCGCTATCAAATCTGTGTTTGAATATTCCAATATCTTTTTCTCCAAAGGTCTCGTATAAAATATTAATATCTTTATGGAAAACAATATCAGAATCTATATACATAACTGATGAACAATTTGGTGTAATAGACATAATATAATTTGAAAAATAAGATGCAAGTGCCCAAAAGTAATATCTAGTTTGATATGTTTTAAGATTAATAATAGTTTGATTATTTAATATAACTTCTTCTTTGTAACAATTAATTTTAAATCGTAGTTTGATATTTGACATGATATTAAATGTTCTGTCATCCAAACATAGAAAATGTATTATAAGATTCGTAGACGATTCAAATGAATCAATCGAACCTAATAATACTAAAGCGTAATGCAAATAATTAAAATCGCATAAAATGGTAACATGTTTTTCCATAGTATATATAATTATTATTTATAATTATCTATTTAAACCAATAAACTAATAAAACAAAATATAAAAATATCAACGTTTTGCTGTGCCATAAAACGGATCCATTAGATTTTTAATAAAGGGGTTTAAATCTTGTGGATTTACCAAAGTATCGTAGTGAAAAAAACAATCCCAAAACCATCGCTTGTTTAAGATTTCCGCATTCGTCATTTCATGATGAAACATTTGATCAATGACAGAAAACGCGGACTTCAAAAGCAAAATCTCTCGAACCAAATCTTTTTTAATATTAAATAGTTTTACTAGCTGGGATTTATGATCATTATTCAAAGCATTTTTATTACATTTGGAAACCGCGTTAATATATCGAATTTCATTTTTCACATTTTTCAAGTTGGTAATCGTTTTTTTCCGATAATCGTCGATTTTTTTAATAATAGAAAATATATTTGTATTGTACATTATCGGATATCGAACACGAATGATGTGTGGAATCAAAAATTGGTTTGTTTCTTTGATCTCCGCTATTTTCTTTTCAACATCTGATAACTTTTTCATCATATCCGATTCCAATTCTACTTTTTTTTTCGAATTTGCATCGACATCCTGCTCCATAGAGAAATCACGAAATAATAAAATAGATCCGGATGTAAAAACAACCGATGTTTGTAATTTATCGTATTGATGAGCGGATATTTTATGCGCTTCTGATGCGGCATCCAATTTGAAATAATTAACCATGGCTAGTAAAAATGCGATGATAGCGTTAACGGCGGATATTAAAGTGGCCCCCCAACCATAATATTGAACAACGGATGATAACACTGTTGCAGCGGTAGATAGCAATATAGCAGGCATCATCAATTTATTCAGTTGTTGTTCAGAGTAATTTTTAGCTTCCATATAAATGATTTTTTGTCCCTTTAAATAACTCGCTAAAATGTCCAGTGCGGACGAATATTTGTGATTGATATCAGAGTAGTATTTATCAATGCTTTGTTCTACTTGTGTATAATTGAGTTTTTTAAATGTAATTTTATGACCAGGATTAGTACCAGTACCATTGCCCTGATTAGGACTATGACTAGGACCATTACCATTACCATTACCATTATCAGAATCATCACTATATGTATCACTTAGATCACTTGCACTTTCAGCAAAATAATTTTCATCTCCAACACTGATACTATTATTGCTACTATTATTTATACTATTGTTGTGATTGTGATTGTGATTGTGATTGTGATAGTTATATCTATGATTATTATGTAATTTAG
>Ga0114970_10002790_pt1 | contig 13021 bp, 9 predicted proteins | sample M_140205_XF_Meta_FD_87030 | JGI IMG/M metagenome (GOLD analysis project Ga0114970, IMG submission 87030) | Freshwater microbial communities from Lake Montjoie, Canada to study carbon cycling - M_140205_XF_MetaG | ecosystem: Environmental > Aquatic > Freshwater > Lake | place: Lake Montjoie... | reverse complement strand
GGATTCCGGGACGGAGATGTTCATCAGGCCGGTCTCGTGCGCTTTTTTGATGATGCTGGTCGGGTATTCCATCGACAAGTCATGCTTGGCTGCCTGGGGCATCATTTCTTTGCGGGCGAATTCGCGTGCCGTTTTTTGAATGGCCTGTTGGTCATCACTGAGCCGGAACATGGGCGTCGACATTGCAGATTCCCCCTTACTCGAACGCGCGCGAACGGCGCGTGAATTGAAATATCTATGTCAGGGATATCGGCAAAACCAAAAGACACTTAAATGTCAGTTAATAATTGGGTGCAAGGCTTGGGGCTGGACTTGTCTCCACGTTGAAACTCGTGGAATTCTGATTTTCCTCCTTAGCGACAGCGGTGGCGACGTCCCATATGTCAGCGTTTTGGTTCTCTCCGTACGCATCATAAACTCCGGAAAGGAATCCGTAAGAAATAAAACCATCAGCGGCGCCGGTCGGTGCGTTATAAATGGTATAGATCTCCCGGATGTTGTGGTTCACGAATACCTCAAAAATACTGATGATGGCTTTCCAGGCCTGAATGGCCGTGGACTGTGTGTAAATTGTCAAGTTTTCAGCGATAGACCCAGATTTAATCAAGGTTCCGTTCATGGAAGTGCAAACGGTCGTGTTAAACGATTCCGTGCTTCCATCGAAAATCTCATAAATATTGCCGACGAAAGTGAGCGCGTAGTCTGATGCTGCATCATCCATTTCGCGTTTACTGCCAGCCACAAAGTGCAGCAGGTCTGGAAGATTAAGATGGAGAAGGGTGGTTCGCGCCTGCCCCAGCGCCTGCGCCCGCGCCTCCGCCTGCGTCTGCGCGTCTTCGGAATAAATCACTGTTGACGTGGAGTTCGCGATCTTAACCAATTCCAAGATCAAGTTTGCCGCACCATTGGTCAACGCATCCGCCATCATGGTGAATCTGGCTTGGCTACCCCGGCATTCGTCGCTTATCGGGGGCAAAACGGCCTTTACCGTCGTGGCTGAATTCGGCGTGCTGTCCGGCACAACATGAAGTGTTGCAAGATAAAGAGAATCGGCTTCGACACCAGAGATTTTAAAGTTGTACCCAGCGGCAGGCGCGGGGAGTGGCTCGCAGGCGGTCGCCGCACTCGTCAGCACATCTACCATTTGAAACGAAACCCGATCCACCTTGCGGATTGTGACGGTGCACTTGTAGGTCTCTGCGAGTTTCAATGGAGTTGAAGCTAGGGCAAGGTTCGGTCCCGTGATGGCAGTCGGAGACACAGCCAGTTTGAAATCATCCTCCGCATCGTCTTTCCGGTAAGCATCGATCGTGATTTTTCCATCGCCTGGAATGATGACGTCGCTCGCAGAACTGATTTCCGTTACACCTTCGGTTTCGTCTGTGGGATTTACGCCGGTTTCCATCGACCGCCCTGCCGCGCCATTTTTGCACGACAGAAATCCAGCGCCGCAAATGGAGGCGACGGTGACGGTCATGGAAATGCGCATGCAAAGTCTGATCAAATGAATATCTCTCTTTAAAGAAATATCGGCGGATCGGGAAAGAATCTTAGTCATTTCTGTGTGTTAATAAAAATACCAGTAGTTACGGTTGGTTGTGTCCTTTGCCGCCATTGACACGCTCGCGGCCTCAAGCTTCAGCGGGCTCTCGTTGGCGAACTCAACAGAGTCGAGAAAGATGTGCTGGGCTGACGAGCACTTCCGTTATCATTCGGACTCAGCCGCCCGCCCGAAGATCCTGCGAATGCCGGATCTCTGGCGGGCTTCTTATTTGTTCAGCCGACCGCTAATGTAGGAGGTATGGCAACTGAAGAAGAATTACTGCAAGCGGAGCTGCAATCCATTTTTATGGAAGGTGTCCCCGGCATTATTGAGGAATTCGAGGCAAAGCTCCTTGCCCTCGAAGGCGACGCAGACACCAAGGAGACACTTGCCAGCATTTTCCGGGCGGCGCACTCCATGAAAGGCTCCGCAGCATCGGTAGGTTTTATCGCCCTTGCTGCTTTCGCCCACAAGACCGAAGACTGCCTGTCGATCCTCAGAAACAAACCAGAACTCCTCGCGAAAGACGTCGTATCTGTTCTTCTTCAGGCCCTCGACATTATGAAGGCCTGGGTCGAGGGGTTGAAAAACGATGGGGCTGGGTTCACCGAGCCAAGTGGTGTGGCGGAAGTTGTTGATGCCTTGCAGGCGACGACCGTGCGTCTTGGGGGCAAGGCGCCTTCCACCAATCAAGCAATCACGGACGAAACGCTTCCTCTGCATGAGTTCACCGAGTCTGTCGTCGCGACATCAACTCATAAAACCCAGAAAATCAAGGCCTCTAACTCGATCAAAGTTGATTCCGCACGAGTTGATTTCGTAATGGACCTCGTCGGTGAACTGGTCGTGATCAAGAGCCAACTCCTTCAGGATACTGCCATCAAGGGTCTGTCATCACCGCGCGTCGAAAGCATCTTGTCGCTGCTGGACAAGACCGTCAGGGAGCTCTACGACAAAGCCCTCTCCCTGCGGATGACGTCATTGAAATCAATGTTTCTTCGGGTAGAACGCTCCGTCCGCGATACGGCCGTCAAAGTTGGCAAAGAAGTGATCATCACAACTGAGGGCGAGGATACCGAACTCGATCGAGCCATCATCGAACAGCTCGGAGACCCTTTGATGCACTTGGCGCGAAATGCGGTCGATCACGGCATTGAGGACGCTGAAGGGCGATTCGACGCAGGGAAACCAGCCATCGGAATACTGAAAGTCACAACTGGAAATCGCGGCAGCAACGTCGTGATTGAAATATCTGACGACGGCCGTGGCCTCGACCCTGAAAAAATTGGGAAAAAAGCCGTGGAAAAGGGCCTCGTGAGTCCCGGCGAACTCCAGGGCATGCGCCCTGAATCCATCAACCGACTTCTCTTCATGCCCGGTTTCTCGACGGCTGAGAAGATCACGGACGTTAGTGGCAGGGGAGTTGGACTCGATGTTGTCAAGACTGCCGTCGAGAGCCTGAAAGGTCAGATTGAAATCGAGAGCAAGCTGGGGGCAGGGACAACCTTTCGCCTGGTCCTGCCACTGACAACAGCCATACTTGACGGGGTCATACTCAAAGTCGGAGGCCATCGCTATATCTTGCCAATCGAACTGATCAGCGAGTTCGTCAACCTGAACCCGCAAACACATGCGGACTTGAGCAGCAACCGGGTGACAAACGTTGACTCCGGTGAGGTACTGAAGATCCGGGACACGTTTATCCCGGCGGTGCGCCTCGCGAGGCAGCTTGGCCTGAAGCCAGGCCCTGAAGGGCTGGCCATTGTCGTCAAGACGTCAGGAAAGCAAATCGCCCTGCTGGTTGATGAGGTGGTACAGCAGAGCCAGGTGGTCTTGAAAAGCCTGAACACCGGCGAGGAAAACATCCGCGGGGTGTCTGGCGCTGCGATCCTTGGTGACGGCAGGGTCGCTCTGGTTCTGGACCCGGCTGGATTCAGCAGCAAGCACTCCGTCATACCGGTGAACCCGTGACTGCGCAGCAGGACATGGAATACCTGCGCAACATTTTCCTGAGGGAGTCGCAATCCCTTGGAACTGCGCTCGCCAGCCTGATCATGGAAGTCGACCGAAGTCACGGCGACAAGGCGGCCCTCGATCAGCTCTTCCGCACAATGCATACTTTGAAGGCCGCCGCTGGTGCCATCCCCGGAGCGAGACCGATATCGATGGTGGCACATGAATGCGAGAACCTGCTCGCGCAAATCCGCGAATCCAAAAAGAATTGGACCGGGGACATGCTGCCACTTTTTTTGGAAGCCAGTGACAAAATCATCGAAGCCATTGCGCAAGTGTCCAACGGAGACGCGCGTGAGGATGATGTCCTCGCCATCATAGACAGGCTACAGAGTCATAATTCGCAAACCCCTCAGCCGTTCCATGTTGTGAGTGACATCAAGCCGGATGCACTACCGCCAGACGAACGAATCCTGGTTGCCCCAGCGGACATGGATGGTCTCAAAGGAGGCCTCAGCACATTGATCAGCGTCCGAAACCAATTGCAGAGCCTTATCAAAGTGGAGGAGGCACGGAGCAGGCCCGAGTTACCCCAGCTGATTGGCCTCGGCCGGTCCCTGGGCCAGGCGATTGATGACATCTCCGGCCGGATTGCCGAGGTCCAGAGGGTTCCGCTTGCTGAAGTTGCCGTCCGCGTGCGCAGGGTTGTCACCGAAATTTCCCGGCAACTCGGAAAGCAGATTCAACTCACGGTGACCGGCGACGACATCAAAGTCGACCGGGAAGTTGCAAGGTCGATTGGACGGGCTATCGAGCAAGTTGCACGGAACGCCTGCGACCACGGGATCGAAACTCCTGAAAGAAGGGTATCGGAGGGCAAGCCACCCTCTGGTTCCGTTGATCTGAGGTTCTCGGTCGATAAAAATGGCGTAACCGCAGTGATCGCAGATGACGGCCAGGGGATCGATACAGCGGCTTTGCGCCACAGAATCAAGGATATTCCCGATCACAAATCCCAGTTCGATGATGCATCAGACATTGAGATTCTTGAGGCGATCTTCATCGATGGCATGTCCACCGCTGTGACCGTGTCTGACATTTCTGGCAGGGGTGTAGGCCTTCCCGTCGCGAAATCAGAAGTAGCGCGCCTCGGCGGGACCGTCGCGGTTTCGTCCAAACGGGGACGTGGCACCCGGTTCACCCTTGTGCTTCCGCATCCCCGGGATGAATCCGTGAGTCGTGTCCTCATCGCTCGCAGTGGCCTCTTCAACTTCGCAATCCCGGTGGAGCGAGTGGTTGATATCAGCAGTCTGGATGTCAGGGGAATTGCCGTTGCCAACGGACGACTTACAACGCAGTTCAGGGGCAAGACAATCCCAGTCGGTAGCCCCGCAGAGTGGACCGGCATGAAAGCAAAGAGCCCACTTGAATTGCCATTCAGCCAGTCGGGTTTGGTCCTTGTGTTGTCTCACGACGGTGCATGGCATGGCGTGCACATCGACAACGTCCTGGATCAGATTGATGTGACCACCCAGTCCCTGAGTCCCCTGATAAAGAAAATCCCGGGTATCAACGGCGTATGCCAGATTCCCGGAAATGACATCGCATTTATCATGGATCCCTGCGAATTTATTGGAATTAAAATTCATGAGTGATGCCGCCAATCAAGACAAATACTTGTTACTGAAGCGAAAAGGTCGGATCCTCGCGCTGCCTGTGGATCACGTCTCGGAAGTCATGCAGTGCGATCGTGTTTTTGACCTTCCTGTCACCGACCCTCGGATCGCGGGCCTCATATTGACCGGCGATGAAACGGTCCCGCTCATCCGGATTGATGATGAGAAGTCGAGTCATCCGCGAATCGCAGTATTGCTCCGCACCCCCGACGGGCTTGTGGCTTTTCCGGCGGACGAGGTGATCAGGGTTGATGCCTTGACGGAAACACCCATGCCAGAAATGCCTGCAGAGACGCAGGGCCCAATGGCCTCCAGGTGGCCTGGGATCCTTCGCGGGATTGGCTCTATCGACCAGCACACGATTTTCTTCCTGGAGCCACGGGCAATCACCGCGGAGCCACGATGATACCGGACCGCGCAAGGGATCAGTTCGTGTATCCGGGTCAGCTTGTGGCTGCCCGTGCGCCAGTCGTCATCAAAACGATACTTGGATCTTGCATCGCCGTTGTTTTGATGGACCGGAAGGCTGGTGTCCTTGGGCTCTGTCATTATTTGCTGGACCGTCCATCGGGGTCTGGCCATCCAGGTTACAAATACGGAATTCACGCCATTCCGGCGTTGATCAGGGAAATGCAGCTCTTTGGGGCGACGATATCAGATCTAGAGGCGCAGATTTTTGGCGGAGCCAACCTCAGCCATCAACTCGCACTGTTTCACCAGGATATCGGAAAATCCAACGCAGCATTGGCGCATCAGTTCATGAAGGAATACGGCATCAGGGTGACACACGAGGACACTGGCGGCACAGCCGGGCGCAATATCAGGGTCAATTCCGACGGCTACCAGGTCTCGAACCAAACAATCGAGAGGCAGGATGGTTCCGGTGGTATTTCAAGAACTGGTGTTCAGAATATCACGCCGCCAACCTCAGCCAGTGTGCTGATCGTTGATGATTCGCAAACCGCTCGGGCTGTGATCGAGCGAGCCCTCGCGAGAAATCCCGCGATCAAGATTGCCGGCACCGCCTCCGACGCCTTCGACGCAAGGGACAAAATTGTCCGCCTGAAACCTGATGTACTTCTTCTGGACATAGAGATGCCGCGACTCAACGGCGTCGATTTCCTTGAAAAGTTGATGGAATACCACCCGATGCCCGTGATTATGGTTTCGTCGTTGAATCCGGACGGACGCGCCGCACGACGAGCACTCGAACTTGGCGCCATTGAATTCGTCCAGAAGCCATCGCAGTACGACCCGGCACAACTTCGAGACTTGTCAGAAACATTGCCGCAAAAAATATTGGCGGCGGCTGCGTCCCGCGGGAAATTAAAGTCTGCCCGTCCTTCCCATGCCGGATCGCCGTCCAGCGATAAAGTGAGCCGCCCAGAGACGCGTCAGATCGCTACCAGGCAGCGTCATGGAAGTGCAGTTGATCTGATCTGCGTTTCCGGCAACGTCGGAAGCCTTGGCAGCCTGGAATCCCTCCTGGCTGGACTCGAGGACGACAGCCCGCCAGTGGTGCTCGCGGTATCAACGATCTCGGCCATTCCCGCGGCTTTTATTGAAAAAGTTAGGGACCAGACCCGGCTATCGATTGTCCTGACGGACCATCCGCAAGTCATGGGGCGCGGGAAGGTCTATTTCACTGATGCGTCACATCATGCCGTCGTTGAACCTGGACCTGGGGGCTTCCTGCAGATTCGACCCGTCCCCGGGACTCCGGTTCAGGGCCAGCGCCCATCGGGAGATGTTTTGATGATCAGCGCCGCCAAAACATGCCCAGGAAGCACCTGTGGCATCATGCTTGGCGGTTTTGGAAAAGACGGTGTTCGCGGACTGTCGATGATCAGCGAAGCTGGCGGGATGACCATTGTGGAAGATCCGGCCACGGCCTCATTTCCCCATAACCTCAACAGCGCCCTGGAAGAAGGCGTCGCCGAAAAAACAACGGCAGCCGCTGAAATGGCTGCCGCAGTGTTTGAACGTCGTAGCGGGACCGGGGCGTGAGTTCAGGCTGCATTTTCCGCAGAATTTCTCTGTCCTGCGAGTCTTGATAACTCCTCGCGTCCGACGGCGAGCATGATGTTGACCATCACGCACACTTTTCCTTCCTGACCTTCCATCTTGCCCATGCCGATGATGAATGAATCACCCGCATTGCCACCAATGTCGGGCGCAGGCTCGATTTGCCCGTCAGAAAAATCAACGACGCCGCTGACCGAATCGACGATCGTCCCGACCTGTCCATGATCGACCTCAATCACGACGATACACGTCTCGCGTGTAAATTCAGTGAATGGCAAACCAAACTTAAGGCGCAAATCCACGACGGGGATCACCTTGCCGCGGAGATTGATGACACCTGCGACAAATGAAGGTGCCTGGGGAACAGGCGTAATCTCTCCGACACGATTGATCTCACGAACAGTGCCAATCGACACCGCGTAGACCTGACCCCGGAGCAAGAAAGTCAAATACTGACCGGATGGTGCAGTGATTCTTTTTTTTTCGTCCATACCTACAACCCCCTATCTCACGTCGGCGTCAGAAGCCAGCAGTGGTCTTTACGTTGGACTTCGGTTCGTCGCCCAGTGGAATCACATCCTCGGGATTCACCGGATGGCCGCCGTAGCCACCGGATCCGCTGCGGATCGAAACGACATTTCCACGCGACGACCCTTGCGGGGACTGCCGTGACGTCGGGTGACCATTTCTCCGGGTATAGTGCACATCCATCTGGATTCCGGAATTTCCGTAATCGTGAGTCGCCCGCCGCCCGCCGCTTTTGTCGATTCGGCCGTCAACGAGGGCACGCAAATTCTGGACTTCGCCCTGAAGGGCCAGCGCCTGGGCAGACATCTGCTCTGCTGATGCCGCAACTTCCTCCGCTGAGGCGGCGTTGCGCTGGGTGCTCTGGTCAAGGTCGTTCATCGCGCGGCTGATTTGCGTGATGCCTGTGGATTGCTCCTGGCTGGCCGAGGCAATCTGCTGATTGAGTTCCGACACCTTCCTGACGGCACCCAGGATATTTTTCAACGCAATGCTACTCTCATCTGCGATCTTGGAACCACGATCAATCTTGACCACGCTTTCCTTGATGAGGCTGGTGATATCTTTTGCAGCGGACGCGCTGCGTGCTGCCAAGGACCGGACTGCTTCTGCGACAACCGCAAATCCTTTGCCCTGCTCCCCGGCCCGGGCAGCTTCAACAGCGGCGTTCAAAGCCAGCAAATTGGTCTGAAACGCAATGTCATCGATCACGTTAATGATTTCTTCAATCTTTTTGGAGCTCGTGGAAATGTCACCCATCGCTTCGTTCAAGCGCCGCATCTCGGACTCGCCTTCTTCGGCAGCGTGCTGGCTGGACTGGGACAATTTCAGGGCCTCGCGCGAGTTGTCCGCATTCAGTTTGACCATGCTCGACAACTCCTCAACTGAGGCCACTGACTCCTGCAGCGCGCCAGCCGAATCGGTTGCCTCTCCGGAAAGCTGCTGGCTCGCACCGGAAAGCTGCTGACTGAAAGATCCAGTGTGCTCAGCCGAGTTCCCCAGGGAATCCGATATCCGTTTGATCGACTTCACAATCCGGCTCGCCGCCACCAGGATCAGCGAAGCAACCAGCAGAAGTCCACCGAACATGCCGAAATTAATCGCCTGCGTCGCATCGACGAGGTTTTTCTCTGACTCGACAAGAAGCCGCTCGGACTGGGTCACTGTTTCCTTCGTGAGGGCGCCGGACAGCTGATCGTACAAAGCGCGAAGGGGAACATACGTCTTTGAAAAAACTGCCACTGCTTCGGCCGTCTTGCCGGCTTTCATCAGTTCCAACACTTTGTTTTCTGCCGGGTTCAACTTGCCTTCGTCAAGTTCTGTCATTTCACCGATCAGCTTCAGCAATTGGACGTCTGAGGTGAGGGTTTTCATGCGTGCGAGAGCCTTCGCATTCATTTCGTCGGCTTCCATTTTGGCTTTGTATTCTGACTCGTTGGACGGATCCAACATGTAGCCTTTTAACCCGGACCCCATCTCCGCTACGTAAAAGGCTGAGTTGTGCGCCTCTTCAGCCAGCGCAAACACGCGCGAGACTTCCTTGGAGTTCTTATTTAATTGTGACGTCGTGATGTAGGATACAACACCGCCAACGAGGAAAAGGGGCAGAACCAGGACAAAAAACCGGTTCATCAACGACATTTTCATATCAATTCCTCCGTTGAATCATTCCAAATAGTGAATCAAAACTCGAAATCAATCCTCACCGAACCCACGTTGACAGGCCCGCCCTGATTCTTTACGCCTGAAGGCCTCGCAATATGTTGAAAATCTGGCTGCACGGTCACGTGTTCTATGACCGGGATGCGCCAGGTGAGTTCGATCGCGGTCTCACGATTGCCAGCGGACAGGCGGGCGTCATCTTGTTGCGTTTCAGCCCATTGCTGGCCAAAAGCAGCTTCCGTCACGGCCAGGCCAATCACATCACCGCCGTTGGATTTGAGGATTCCCGACTTGGTAAATCCCCAGGCTGTGTTGGATGCGATGATGTTGACCCGGGGATTTGCGAACCCATGTCGGACGAACAAACTTGACCGAAGGGGGAGCGCTGTTTCCACGATGCCATAGGAGCCGTAGTTTACGTCTTGAGCTGCCTCGTCTGAAATCTGGGCGACAGGGTGTGAGTACTGCCACATCCCGATCGCGACTTTGGTCGCCGCGATCAATTTGTCATCCGGCGCGGCCGCGCAGAAGCCAGCTTCGGTAATGGAAAGGACTCCGTCCGCCGGATCATAATGGAAATGAGACTGCAGAGGCTTCTTCAAGTCACCGGCGACCGCGTCAAACGCGCCCGCGTTCATGTAGAACCCGGCCTGAGAAGAGCTCTTGATGACAATCGCTGTTGCCGTCGTTGGAAAGATCGACGGCCCGTTCACGCCCGTGTGGGCTAATTCTGTCCCAACTCCGAAGGAGCTGTTCAGGAAAAGACCCGCCGCATCGTTTGCGTAAAAGTCCGCATTCAAGTCGCGCAATCCCGCGAGAACCGAAAATGCACCGTCCGCAAATGATTTTTCAACGTGGGCCTCGTAGATTTTTACGAAATCGCCTGCCGCTTCAATATTGCTTGAACCCTGCGCATCACCTGCCACAGCAGAAGGCGCGCCGCCGAAGTTCCCCAGAACGTAGGTGCGAAGGCGCCACCCTTTCCAACCCATGGCTGCATCAAGATCCAAATCGAATTTCGCGTCGACATTTTCGAGATGAAAGGATTCCGGCGAAGATCCGGAACGGCTGACGTGGACAAACTGGTACTTCGACACGAACTGCCACTTCAGGGCCGAAGGGGCTTCGGCTGCCGCGGCACGGTCAGGTGTGGCGACCGGTGCCGCCGTCTTGGCGACTGGCTCTGGCCTGGGCGTTCCCGATGCTTCGGCTTTCGGCGCCTTGTCCTTGTCCTTATCTTTGTCCTTGTCTCTCGTTTTTTTCACCTTTTTCCTGTGCGGTTTCTTTTCTTCAGCCTTCGCGGAAGTCGCAACAGGTTCCGACGGTACTTTGCTCGCCTCAATATCGTGGAGCTTCTTCTTGACATCCGAGATGGCCGTGTCAACCGCGTCAGCTTCAGCAAAAGCGTGGGATGCGGCAAAAAAGCCCAATAAGAGGCTTGCCGCAAAAAACATCGGATTTATCCAAACATGCTTCACCAAACCTCCCCGACTGAACGAAACTCGCCAGGGACAACGGCAGAAAATCAGAATTTATTTAGCCCGCACGAGATTTTTGTGGCGTACCCATCAATGTAACACACTGCAATGAAATGGATTTCTTTGGTTGGGAGGTTTATCGCCATGACCGCATCTTGGGGCACGACTAATCTTTTCGCCGGGACAGACGGATAAGAGGAAGGAATTTCCAGAGTTCAACGCAAGAAAAAGGTCCCTTCATTGAGCCAGGCGCCAGACCTCAACTCCATCGGACAAATGACGCTCGACAGCCGTGCGGTCTATGCCGCATTGCAGGCGGACAAAAATGGCTTTAACCGCATGGCGGCACTTCTCCGGGAACACGCCGGCATCAACCTGCCGGAAAACCAAAAAAATCTTGGCCTGATGGCTTCGCGCACCCTGAGCACGATGCGATCGCACGGATGTCAGACCTACGGACAGTATTTGATTTGGCTAGGCCGTGCGGGGCAGACAGGCATCAACGAGTTTGTCGAGTGCATGACGACCAACACAACAGAGTTTTTTCGTGAGCCAGCCCATTTCGATATTTTGCGTGACCTCACCGGTGGTCGCGGACCTCGACAGTTCAACCAGGATCGACTCGCCGACAAAAGCGAAATCCGGATTTGGTGCGCCGCTGCCAGCTCGGGTCAGGAACCTTACACGATCTTGATGAGCCTTTTGGCGGAGCTTGAAATCATCAGGCAGTTCCCGGAGATCAAGTTCCTGGCAACGGATATTGACCGCAGCATGCTCGATCACGCTTCAAGAGGGGTTTATTCGCAGTCAGAGGTTCGTTCGCTCCCATCAGAATTTCAGCGGAAATGGTTCAGACCGCTTGCCAGTCCTTCGGATGAAAATCCGCGTTTTTTGGCGAACACGGCACTGCGCGACAGCATCACTTTCGCCCCGCTTAATTTATTCAACACACCTTATCCCTTCAAACATTTGTTCGATGTGATTTTTTGTCGTAACGTCCTTATTTACTTCGATCGTCCAACAAGTGAGAAGGTTGTCGCCGAAATGGCCCGGCATCTTCGCCCCGGGGGATTCCTGTTCCTTGGGCACTCAGAAGCTGGAGTGATTCGTCCCGATAATATGAAGGCCGTTGCCAATGCGGTTTACCGCAAGGATTCATGATGGAAATTTCACTGAAAGTCCTCGTTGTCGATGACGATCCTGTAATCCGGACACTGCTTTCAAAAGTCATCAGCAGTAGCCCGGGATTTGAAGTGATCGCCACGGCGGTTGATGCGTTCGATGCCCGTGACAAAATCATACAGTTTAAGCCAGACGTGATGACCCTCGATATCGAGATGCCTAAACTCGACGGAATCACATTTCTGAGAAAGGTGATGGCCCACCATCCCATCCCGACCATAGTCATAAGCAGCCTTGCGCACGGCGGTTCCGAAGCGGCGATTTCGGCCATTGATGCGGGCGCACTCGACGCGATGCCAAAACCTGTCATGGATCGCCCCGGTGCCATTGAGATTTTCAAGTCAGATTTGATTGCAAGACTGCGCGGCGTAGCTTCGAGGGGCAAGACCGGAACCGCGGCCCGGGAGATGACCCCGACACAGCCCCGCCGCGAGTCACAAACCCAGCTTCCCGAACGCATCGTCGACTATGCGATTTTGGCAATCGGCGCCTCAACCGGGGGAACTGAAGCCATCAGGTGTGTCCTCGAATCATTGCAGCCTCCGATTCCCGCAGTTGTCGTCGTACAGCATATGCCACCTGTATTTACGAAAGTCTTCGCCATGAACCTTGGAAGGTGCCTTCCATTTGAGGTTGTCGAAGCCAAAAACGGCGATGTGCTGAAGCCCGGCAGGATCCTGATCGCGCCAGGGGATTTTCACATGGAAGTCAAAGGGGGGAACGGTCACTTCTCTGTTACCTTGAACCAGCAGCCGATGCTCCATGGTGTTCGCCCGGCGGTAGACCACTTGTTCCGGTCGCTTGCCCGTGTTGGCGGAAAACGGTGCGTTGCCGCGGTATTGACTGGAATGGGCCGAGACGGCTCAGAAGGTGCCGTTGCAATCCGCGAAGCCGGAGGCTGGGTTGTGGCACAGGACGAGAAGACCTCCGTCGTGTTTGGCATGCCAAAGGCAGTGATTGACGCTGGCGCAGCCAAT
>Ga0114970_10002789_pt1 | contig 13026 bp, 12 predicted proteins | sample M_140205_XF_Meta_FD_87030 | JGI IMG/M metagenome (GOLD analysis project Ga0114970, IMG submission 87030) | Freshwater microbial communities from Lake Montjoie, Canada to study carbon cycling - M_140205_XF_MetaG | ecosystem: Environmental > Aquatic > Freshwater > Lake | place: Lake Montjoie... | reverse complement strand
TCCCGAGAATGACCGCATTGTCAAGGAGATTCAGAACTTCACCGTCGGCGCCGTCTCATTCTACAACTTCCTTCTGAAGGAGGGAGTTGCCCCTGAGGTTGCGCGCGGTGTCCTCCCCCAGTCCATGTATACGGAGTTTATTGAGACCGCGTCCCTCTCAGCGTATGCTCGTCTTTGTTCACTCCGTCTCGATCCGCATGCGCAAAAAGAAATCCGCGAGTATGCGGCTGCGGTTTCGGAGATTATGGCGGCGAAGTTCCCCGCGAGTTGGAAGGCCCTTAATATAAATCACGTATAATAGAATGCGTATAGTAAATACTTTACAGTCGGATATACCCGCAGAGTTTATATATATCTCATTAGATACGGTAGAAGGAGAGTGTGTTGGCCATTGGATAATAGAATGTGCTGTTTTTTTACCGCACATCAAAGATCTACAAAAAGAATCAAAGATACCGTTTAAGATTCTTTTACGCGAATCTAAACAATATAAGACATCTATACTGTCCGATTTTGGATTTTTAGAGTCAGATATAAAATATAGCGGAAATATGGTAAGCGATGGGCCATCTTGGCAAAACCAGTATGTGGTTCCGATTGAACCAGGCTATATGATGTATGTTCCTAACTTCTTTTATGTATTTAATTTTTCGACCGACAATGAATTGTTTTACGAGTATATAAATCGGTTTAGAAAGCACTATGTAGAATCTGATAGTATAAAATCAATCCCAGTATCATATATAGCAAGGTCTAGTAAAGAAAATTATTCACACAACTTTCGGACCTTTATAAATATGAATGAATTTCGGAGCTTGTTAACAGACAAAGGAGTACATACTGTAGAGGTTGATCGTTTTTCGTCTTTTAAACCTCAATTTGAAGTTGTTCTCAAATCAAAGACGATTATTGTGGAAATGGGGTCCGCGTTCGTCATAAATGCTGGACTCATAGCATCTAACTCTCATATTATAATTATAAATGACGCGGTTGACTATATTAATAATTATTCGCCCGTTTATCAGGCAATAAAACGGTTAATGAACGAGCGCAAGAATATAGTAGAAATATTTTCAAAGGGGGTGCATCGTACACCCTTTTCCGTTGATATAGCTCTGTTTAAAGAACGTATTAAGTTAATACGATGTATGTGTGTGATTTGTAAGAGTTCAGAGTTTGAACCTATTAACTCATTTTCAGAGTTTCCTATTATGGCAATCTCAAACGATTCGGTCATCGACGACTATTATGAGTTTAATCTCGTAGCGTGTAAACAATGCAACTGTTTACAAGTTCAAAACATAGTTGATCCGGCCATTTTGTATTCTGATATCTACATGAATTCCACCTTCAGTTCAACATGGTTACACCATAACAATAGTCTTGGTAAATTTATTCTTGCAAATACAACCGAAACATCTTTTTTGGAGGTTGGTGCAAACAAAGGAGACATGTATACAATATTGTCAAAAGAGAGGACCATCGACTACACCGTATTGGATATGTATAGACATGCAGAGCTTCCTACCGAGATTAAGTATATTAATGGCAATTGCGAGATGTTTGATTTTTCTGGAATAAATACAATAATACTGTCTCACGTGTTTGAACATTTGAATTCGCCGAATACATTTATTAAAAATATCAAGGCGGCGGGCGTTTCATCTGTGTTTATATCTATTCCTAATTTTGATGATCTTCTTTCCAAAAAGTCGCCTAATATAATTAACTCACAACATACATTTTATTGCGGATTTGATTATATCGTGTATATGTTTTCTTTATACAACTATAAATGTGAGAATTATTTTATATACAGTGGCGACTTTACATCACTCATGTTCAAGTTTGTGTTGGATTTTACAACTGTTCCGCTCAATATTCCATCAACAAATATACAACTGTATAAAGATATATACATAGATAAGGTGGCCAGTATACGAAATACTGTATTACCGCCAAATACTTATATCATTCCGTCTGGAATATATGGGCAGTTTGTTTATTATTTTCTGCGCGATAAGATAAATGTTATTGGGTTTTTAGATAATAACTCACAGAGACATAATAAAAAATTATATGGAACCGACAAACTTGTATATAACCCGCGAAGTATCAACTACAGCACTGCTACCATACTTGTATGCGATTGCCCCTATAAAGATGAAATCGTGACAGGATTAAAAGCCATTTGCGACTCGATTCTATTTTTGTATATATAACGATGTTACTCCGCGTCCGAGTCAGGAATCGTCGTGACAAGCTTCTGTATACCTGAGTCCCACCGACCTACATACGACCCATTCTTTGGATTATAGACCTTGTTCTTGCGTGTATCCAAATAATAGTTCGTCCCGTTCAGCTCTCTAGAGATGACGTCGATTGTCTCCACATCCTCTACATCTATCGGCTTCTCCTCGGAGAGGATTGCGATCGGCGGTGGGGGCGGCGCGGCTGCAGCTGCCACCGTCTTCTTCTTCCGAACTGTCTTCTCTTTCGTGGCTAGCGGTGGTGCGACCACGAGAGGTGGCTCTACAGCTGGGGCATCTCCAAGATACGAACGAACGTCATTGGATGGCACCAGGGCGGCCACAAGCTTCACTTTAATCTTCTTAGCTGGCGCCGGCTCTTGGACAGGAGCAGGAAATGGCTCAGACACCTCTCCCTTCTTCGCCTTTGGAACCTTTGTCTTTTTTACAATAACTGGTGTAATACCCTCCTTGACCATGGCGCTCATATCAGGAAGAGGTGGAACTCCGTTTAGCCCAGCTACTGCGGCAGTGTGTGCAACGAGTCCTAACTGCAAGTTCTCTTGAGAGATTCCATACTCCTTCGCATTTGCTAGAAATCCAGGGCCTCCAAAGATACAATCACTTGTAATGGGTTCTGTTACAAGTCCGTGCCAAAGGATTGTGAGATTCCCACCAAGTTTCTTAGTATCGTCGTGTTCGGTAATTCGTCTGTCAATACACCTCTCACACAACTTGCCAGATGTCACCATCTTATCGCAGCGGAGTTCATGATAGTAACCAAGTGGCTTCTTTGTTGTTTTCACAATCCCTCCTTGAAAGAGGCCTCGCTTGAAGTTATTAATAGCTCGTCCATAACAGCGTTCCATACTATGTGTAACCACCCCCTCTTAAAGAATCAACTTCAATTTTAGCGCCAAACCCAGCCTAAATTTGAAGCTTCGCCTCACCCAAAAATCAACAAGTCAAAAATGTATCAGCATTATGATATTCTTAGCGTGAATGCTGTGTTGCTCCTGGCGAGCGGTTGCGGGTATATGATTGTGGGACAGCAGAATACGGGCGCCGTTCTTCTTCTTCTCTCCCTCTGTAATATCGTTGGTATTATCACGAGACGCATTGCGGATCTTGAGCGGCAGCGGAAGGAGATGGAGCTCCTTGCGGATATTGAGGACGAGTATGCAGAGGAAGAGGAAGAGGAAGAGGAAGAGGAAGAGGAAGAGGAGGCAGAGCAGGAGGATGCCCAGCCCCCTGTGACGGATGTCCACTATTGTGGACGTGAGCAGTGCGGCACGGAGATCACGAACCTAAATGGTGCTGGTCTCTGTGCTGGATGCGGACTTGTTTACTACTGTGATACGGTCTGCCAGCGAGCAGATTGGAAGGCTGGTCACAAACTTGTCTGTGACCGTAACACCTCTGTTCATTCAGCAGATGTTGAGGCGGATACGGAGGGTGTAGTGGAGCAGGAGCAAGAGCAGGAGCAGGAGCAGGTCGCTACCCTCCCTCCCGAGCCTGAGAAGGTCCTCCCTATCTCGGAGCCCGAGAGGGCCCTCTCCCCTCCTCCGCTCCCTCCCCCTCCGCCCCCTCCTCCCCATGTGACGAAGGCCCCTTATGTGAGGGACATGGGATTCATCATCTAATAAATTGCCAAAGCCCTAGCTGACGGATCCGTCACACCAGGCGACCACTTCGGCATCCAGAAATGCGGAATTACTGAGTGTGATGACGCCTTACCATAATTAGCCTCAAAATGAAAACGATAAAAAAACTGTTCAGCTGTCGTCGGCGTCAGATTTGGATATTTTTGTTCGGCATCCTCTCTCCACCTGACAGGCACATAGTCCTCTACATACTCCGCGATCAGCTGCGACCAACTCTTCTCCGTCGGGCTCACGCCATCGCTGAACGCCTCCTTCCGCCGCCACAGAACCTCGTGCGGCAGTGTAACGCCATCGTCAAATGCCCGCCGCAGAATCCACTTCTCGCACAGCCCATTCTTCTGAGGCCGCAGCCACTCCGTCGCAATGGAGCGCGCCACATTGACAAACTGCTTGTCCAGAAACGGCGTGCGCGGCTCCAGTCCATGACAGCTAATCGTCCTATCCGAGCGCAGCACATCGAACGAATGAATCTCCCCCAGAAGACGGCTCACTTCCTCTTCATACCCCGAATCGTGCGGCGCATTGTAGAAATACAGATACGAACCGAAAACCTCGTCACTTCCATCTCCATTAAAGACGACCTTACAGTCCGACTGCCGCGCCACCTCCCGCGCCACCAGCCAGTTCCCCACCGACGCGCGCACAGTCGTCGTGTCAAATGACTCAATCGTCTTAATCACCTCGGGAATCGCATTAAGAAAATCGCGCGGCTCCAGCACAATCTCGTGGTGGTCCGAATCAATCCAGTCCGCCACCTTCCGAGCATATAGAAGATCCTGGGAACCGAGCATGCCGACGCTAAATGTCTTCAGCTTCGGCCCACCGACTTCCCGCATCTCTTTGGCGACAAGTGACGCAATCAGACTGCTATCCACGCCGCCACTCAGAAGGGCCGCAATCGGTCTCTCGGCAAGCATCCGCTTTCGCACAGCACTCACAAGCGCCGTCCTCAGACCAGCACACGCCATCTCAAGACCCGTCGGCTCAACCGACGAATACAGTGGGTTTTTTAGATTCTGGATGTGATGGAACTTCGCGGTATACGTGCACTGAAATGTCTCTGTAGTATAAGTCTGGCACGTGCCAGGCGGAAACTGTAGAGACGACTGGACGACTGGCCACATACCCTTAATCTCGCTGGAAAAGAGGAGCCCCGACGTATATACCTGACGCGCATTCGTAAGTCCGAGCCGCTGCCCCATAAAGAGAGGACGAACACCATAAGGATCGCGACCTACTGTTATTGTCCTCGCAATCTTATCGACAATCACCATAGCAAAGACACCATCCAGTAGTCTGAAGAAGACATCGGGCGTCGCACCACCATCTATCACAATCTTCTGATACAGCGGCCCCAGCACTTCGCAGTCACTTCCCGACCGAGTCTCAATACCATAGGTCTCCGCCAGTTGCTGCCAGTTGTAAATCTCGCCGTTACACATCCAGATAAGACGCTCATCCCGCATTGGCTGCATACCGTCGGGATTCAGCCCATTGATCGCGAGACGGGCAAATCCGAGAATGACGCCGCTCATATCAACACGGACCATCTGTTCGGGCCCCCGCGGCTTTAGCTGTTTTATACACCGATCTGGATTATCAATCACCTCGTTGCAGAGGCCAAGGTATGCCCAAATGCCACACATCTCTTTGTAAAAATGTTTGCGGAGTTTAGATGGGAGACGCTAGTGACATACTTCGCAAAATCCAGTCGCAGACGAGATACAACTATCTTCTTAATAACTTGATGAGCACGCAACCGAGGGCAAATATTAGCAGCTGCGGCGCTACTGGTGCCGGCACAGTAAAAATAAATTATACAGATTTTGCCCAGCGCGATGATCTTGCTCTTGGAAAGTATTATGCGAATGGGTGTAGTACAACGACAATTTCTTATATTGTGAATTCGCAGAAGTTATCATGAAACAAACTCGTGCAGCTGCTTGCTGTGAATATGAAGAATGTAGATGGGCCAGGAATGTCCATGGCGATGAGCTCGAGGATACTTGAGCCCATCACCGTCCCCTGAAGCAGACAAAGCCCACGTAAACTCGAACTGGTCTGTGCGAAAGGCGCACGTCTCGTTCACGAAGCCGACCTGACGTCCCGCCCCATTCCGCTCATCAATCCCTCCAAGATGCTGCCCATAGGCCGCAGCATCCCAGACTCCGCGGAACGCCTCTCCGTGTGCGGTTGCGAAGACATAGTCACTGTCGCGAATCTCGCACTCATTTGAGACTGTCGGTAGGAAATCGGCCTCCTCGCGGTTCATCAGGAAGAAACGGCAGCCCAGCCTCATCTCATTATCCCCCGTATGTGAAAGTCCGAGGATGAAGACATTCATGTCGTGAAGCGCCAATGTGTTCTTTACATACAGAATACCGAAGGTCAGTTCCCCTCGTCCCAGATAGGGTGCAGCGAGCCCAGTATACTCCTTTCTCAGTGCAGGCAGCATCTGCTCGGCATTGAAGTAGATCATATTGTCATTCTCAAGGTGGATGCACTCGGAAATGCCGCTCTGCTGAAGATAGTCCTCCAGAACGAAGAGCCGCTCCGTGCTATACTTCCAGAAACCGCCGCGGAAGTTGGAGTCTAACGTGCAGCGCTCCTGAAATGTGATGCGCTTCAGTCCACGCTGCACAGACTCGAGTGGAACAAACTCGCACCCACTCACCTTCTCCCTGTGAGCCTCATCTGCGACAAACATAATACGCGCACCAGGATTCCACTTCCGAATCTGCCCAATGCACGTATTCACATGCTCGGGAAATATCGGGCCCATGTGAATCAGTATAAAGGGGCAGGCCATGGTTAGACTCAGAGCGAGTTCTTAATGTCCTACGATGTGTTAATCGCGTATCACAAAAAGGATTGTTCAATTTTACCGTTCTGCGTTGAAAGCATTAAGCAGTATGCCGTTGGTGCGAGGACTATCTACGTGGTGTCTGCAGAGGATCCAGAGGTTGAGGACGTTGTATGGTTTGCTGAGTCACGACTTCCTTTTAAAAAGGAAGACGTTTGCAGATATATAACAGACACGAGGCGTATAGGATGGTATTATCAGCAGTTAATTAAACTGTGTCTATATGACTATCTACCGACATCGGCATCCCACGTGCTCATCCTAGATTCAGATGTCATTATCAGAAAGCCGGTGAACTTTTTTACTGCCGATGGAAAGACGTTTCTTGCACCCAACGATGAATATAACGCACCCTATTTCACTCATATGGCTAAGCTCATACCTGGGCTTGTGCGAGTCCATCCCTATTCAGGTGTCTGCCACCATATGATGACTCGGCGCGACCATTTAATCGCATTTATAAACCACGTAGAGCGGATTCACAAAAAGCCTGCGTGGATTGCCATGCTTGAGCTTGTAGATGCGTCGGATCACGGGGGGTCTGGTATGTCTGAGTATGAAATCCTTTTTAACTACTTCTTTACCTATTTTCCCAACGACTATCTAATGCGCCTTCTTATTATTGATAATCTCTCCATTCTTAACGAGATTAACGCATCCACTGCGGATATGGTCGCCATTCATTCATGGAGATAACTCCTGAATAACTCTCTCCAATACTCAATATATAAATAGAAAAGGCGCGCATCACCCCTTTCAAGTGGGGTCGGCGGCTCAACAACATCAAACGTGTCAAGAATATGAAGCTTAAATCCAGGACACGTTTCCAGAAGCCGCTGAATGAAGGGTGTTCGCAAAACAATAGGACGAGCCCCACAATATAGACTCTCCCACAGGCGATGCGTATCATGCGCATTTCCTGGAGGACACAGTGAATACATGCTTTCAGCTAGATAACATAAATACTCCTCTTGTGAGCAGCGAGGGGGTATAAAAAGACCAGGGAAAGGTGCCCGTTCCAGGGTCTTCATCAGCACCGCCCTGCTCGGATGTGTATTTCCAAAATTAGTTGCGGTCACAAGATTCTTCTTTTCCATGGGGGGCATGTGTGCTGCGCTTAGTTGGCGCCACATTCGGTTCTGAATTCCCATCGGCAGAGAGTGAATACGAGGATGCGATATTACATTATTCTGCGCATAAATATGGGCCCTCGGATACGCCTCTAGAAAGATATTCATGCTTGCCCCACACGGCTCGGTGTCGCCATTATGGATAATAAGTAGGCGGACAGACTCAAAATATGAGCAAATAGTATCAACAGATTCCTCAACAAGATCGGCATAGATAGCAATTGCCCCCACCGATTTAGGCACGGTCCACGTCGTATCTAAAAAGAGTTGTCTAGAGGGCTCCACGGCGATATCAAGCCCCTTGTGATAGTCTTTCTTCTCTTTATTAATAATCGTATAGTCACATAGTCCTTGTAGATCTTCTCCAGAGAAGGGTATAGGATGCTCAGGAAGTTTGTATGTATCCATATCTATATATTCAATATTCATGAGAGTATCCGACGGGCTTATATGCACCAATCTCTGGAGGTCTCCTGTCAGTGGCATAATGAAGCGCTCGTCTGCGTCTCCTAAGAAGGCCGCCGTCCATGCGAATGTGCTGTTTGATGTCATTAGCTTCTTGGCACGTCTAAGTGTAGCATGGTCCTCCAGAACACTTGACGAAATGACGGTCGGTCGCAGAGCCTCGAACATCGCAAGATAGAATCCCTCTTCCTGCTTCGTCGGTTTCTGCAGAATAAGTGTGATTGGATCAGACCGTCTCCGAAGTTCTTCCAGGTAGACCCGAGGATGGATGACCTGTTTCGCCGCCTGGAAATCGTCAAGGCGGAGATGGACAACGAGACCGCATGTATCTACACCTTCCGCGGCCATCAGGTCGCACACTCGCAGACCATACCGTATCAACTCTTTGTTATCGAGGGTAAACAGAGAGCGGAGCCAGGGACGCATATAGAGATAGATTTCTGCCGTCTGAAAATATCCGTTGAGATAGATATCTCTTTTTTTGAGAGGATGGTCAAGAAGCCAGCCACTCTCTTCTATTACAGACTCGCAAAACCAGTCCCACGAAAAGGAATACTGTCCCTCTTTTGTATCATTGCTTATATAGGAATTAGTAAGCATAGATTTGTAGTCAACGAGAGTATGTCCGAACACTCTAGAAATCATTTTGGCAGCCATATATTGTAGAATATTGTTGCCAAGTCGCCCATTACGGGCGAAATAAATGTTTGGCATATCTAAATACAATAAGATATAGTATTTAGATGGAAAAAACCAAATACGATCGTATCAAGGAGACCGTGAATCTTCTAAAGGGTCTCCTCAACAATGGAATTTCTGATACAAATGACGCCTATTCGCAGACGAAGGCACACCTAGATGAGTGGATTAAGACAGGGGAGGCTGCGACCCACGTCATTGAAATGCGCACATACAAGCGGACGGCCTATCTCACTCTTCCACGAACTGCGGATAAGGCCGCCGAAATGGTGTTAAAGGCTCAAAAGCCTCAGGGCTCGTCTTAATAATCTGAGTTTTGAACTCTCCGTCCAGCCGCTTGATTCTGTGAATCTCCAGTGGCCCCTCCAGTGCAAACTTGGGCCGCCACGTCAAAACTCCATGCAGTGATGAATAGATACATAGAATGTTGCCTCTCTCCATCAATACGAAGAACTCATTGAATTCCATCTCTTCTTTGTCTCCCCTGTCTAAAGATAATACCAAGAGCAAGAAGAGCGAGGAATGGCCATGCGCAGCGGCATTACAAATGAAGGAGCCTTATACGAACTTCTGGCCAGAGGAAACAAAGACGTGTATTTTTTCAACGACGACTTCTCATCGGTCTCGCCGTATGATAACCGATATAACCCAATCCCCGCACAGCTTCACGAACTCCGACGAATCCCTCCACTGAACGGCGCCGACTTCGGTCGGACATGTGAGTTTGAGTTTGAGGCCGCAGGAGAGGTCTTCGTGGATCCGACTCTCGTGATTGACTTGCCGAGCTGGCTTCCGCCCCAGGTCGCAGCCTCCAACCCGAAGTCCGTGATCACCGATGCCGACGGAGTCAGTTATGGCTACACGAACGGAATTGGCTATTTCCTCTTCAGCAAAATTCAGATTTACCAGGACCAGCTTCTTCTCCAGGAGTTTACTGGCGATGCGCTCTACGCTGCGAGCAGAGCACGCGGCTCTCTGAGCTCGGCCTTCCTGGAGAATAAAATTACTGGCGTCCATTCTGGCTCGGCCCTGGAGATAGGGCGGGCCGCGACACCCGGTCGCCTGCGCCTCCACCTACCTATTCTTGGATGTCAGCACCCAGACGATGGAGGATTTCCCAGTATTGCGGCGCGGGCGCAGACCTACAAGCTGCGTGTCACCCTACGTCGTCTTGAGGACCTCGTGGAAGCGAGCGATTCCAGGCCGAAGCCTGTTCCGTGGGCACGCAGCGACCTGGGACCAGTTGCAACTCTCCAGCGCAGTGCTATCGCACCTATTACTCTCCAATTAGAAACCCGCCATATCTATGTGGACCCTGATACTCGTGAGAGACTCACACGCTCCTCTCTAGAAATCCCCTTCTCGCGTCTCTACGAGAATACATTCACATATGGTGCGAAGGACTATGAACCACTCACAAGAGGTGCAGTCGCGAATGGAACTCGGCGTGTGGACGCCACACATCCCGCTGGCAGACTCCTCTTCTGGTTTTACAAAACCGCCGATCTACGTGCCAACAAATACACGAAAATAACGCAGGATGATGGGACCGAATATTATAACAATGTCTCTCTCATCATTGCGGCGCGCGACCGCGAACCGCTGAACACACCTCTTCTCTGGAATAAGCTCCAGCATCTCGCCAAGGAGGAGCGCGACCCTGGCCCTGGACTCGGCACAATGAACTGGGACCTCGGCGACTTGCGTGGTCGCGAAGGACCTTACCAGCACCAGCCTGAGGGTGCGATAAACTTCACGACGGCGGACAGGCCGACCATCTATACTGACCTCGCGAACGTCCCCGTTGACCCCGTCTCTGGTCAGAAATCCACTGAGATGCGCGTCATTGTAGATTCGTGGGCCGTCGCAACCTTTGAGAAGGGTCGAGGCGGTCTAAAATATGCGAACTAAAAAGGATGGCCTCCGCCTTTGTCTTTAATTTGGCAGACTGGAAAGAAATATCCACATATGGCACAAAAAACTGTGGGATCTTTGTGAGCCAGAAGTATCCAGAGTATATAATGAAATGTGAGACAGATACTCGTCTTCATGATGAAGACGAGGTTAAAACAACAAGAGGGTTATTTCCCGAAATTATCGATATACACGTCGCCGATGAGAAAAAGTATATTGTTATGGAAAAACTCGATGGTGATCTAACACAATTCTTTACAGAACAAATACCTGCTGTTGTTCTTTCTAAACTTCCTATTTCAGACAAACAAAAGGAAGAGATACAGATTTTATCACACTTGAAATTTCCTCATTTTATGGTAGAAAAATCTCATCCCGAACTTAACACCTTTACAGTTACACCCGATATGTATGATACATTTATTTCAAAGGTTTTTGAGATGTATGATAGTGTATATGAAGATATAATGAAGAAGCTTATAAAGTTATATATAAACGCAATTCTTCAGGGATTTACATACGATGATAAGAAGTTTGATAATATAGGATATAAAGATGAGGGTGGTGATCTTAAATTATTATTTATAGACTGGGGCTCTGGTCTTTCTAGAATAGAACCACATAACGCATATATTGAAATTAATGACTTTATAGAGTCCGTCAACTCTGGAATGAAATTTGCAGTTTTTCATCAAACGTCTTTTGATAGAATGTTTGGATTGCATAAAGATGATTCTATCGAGAACAAGCATATAAAAACAATTCTAGAAAAGCCTTATTTCTACGATATGACTAAGTTCAAGAAGAATTTTAAGACGGTTGATGAGGTAGAACGGTATGTTGGACTCGAGCCTAGACTCATGGGATTCTTTTTAGAGAATGGATATGCGCTTGAAGACCCAGAGATTGTAAGACAGCGAGAGGCCGGTGTTCCTGAAATAGATTATGTGATACACGAAATGACCGCTTTAATGACAGCAATTTACAATATATGGGATGGCCCATCTTCTTTGGAGAGGGTTCGCCAACTCTTGGCGGCCGGTGCAAATCCGTCAATTGTTACTGGTCGGGACAAATCTGCGATGACATATGCTCTTCATAGAAAACACCCAGAAGTTATTGACCTATTACTTAGATATGGCGCCATATTACCTCCTAAAGCATTATATCTTGCTCTTGGCGCCAAAGCCAACGCTGAATTCATACAATTCTTATTTTACAGAGGCATGCCTCTACCGCCTGATATTCGCCAGAATTTTTTGCTATATGCGGAAGACTACGAAGATGACCCTGAGATGTTTGAGGCTATAAAAGGAATTGTTTCCCAGAAAATCACAAATTCCATGAAGGGTGGAAGGAAGCGCCGCACACGTAGGGGAAAGGCGTTTAAACTGAATAAGCGACGTACTAGATAGATGCGGCTTCTCACATATAATATACACGGGCTTCCGTGGTGTAAAATAAATGTTCCTGCCATGATTGATTGGATTTTCAATAAGTCAGGAGCAGAAATCGTCTGTCTTCAGGAGGTCTTTTCAAAGGAGCATAGAAAGCTCTTTTGGAACGCGGCGGCCGAAGAGGATTGGACGTTTTTGGCGCCGAATGATCGTATTTATGGCGGCTATATAGCTGGCCTTGAGAATGGGAGCGGCCTCTTGACTCTTCTACATCCCAAGTTTCATGTGCTCTCAAATCCCAAATTTGAGGCATTTACTAGTGTATCAGGCGCCGACGTAGTCGTGAAGAAGGGCTTCTTTACAGTCAATGTGTGCGATGGTAAGAACGAGTTCCAGATTATCAACACACATATGCAGTCTGATATTACGGAGGCCTGCTGTATTCGTCTGAACTTCAACGCGGCCCGCCACGCACAGGAGGAGCAACTGTTTGCCGCTACTGCCCGTTGTGAATTTCCTCTTATTGCCGGCGATGCAAATACATGCATCTTCAAGTGCTTCCATCGTGTAGATCAGGAGACACATTCCACGTTTCCTGATACGGAGGAGCACTTGGATCACCTTCTGTGTCTTTCACGAGACAGG
>Ga0114970_10002788_pt1 | contig 13030 bp, 9 predicted proteins | sample M_140205_XF_Meta_FD_87030 | JGI IMG/M metagenome (GOLD analysis project Ga0114970, IMG submission 87030) | Freshwater microbial communities from Lake Montjoie, Canada to study carbon cycling - M_140205_XF_MetaG | ecosystem: Environmental > Aquatic > Freshwater > Lake | place: Lake Montjoie... | reverse complement strand
TTGCCGGATCGCTCGCTATTGCCCTAATGGGTGCCCGCGCCGGGGTCGCCGTCGTGCGCGCGCACGACGTTGCGGCCACCATTCAGGCCCTGGACGTGGACGCGGCGATCCGCCAAGTCTGAGTCATGACCGTCTTCGTCCGTCCCGCCGTCGCCGCCGACGCCGACCTCATCGTGCAACTGATCGGCGACCTGTCAGAATATGAGAAGCTGAGCCACGAGATGTCGGCCACCGCCGCCGACATCGCTGCCGCGCTTTTTTCAGACGTGCCGCGCGTGTTCTGCGAGATCGCTGACCTGGACGGCGAGCCGGTGGGGCTGGCGCTCTGGTTCTACAGCTATTCCACCTTTCGCGGTCGTTTTGGACTCTATCTAGAAGACCTCTACGTGCGCCCGCCCGTGCGGGGCCGGGGCGTGGGCAAGGCCTTGCTGGCCAGCCTGGCGCGGCGTTGCGTGGAGGAGAACTTGGGCCGGATGGACTGGTCAGTGCTGCACTGGAACACCCCGTCGATCGGCTTCTACGAGAGCCTAGGCGCGCGGCTGATCGACGAATGGATCGGCTGTAGGCTTGAAGGGGAGCCCTTGGTGGCCTTGGCGGGCTCGTGAAAGGGCGCGTGCTGATCATCGCCGGGTCAGACAGCGGCGGCGGTGCCGGCATCCAGGCCGACATCAAGACCGTCACCATGTTGGGGGGCTACGCGGCAACGGCCATCACCGCCATCACGGTGCAAAATACCTTGTGCGTGACGGGTGTGGTCCCGATCAATCCGTCCGTCGTCGAGGCCCAGGGGCGGGCCGTGCTGGATGACATCGGAGCCGACGCCATCAAGACGGGCATGCTGGGCGACGCGGCCATGGTGGCCGCCGTGGCTGGGTTGATCGACCATGCGGGGCCGGTTCCCGCGGTGATTGATCCGGTGATGGTTGCCAAGGGCGGTGCATCCCTATTGGCGGATGAGGCGATCGAGGCTGTGATCAATCTTCTTATTCCTCGCGCAGGCCTGCTGACGCCGAATGTGCCGGAGGCCACGGCGCTGACCGGTATGGCCATCGATAGCCTGGAGGGTTTGCGCGCCGCCGGTCGGGCCTTGATGGCCGTGGGCGTTAAGGCTGTGCTGATGAAGGGGGGGCACCTGGAGGGCGACACGTTAACCGACGTGTTGCTGTGGAGCGAGGGTGAGCGAATCTTTGCTGCCCCCCGCTTGCAGAGTCGCCACACCCACGGCACGGGCTGCACCTTGGCGAGCGCCTGCGCGACAGGTTTGGCCCAGGGCCTTTCGATGGAACACAGCGTCGAGCGGGCCATCGATTATGTCCGCACGGCCATCGCCCGAGCGCCGGGTCTAGGTGGCGGTCACGGTCCGCTCGATCACGGCTGGCCAATGCGATGAGCATGAGCGACGCGGCCCGCGTCGAGACGCTGCTGCGCGCAAGCCCGCGTCTGATGACGGTTCTGCAAACGGCGCGCGACCTCGCCCTGAAAGATTGGCTGATTTTTTCCGGGGCGATCTACCAGACGGTTTGGAATGTGCGTAGCGGCCGTGACCCGGACTACGGCCTGAAGGACTACGACCTGGGCTATTTCGATCCCGATACCGGTTGGGACGCCGAAGATGCAGTGATTGCTCGGGTGCGGCAGGCTTTTGCGTCCCCGCTCGACGAGCAGGTCGAAGTCAGAAACCAGGCCCGCGTGCACCTGTGGTTCGAGAGCAAGTTCGGCGAACCCTATGCGCCGTTAGGAGGTACGGCCGAGGCCCTTACCCGGTTTGTCAGCCCAACCTTCGCCGTCGGCGTGCGGCTAGAGGCCGACGGGAGCATGACCTTGGCGGCTCCGTTTGGTTTTGAAGATGTGCTGGCCATGCATATCCGGCCCAATCCGCTACGGCCGGAAGGCACGGGTTTTGCGCGCGCGGCCGCCAGTGCGCTAGCGCGCTGGCCTGAGGTCACCATTTCGCGCTGACGCAGGCCCTCCCTTGCATGGCCTTGGGAAAACAGGACGTGGGACAAGACCATTCTGTGCCGAAGCGGAACATGAACGCGCAGCCGTTGTGCGGTGCGAAAAACTTCACTTGCGCCCGGCTGCGAAAAGACGTCATTGCGCTTTGGGCCACGCCCTCCCAACGGGGCGCAGTCCATCTGTAAGGATGGGAGACACCACAGATGACGATACTCGCCAAACCGGCGATGCGCCCCGCGCACCCCGAGTTTTCTTCCGGCCCCTGCGCCAAGCGCCCCGGCTGGTCCCCCGAAAATCTAAGTCATGCGGTTCTGGGCCGCTCGCACCGTTCAAAGCCGGGCAAGGCGCGCCTCAAGGCCGCTCTCGACCAGACGCGCTCTGTGTTGCAGGTTCCGGCCGATTACCTGATCGGCATCATGCCTGGTTCCGACACCGGTGCCGTGGAAGCGGCCATGTGGTCGATGCTGGGTCCCAAGCCCGTGCAACTGCTGGCCTTCGAGTCTTTCGGCAAAGATTGGGTCACTGACGTGGTGAAGCAACTCAAGCTGAAAGACGTCGAAGTGCTCGACGCACCCTACGGCCAGCTGCCCGACACATCCAAGGTCCGCCCCGACGCCGACCTGGTGTTTACCTGGAACGGCACGACCAGCGGCGTGCGCGTGCCCAACGCCGCCTTCATCAGCGATGACCGCGAAGGCATCACCATCTGCGACGCTACCAGCGCCTGCTTTGCCCAAGACCTAAATTGGTCCAAGCTCGATGTGGTGACCTTCTCTTGGCAGAAGGCTCTAGGCGGGGAGGCCGCTCATGGCGTGCTGATCCTGTCGCCGCGCGCGGTGGCCCGCCTGGAAAGCTATGTGCCGGCCTGGCCGATGCCCAAGCTGTTCCGTATGACCAAGGCCGGCAAGGTGTCTTTGGACATTTTCGAAGGTGCCACGATCAACACACCGTCCATGCTGGCGGTGGAAGACTATCTCGACGCTTTGCGTTGGGCTGCCGGTATCGGTGGGCTGGAAGAGCTGATCCGCCGCGCCGACCGCAATGTCGACGTCCTGGCTAAGTGGGTCGCCAAGACCGACTGGGTCGAGTTCCTGGCCGCCAGCGCGGATATCCGCTCCAACACCTCGGTTTGCTTGCAGGTGGTCGATCCGCGCGTCACCGCCCTTTCTGATGACGCTCAGGCTGACTTCGCCAACACATTGGCCTCGCTGCTTGAGAAGGAAGGTGCGGCGCTTGACGTTGGCGGCTACCGCGACGCCCCTCCAGGCCTGCGTATCTGGTGCGGCGCGACGGTAGAGGCGTCTGATATCGACGCCCTGACGCCATGGCTCGACTGGGCCTTCCAGCAGGTCGTTGCCGACCTGGCCGCCGCCTAACTCAACTTTTCTTCGTCATACCGGCCGCAGCTAAGCGGAGCGCCGGGGCCCAGTTGTCGTTTGTCGGCATCTGGGTCTCGGATCGATCCTTCAAGTCGCGCGGGATGACGGCACACGCTCAAAGGAAAACGCAAATGTCTGCTCCCAAGGTCCTTATTGCTGACAAGCTCAGCCCCGCCGCCGTCGCCATCTTCACCACACGCGGCATCGCTTTTGACATCAAGGTCGGCCTGACCAAGGATGAACTGATCGCTGTGGCCGGCGACTACGACGCCTTCGCCATCCGCTCCGGGGCCAAGATCGACAAGGATGTCATCGCTGCGGCGACCAGGCTGAAGGTCATCGCCCGCGCCGGCATCGGCGTCGACAACGTCGATATCCCGGCCGCCACCGCCAAGGGGATTATCGTCATGAACACTCCGTTCGGCAATTCCGTCACCACCGCCGAGCACGCCATCGCCATGATGTTCGCTCTGGCCCGGCAACTGCCGGCGGCCGATGCCAGCACCCAGGCCGGCAAGTGGGAAAAGAACCGCTTCATGGGCGTGGAATTGACCGGCAAGATCCTGGGCCTGATCGGTGCCGGCAATATCGGCTCGATCGTCGCCGACCGTGCCAACGGCCTGCGCATGAAGGTCATTGCCTTTGACCCGTTCCTGTCGCCCGACCGTGCGGTGGAGATGGGCGTTGAGAAAGTCGAACTCCACGAGTTGCTGGGCCGCGCCGACCTTATCACCCTGCACACCCCACTCACGGACAAGACCCGCAATATCCTGTCGGAAGAGAACCTCAAGAAGACCAAGAAGGGCGTGCTGATTGTGAACTGCGCGCGCGGCGGTCTGGTCGATGAAGTCGCCCTGCGCCGACTGCTCGACGAAGGCCATATCGGTGGTGCCGGGTTCGACGTGTTCACGTCCGAGCCGGCCAAGGAAAACCCGCTATTCGGGTCCGATAAGGTGGTGGCCACGCCGCACCTGGGTGCCGCGACCGCCGAGGCGCAGGAGAACGTCGCCCTGCAGGTTGCCGAACAGATCAGCGACTATCTGCTGACCGGTGCTGTGACCAATGCCCTGAACAGCCCCTCGGTCAACGCCGAGGAAGCCCCGCGTCTGAAGCCTTATGTCGCGCTGGCTGACAAGCTGGGCACCCTGGCTGGACTGATGGTCGACTTTGGCGTTAAGGCCATCGACATCGCCTATGAGGGCGAAGCCTCCAAGCTTAACACCAAGCCGCTGACCGCTGCCGCCCTGGCCGGCGTGCTGCGGCCAATGCTAGCCGAGATCAATATGGTCAGTGCCCCCGCCGTGGCCAAGGAGCGCGGCATCACCGTCTCTGAGAGCCGTCAGGACGACAGCCGGATCTACGAGAGCCTGATGCGTATCACCGTCACGACCGAGAAGGGTGTGCGCGCCTTTGCTGGTATCGTGGTGGGCGGTGCGCCGCGCATCGTCGAGGTTAAGGGCATGAAGCTGGATGCGGCCTTCTCGCCGTCGATGCTCTATGTGAACAACCTCGATAAGCCGGGCTTTATCGGTGCCCTGGGTGCCCTGTTGGGCGAGGCCGGTGTCAATATCGCCACCTTCAATCTGGGCCGCCGCTCAGCCGGCGAAGACGCCATCGCCCTGGTCGGGGTGGATCAGGCCGCGGATGAGGCCCTAGTGGCTAAGATTGCCGCCCTGCCGCACGTCAAGGAAGTGCGAGCGCTGAGCTTCTAAGCGCAGTTTTACGTCAGATACGGACGTGATCCGGGAGAGTCTGATTGACTCTCCCGGATTCAATTCTAGAACAAAAAAGGAACAATTCTTAACGCTGGGAACACCGCCATGCCAGGCGCATCACGCCTGCAGACCCTTCGTCGTCAGATCTCCGCGCTGCAGAGCGACGGGCGTGCGACGCATGGTGTTGCCCGATTCGGAGATGAGCGCATCGATGAGCACCTACCCGGCGGGGGCCTCTCGCGCGGAGCTTGGCATGCTCTGGCGGGCAACGGGTTGGAGGCGGAGACCGGTGCCGCCACCGGGGCCTTCGCTGCTTTGCTGGCGCGGCCCTTGTCCGCCCACGGTGTGGCCGTGTGGGTGCTGCGGCGGGACGATCTCTATGCGCCCGGCCTATCGGCGCTTGGCCTACCGGCGCAGCGACTGATCTTCGTGCGCGCCGACGACGACGCCAGCGTGCTGGCCGCGCTGGAAGACGCCTCCCGCAGTCCGGGCGTCAGCGTTGCGATCGGTGAGACCGACGCCATCGGCCTGGTGGCCGGCCGCCGGCTGCAGCTTGCCTGCGAAACCACCGGTGCCACGGTGCTGCTGATCGAACGGCGTCCCTATGGCGGCAAGCCCTCTATGCGCGATGAGGCCTCGCCCAGTACGCGCTGGCGCGTCTCGTCCGCGCCGAGCCAGGCCTGCGAATACGGCCTGGGTGCTCCGCGCTGGCGATTAGAGCTGGAGCGTTGCCGCGGCGGGCGCCCCGGTAACTGGACCGTCGAGATGAAGGAGGAGGATCATGGCCCGTATCCTCTGCGTGTGGTCGCCGAACTGGCCGATCACTGCATGGCGGCGCCGGACCGCTTCGCTGCCGCCGGCTGAGGTCCTGCAAGAACCCGCGCCCTTCGCCCTGATTATGGCGGATCGCGGCACGCGCCGCCTAGCCGCCGTCGATGCGACGGCGCAGGCGCTGGGGCTGTTCGCGGGTCAGAAGGCCGCAGAAGCGGCGACCCTGGTCCCAAAGCTGATTAGCGCCGAATTCGATGCGAAGGCAGATCTGATCTCGCTGGAAGCCTTGGCCGACTGGTGCGTGCGGTTCTCCCCTGCCGTCGCCACGGATGCGCCGGACGTCCTGTTCCTCGACATCACGGGCGGCGAGCGGCTGTGGGGCGGGGAGGGCGAGCTGATGCGCGAATTGGCGGCGCGGCTGGCGAGCAACGCCATCCCTGCTCGCCTGGCTGTGGCCGATACGCCCGGCGCGGCCTGGGCTCTGGCGCGGTTCGATGCCTGTATCTGCCCGCCCGATCACCAAGCCTCGAAACTGGCCCCCCTGCCGGTCGCCGCGCTGCGATTGAATGAAGCTGACGCCGCCCAGCTGGCTCGGCTGGGCTTGCGCACCATCGCCCAGGTCATTGGGCTGCCGCGCGGCCCGCTGACCCGCCGGTTCGGCCCTGGCGTGCTGTTGCGGCTCGATCAGGCGCTTGGCCGCTTGCCGCAGGCCCTGAATTACCGCCGTCCGTCCTCGCCCTGGATGCAGCGCCTCGCCTTCGCCGAGCCTGTTAGCACGCCGGATGATCTGGCGCGGGTCGCGGCGGATCTCTGCGGCTTGTTGTGTGACCAACTGCAAACGGCGACGCGTGGCGCGCGGCGGGTGGTGCTGGTCTATCATCGGCTCGATGGCGCAAACCCGGTGGTCGAGGTGGGTCTGGCCCTGGCCGGGTGCGATCCCGCCGCCTTGCTGCGCCTCCTGTTGCCCAAGTTGGAAGAGGTTGATCCAGGCTTTGGCGTGGAGTCTGCGACGATCTGGGCCCAGGAGGTTGAAGCCCTAAAGCCCAGTCAGGCTGAGCTAGATTCTACCCAGGCCCAGGCCGCTGCGTCGATCGGGCCGCTGGTCGACCGCCTGGCTAACCGGCTTGGAAGCGACCGCGTCTGGCGCGCGGTGCCGGTACAGAGTCATGCGCCGGAACGGGCCGTGGCGCGGCGCGAGCCGCTGTCGCTGGGGCAGGCGGCGGGCTGGGACGCGGCCCGTCCGCGTCCGCTGCGCCTGTTTGTGCGCCCCGAACCGATCGAGGCCCCGGCCGCCTTGCTGGACGCGGCCCCGGCGCGGTTCCGCTGGCGCGGGCTGTGGCGGCGGGTGGCGCGCGCAGAGGGACCCGAACGTATCGGTCAGGAATGGTGGTGGCTGGCACCGGACCAGACTGCGGTCGGCGCGGTGCGCGACTACTACCGGGTGGAGGATGAGGACGGGGCCCGGTTCTGGCTGTTCCGCGCCGGGCTCTACGGCGGCGAACCGGCACCGCGCTGGTGGCTGCATGGGCTGTTCTGATGTCCGTCTATGCCGAGTTGCAGGTCACCAGTAATTTTTCGTTCCTGCGTGGGGCCTCGCACGCCCAGGAACTGATGCTGACGGCCGAGGCCTTGGGGATCGCCGCCCTGGGTTTTTGCGACCGCAACACCCTGGCCGGGGTGGTGCGGCCATGGACCGCCGCCAAGGCGCATCAACTGCGGGTTCGCGCCCTGACGGGCTGCCGGCTCGACTTCGCCGACGATACCCCCAGCCTGCTCTGTTACCCCACGGACCGCGAGGCCTATGGGCGGCTAACCCGCATGCTCACGGTCGGCCAGAGACGCTGTGGTAAGGGCGGCTGCGACCTCTATCTGGAAGACTTTCTCGCCCATGCGCAGGGTCAGGCGGTCATCGCCGTGGGTGCCCCGAGCGCGGGCCTGGAGGCCCATCTTCATCGTCTGCGCGAAGCCCTGGGCGACAATTTCTGGCTGGCCGTCTCGCGCCGTTTCGCCCATGACGATCTGAAGCGTATCGCCGCCCTTGAGGCCATCGCCGGCCGCGCAGGCACCCCGCTCGTGGCCACCAATGACGTGCTCTACCATTGCCCCGACCGCCGGCCGCTGCAGGATGTCATGACCTGTATCCGCGACGGCTGCACCCTCCAGGAGGCGGGCTTTCGGCTGGAGGCCAATGCCGAGCGGCACCTCAAGACGCCGGAGGAAATGACCCGCCTGTTCTCGCGCTGGCCGGATGCCATCGACCGCACAGGCGATGTGCTGGACAAGATTGGCTTCGACCTGGACCAACTCAAATATGAATATCCCGACGAGCCGGTGCCAGCGGGCTCTACCCCGATCCGCCACCTGACCAAATTGGCCTGGGACGGTGCCAAGTGGCGTTATCCGCGAGGCGTGCCGCGTAAGGTTACCACCCTGCTGCATACCGAACTGAAGTTGATCAAGAAGCTGAAGGTCGCCGACTACTTCCTGACGGTGCACGATATTGTCAAATGGGCACGCGGCCAGCCGGACCCGATCCTGTGCCAGGGCCGGGGTTCGGCGGCCAATTCCTCGGTCTGTTTCTGCCTTGGCCTTACGGCGGTGGACCCGACCAAGAAGGACCAGGATCTGCTATTCACCCGCTTCCTATCGGAAGACCGCGGCGAGCCGCCGGACATCGATGTCGATTTCGAGCACGATCGGCGCGAGGAGGTGATGCAGTACATCTACCGGCGCTATGGTCGTGACCGCGCCGCCATCGTCGCCACCGTGATCCGCTATCGCCCCCGCAGCGCCATCCGCGACGTTGGCAAGGTGCTTGGGCTATCGGAAGATATCACCGCCGCCCTCGCCAATACGGTGTGGGGCAGCTGGGGCGGCGTTCCGGAAAATCAGGTGATCCAGGCTGGGCTCGACCCGAAAAACCTCGAAATCGTGCGCGCCGTAGACCTAACCCGCCAACTGCTGGATTTCCCGCGTCACCTGTCGCAGCACGTGGGCGGCTATGTGCTGACGCGGCGGCGGCTGGACGAGACTGTGCCGATCGGCAATGCGGCGATGGCGGACCGCACCTTCATCGAGTGGGACAAGGACGATATCGACAGCCTCAAGCTGATGAAGGTCGATATCCTGGCGCTGGGCATGTTGAGCGCGCTCAAACGCGCCTTGCGTATGCTTAAGGCCGATCACGGCGTGGTCATTGCTGACATCGCCGACATTCCGCAGGAGGTGCCGGCAGTCTACGCCATGCTCCAGAATGCGGACTCTGTGGGGGTTTTCCAGGTAGAGAGCCGGGCGCAGATGTCGATGCTACCCAGGCTTAAGCCCAAGACCTTCTACGACCTGGCCATTCAGGTGGCGATCGTGCGTCCGGGTCCAATCCAGGGCGATATGGTGCATCCTTATCTCAAGCGCCGTGCAGGGCGCGAGCCGGTGGTGCTGCCGGGTTCGGCCGACAATCTCAATGAACTCCAGGACATTCTGGGCAAGACCATGGGCGTACCCCTGTTCCAGGAACAGGCCATGCGCATCGCCATCGTCGCCGCCAAATTCAGTGACGGCCAGGCCAGTCAGCTACGCCGCTGCATGGCTACCTTTCGCAACCTTGGCGATCTGGCCGTCCACCGCGACCGCTTCGTGGGGGGCATGGTCGACCGGGGCTATGACCCGGAGTTCGCCGCCCGCTGTTTCAAGCAGATCGAGGGTTTCGGCTCCTACGGCTTTCCAGAAAGCCACGCCATCAGCTTCGCCTTGCTGGTCTATGCCTCAGCCTGGGTGAAGTGTGAATGGCCGGACGTGTTCTGCGCCGCCTTGCTCAACAGCCAGCCGATGGGCTTCTACCAGCCGGCTCAACTGGTACGTGACGCGCGCGAACACGGGGTGGAGGTGCGGCCTATCGATGTGATGATGAGCGCGTACGATTGCACCTTGGAGACAGCTTCAAGGATGGGACGGCTCAAGGCGGTACGGCTGGGATTTCGCCAGATTGTCGGCATGGCTGACAAGGAAGCGCAATTACTGGCTATGGCCCGCCAGGCCGGCGCCCGCGATCCGGCCGCTTTCGCCCGCGCCGGCGTGTCACGGCGGACCTTGGAGCAGTTGGCTGAGGCCGATGCCTTCGAGGGACTGGGGCTTTCACGCCGGGAGGCTCTATGGGCGGTCAAGGGTGCTTCGGGGGAGGTCAAGGCACCTGTGCAGACCCCTTTGCTGGCGGGTCTGAATTGGGACGAGGCCCCCGCCTGCCTGCCACAGATGCCGCTGCCTCTGGCGGTGGCGGAAGATTACCGCACCACGCGCCTGTCGCTCAAACGCCATCCTTGTGAATTCTTCCGCACGCTGCTGACCGCGCGCGGCGCTGTGGCGGCCAAGGACATCGGCACCCGCAATGGCCGCAAACTTGCCGTCGCCGGTCTGGTGCTGGTGCGTCAGCGACCCGGTGCGGCCAAGGGCGTGGTGTTCTTGACCCTGGAGGACGAGACCGGCCCAGCCAATATCGTGGTCTGGAAAGATCTGTTCGAGGCCAACCGGGGCCTGGTGATGACCGCCTCCCTACTGGTCGTGCACGGCAAGCTGCAGCACGCCGAGGGCGTCACGCACCTGGTCGCGCAAGGGTTCGAGGATCTCAGCGACCGCCTTGTAGACCTTAAGGACGAGGGGCCTGCACCAAAAATCCACTCACGCGTCAGGGGACGCCTGACGCGCAGTCGAGATTTTCATTAGAGCACCCTACGGCTTGCGAGGCCGGCGCAGCGGCGTGACGCTGTCGGTCGTTGGCAGGTCTATGCCAGAGCGGATCCGTTCGATCAGGCCAAACAGGGTGTCGCGTGCCCCGATCTGGTCCCCAGCCATCGCTTCAGCGCGCAGGCGGTCAAGATCGTCGGCGTTGATCAGCGGCGGCACCAGGCGGGGCGCGGCTTCGACGACACCCGGCGCTCGCATACGCTGCTCTTCGTTCACGTCGACGAGTTCTTCGGTGATTTTCTCCCCGGGGCGCAGGCCGATGATGCGGATCTCGATGTCCTTATCGGGAACCAGGCCCTGGAGTTCGATCATGCGGCGGGCGAGGTCGACGATCTTAATCGGCTCGCCCATTTCCAGGGTCAGCACACCGGGTTCAGGCTCGGATCGCGCCGCAGACATGGCCACGGCGCGCAGTACCAACTGCACCGCCTCCGGAATGGTCATGAAGTAGCGTTCCATTTCCTCGTGCGTCACGGTGACCGGGCCGCCCCGCTCGATCTGCTGCTGGAAGACCGTTGCGACGGAACCCGCCGAGCCCAGCACATTGCCAAAACGCACGATCGAGAACCGCGTTTTGCCCTTCCCGCCGGCCTGGCGGATCAAGGCCTCAGCCAAGCGCTTGGTTGCCCCCATCACACTGGACGGATTGACCGCCTTGTCCGTGGAGATGAAGGACATGTGGGTGGCCCCAATGTTGCGCGAAGCCTCCGCCACATTGAGCGCGCCGAACACATTGGTACGAACGCCCTCGCAGGGATGGGCCTCGACCAGGGGCACATGTTTGAGGGCCGCGGCGTGGAACACCAGGTCGGGCTTTTCGTCCCCGAACACTTCTTTCAGACGCTCATTATCGCGGATGTCGCAGAGCACATCCGAGCGCGAGGTTGTAGGCCAGTATTCCTCGATTTCGCGGCTAACGCGGAACAGTGCGGCTTCGGAGCTGTCGAGCAAGGTCAGGTGTGAGCAGCCGCAGGCGGCGATCTGACGGCTGATTTCCGAACCGATACTGCCGCCCGCGCCGGTGATCAGCACGCGGCGTCCGGCCACCAGGATGCGGCCGGGATCAAGTTCCAGCCGGACAGGCGAACGTGTCAGCAACTCCTGCAGGCTGATTTCGCGCAGATCCCCGGCAGAAACCCCGTAGGACAGCTCGATCAATGCCGGTTGGCGCAGCAGGCGAATGCCTTCGCCCTTCAACCGCCCCAGGCGTTCGGCACCCAGCGCGGTGATCGCGGCCGGTTGAACCAGGAACAGTACGGCTGCCGGACCAAGGCCGCTCTCGCGCAGGCGGGCCAGCACCGCATCGAACCGCTTAAAGTCGCCCAGCACGCAGACCCCGCGTAGCTCTTCGCCAATCTCGCGTTCCTGCGGCGAAATGATGCCGACGGTGGTGTAGCGATGCAGCAGGCCACTGGGCGTTGACCGCAGGAAGGCGTCGGATTCACTGGCGGAGCCGACGATCAGCAGGCGACCGCGCGAGGTAGAAGGCCCCGTCGAGGGGCGCAGACGCAGCAGGGACTCGGTAAGCGATCCCTCGATTAGCGCCCGGCGGGTAATGCGCAGGCTGGCCAGGAAAACGAAGTCCAAAACCATGGCCAGGAATATGGCGCGGGGCGCGCTGGCGATGGTCAGGTGTGTCGCGATGGCCGTCGGGATGAACAGGGCGGTAGTTATGGCGGCGGACCGGGCAAGACGCACCATGTCTCCGACCGACAGGAACCGCCAGGGCGCGCGCTCGACCTGCAGAAACAGTTCAGCGGCAAGGGCGCAGGCACTAAAAACCAGGGCCAGTTTGAGACTTGGGCCGCTGAGTCTGCCATTGGCCAGCGTCTCGCCGGCGACCCAGGCAAGCATGGCAAGCACCAGGTGAACCGTAATTTTGCCCGTTCTGTCCATGCCCTAAAACCTTAAAGCCCCCAAAATGTTGCTAAAATTAGAGGGATTACACATTCATTATTGACGTTTAGCACGCCGATTTCGCGTAGTCGCTTCCCCGTGCGACATTGAGGCGTGCACAATTTTTACGCGGGCCTATCCAATCGCAGAATGGGAACCACGGTTCCCGCTTGCAGTTTTGGCGTGCTCGCCGCCCGCGGCAAAAGCGCGCCGGCCTTGGCAAACACGCCAATCAGTGACGAATCCTGCTGTTCGAACGCACGCACCTGAGCATGGCCTGCCTCACCCCGCGTGAATTCCGCGCGCAGCCAAGTCTCGCGCGGGCCGTTTGCCTCCAGATCGGCCTGAAGCACCGCCGCCTCCAGGCAGGGCAGCGGCTCCGCGCCGAGCATGACCAGGATGAGCGGCCGCAGGAAAAGCTGGGCGCAAACAAAAGCTGAGGCCGGGTTACCGGGCAGGCCGAGCACGCGCCGCCCGTCACCTAGAAGGCCAAACCAGGTTGGCTTGCCGGGCCGGACATTGATCGTTTCGACCCGCAGACGCAGTCCCAGCCTTACCAGGGCAGGCTTGACCAGG
>Ga0114970_10002787_pt1 | contig 13033 bp, 11 predicted proteins | sample M_140205_XF_Meta_FD_87030 | JGI IMG/M metagenome (GOLD analysis project Ga0114970, IMG submission 87030) | Freshwater microbial communities from Lake Montjoie, Canada to study carbon cycling - M_140205_XF_MetaG | ecosystem: Environmental > Aquatic > Freshwater > Lake | place: Lake Montjoie... | reverse complement strand
GGGCAAAGAAAAGCGTCGCAGCCACAGCCAGAGGCCAGCAGTGATGAGTGTTCCCACAAACCACCATGGCCAGTACGTCAGCGCTGTGGCAAACACCCGCGGATCATCCGCCTTGAGTCCCAGATGGCCTCCCACCCAGCCCGTCTGCCAGCCGAACAGCAGCGTCAGGAGCCCATAGGCCAGGTTCATGCTCAGTCCGCGAAAGCTCAGCGCCGTCGCACGCTGCTCCGAGTCCACGATCTCATTGAGATAATGCGACAGGAAGAACCCCAGAAAGCGCATGCTCATGAACAGCGGCACCACCAGCACGATTCCCATCCAGCCCTGCTGCGGATGCGCCGCTGCCATCAGCCCACCGAACACCGCCACGCCCAGCCACGTGAAATTCTGCCGCGCACTCATCACCTGCGTGCTCTTCTCCATCCAGCTTGCCATCACCAGTCCCAGCAGCGACACCCCCGTGCCGATCACGCCATACCAGCCTTCCTCGATCCCCACGAGACGGTAAAAATTACTCGCCACCGTCAGGAACAGGCGGATCACGCTGTCAAACACCAGTCCGAACACGATCAGCGCAAACGCCGCCTTCGTGCGCCAGATCCAGCCGCCTGTTTTCAGGATGGAGGCCCACGTCTCGCGGATGCTCTGCATCACCGACATAGTCGGGGCAGGGGAGCGCTGCTCCGTCATCCGCAGCGTCACCAGCAGGCAGGCCAAAGCCGTGCCAAGACACAGCAGCAGCGGCAGCTTCATCGCCACACTCTTCGCCACCGTCACCTCCAGGCCGATGCCATGCAGCACACTCGTCAGCGTGTGATGATCATACAGCACCGACCCCGTGATCGATGTCACCACAAAGCCCAGCGCCATGCCGCGTGACAGTTTCGCCATCACCTGCGGCCACAGCGTCGTACGTTCACCTGCGGGCAGCGAATCATACGCCAGCGCCTCATCCGCCCCGCTCGCACAGGCCTCCGCCGCGCCACTCAGCACCCGGTTCATCACAAACAGCCACAGCACCACATCATGCTGCCCCACCGGCATCGCGCACAGCACTCCCATTTCCAACACCATCAGCACCCCCGCCGCCACCACCAGTGGCCGGCGGCCAAAGCGATCCGCCAGCGCCCCCGACGGCACCTCCAGCACCACACTCGTCAGCGCCCACACCACATTCAGTGCTGCAAACTCCCCGATGCTCAGACCCAGATCCAGAAACAGCACCGTGAACACCGGATAATAAAACCGGCAGTTAAACAGAATGCGAAACCAGACAAACAAGCGCGCGTTGAGATGCTCAGACATGCCTCTTCTTTACGCTCGCAACGTCGGCTTGGGCAACAACGCTCTCTCATGGGGGAGCGGTTACGAGTTAGAGGTTAAGGGTTGGGCGTGATGTGTCGAGCTTGGCTCATAACCCTTAACTCCTAACTTTGTCATAATCCCTCCTGCCTGCTGCCTCGCCCCTCCGCACGTCACCTAGGCATGGCGATCAAGAAAGTGCCAAGGCGGTCTGATTATTGCTTGCCTATCATTTTTGTGGCGGATACAACTGCCCAATTCCGTTTCGGGCGCACTCCTGCCGCCCGGTTCAGAGCTAAACACGAACCCAGAGTCAGCTCAGGTCACTCCTCCACATCACCGGGGAGCCTTGGATTGATTTGTCACGCGCCAAACTCATGTCAAGACACTCCCCATACCTCGGTCGCTTCAACGCCTTTCTCGTCAGCCTCCTGCTGCTCACCCTGAGTTCCTTCACCACCGTGATGGCCGCATCGTCGCCGCCCGTCATCACGGGCATCTCTCCCAACAACATCCAGGCCGAGGGAGGCATCCCGGTCACCATCACCGGCCACGGCCTGTCCGCCGCCACCTCCGCGATCATCGGCGGTGTTGAAGTCATGGATCTGCAGGTCATCGATGACGAAACCATCGTCGTCGTCACCAGCGCGGACATGGACGCTTACTCCCAAGAGGTGAGGGTCAACACGCCCAACGGCACCAGCACCGTCTCCGGCCTCTTGAACATGGACCCGGTGCAGCAGGGCCGTGCCGCCAACAACGACGTTCCCTCCGGCACCCAGAGCCAGGGCCTGCTCAATGGCACCAGCGCCGTGACCGGCGGCATCAACAACAACCTCTTCAACCTTCAGTCCGGCGGCGGTGAGGAAGGTTCCAGTGGCGGCATCGCCGCCGCCATCGCCGCCGCCATCGACGACGGCGTCGTCACCGGCCAGGGCGACGGCCCGGAAGATCCCATCGCCATCCGCACGCCGCGTTCCCGCCAGTGGCAGGTCTTCAGCACGCTGAACTACGCCAACGTCAAGCTCAACGCCGTCGGCGCCCAAGCTGGCGTGCAGGTGGACGCCTGGGTGCCCAGCGTCGGCATCCAGCGGCATCTCTCCCCACGCCTCGCCGTCGGTTTCGCCGTCTCCTTTCTGCACAGTGAGCAGGGCTACACCGGCGGCCTCGGCAGCCTCCAGCTCGAAGGTCCCGCCTTCACCACCTACCTCTCCTATGTCCGCCAAAACTACTGGAGTAGCCTGCTCTACAACTTTGGCACCTACGACTTCAACTCCACCCGCAACCCCGGCGCGGGCGCTCTGGCCTACGGCAGCTCCCGCACCTACACCAACGCGCTCCAGTACAACACCGGCTGGAACTTTCGCTTCCAGAACAACACCCTCGTCACCGGTCCCTTCGTCGGCCTCGACTACCTCTACGGCTCCGTCAGCGCCTACAATGAAACCGGCGGTGGCGGTGCCGCGCTGAACTACCGCCGCCAGAGCTTCCAGTCACTCGTCAGCCGCGTCGGCTGGTCGGTGTCCAAAAAACTCCACACCAGCTGGGCCACCGTCACCCCGCAGGTGCGCCTGAGCTACGAGCGCCAGAACCTCGCCAACAACGGCACCAGCAACGCCGCCATCAACGCGCCCTTCGCCCCCGGTGCAAGCAAGCAGCCCGGCCAGGACTACCTCGTGGCTGCAGCCGGCCTCAACTTCGCCTTCAACGACCAGTTCAGCCTCCAGCTCACCTACCAGGGCCAGTTCTTCCGCCAGGACATGCAGGCCCACTTCGGCGGCCTGCGCTTCAGCTACAGCTTCTAAGCAAGACCCATTCTTCTTCCCCAGGCGGTGCCGCAAGGCACCGCCTTTTTCATGTTCATCCTCCTGCCTGCTGCCTTTTGCCTGTTCCCATTCTACGCGCTTCCGCCACAACCCCGACGCAGTAAAGGGTCGGGAGGCAAAGGCAGGAGGCAACGCCCATCCGAACGTCGTGGCTCATACCCCAACTCTTAGGAGGGGGCTATTCGAGCGGCTGACCACAGTGCGGGCAGGTGGCTACCACGGTGAATGACTTCATCGGGACCATCTTCCCACAGTGTCCGCAGGGTCGGCCTTTGCGCTGGGTCATCCAGAAAATTTCTTCGACGACATAGGCGACGGCCAAGAGCAGTGCCATCACCAATCCGGCATACCACTTTGGCGACAGCTCGGGTGCTGTTTTCATCAACTGCAGTGCGAGTAGAATCAGCGGAAAGCAAAGGATGTGCTTCCAAAGTCGATAGTACTTATTCATAGTCAGTTCAGTTGTATTGCGGCTCCAAGGTCAGCGGAGGTAGAAGAACACGCCGACTCCAAGTGCCGTTAAAACACCGCCGGATGCAGCGATCAGAGTCTGGCGTTTCACATGAGGCGTCGCCTTCCGATAAACGCCAACTGTCATCAAGATGCCATATAAGGTGATGCCGATGTAAACCGGCAAGGCGAAGGAGCTGTTGGGAAAAAGGCTCGCCATCAGGATGATGGCGAATGAGGGAAGGATGTAGTGCATGGATTTCTACGGTTGAGCTTGAGGGAGAGATGAAAAGCTAAGCTTCGCCACTCGGGAATACGTCATGACTCGTTCCATGGTTGAACCAGCTTTGGTAGGCCGTCCATAATCTTCGTCGATTCAAATCTGACATTGTTGCTACTCAGGAAGAGTTCCATGGGTTCCATGGATTGCTCAGTTTGAGAAAGCGCACTAGACCGGATCTCATCAGGAGCAAATGGCCGAAAAAGCCCGCAAGAAAAAAGAACAGATGACTCCGAAAGGAGTCCAAAATAAGCACGATGATATTGAAGGCAATACTTCGGTTCACATCCTGCACCAACCAAAATCTAGAACCGATCATGAAGGAGATTGCTGCATGTAGCAGGACTCCGGAAAACATGACGGTGGCTTGCAGGCTATCCAAGGCATAAATGCGCTGTGTTTCTGCGGGTATAATCAATTAGTGATAAATAATAAAAGAAACGAACTGACGGCTCTCCTACGGATTCCCCCAAGCCTTCAATCCCGTCACTGGCAGTAACGCATCGGCTGCGGCACGCCATTCCGGCGTTCCGGCTTTCTTGAAGAGATCATAGATCAGCTTCTTGCTATGCGGATCAGCGACGGAGTTCGGTGCATTACGCCACAATCCCAGTCGCAGACCACCCTCGTGAGCGTGATCGACGTGACGGTGGTAGATGAAGGCATCCACCGTAGGCAGAGTTTGAATTTTCTTCCATGCATAAGCATATGCCGCCGCCTGGAGCCCTTCTCCCTCGGGATTGAGCAGGGTTTGGAAACCTTGCTCGCTGAGGATGATGCGGCGCGGCTTGCCTTGGTAGAGAAGTTCGGGCTTCGCGAGGTGCTGGGCGAGGACTTGGAGGTTCTTGAAGGTGACCTTGTTGGTGTTGTCGTCGGTGGTGATGATTTTGTCGGCCCACGCACGCGGATTGTTCAGGTCCTCGGGATAAGGATGCCATGCGACGTTCCAATCGAAGTCACCGCGTTCGCGAACAAGACGTGCGAAGGTGTCGAGGAAGTCGCGGCCCGGCGTGGCTTCCTGCGCACTGACGTTGTGCATGCTGCTGGCCCAGTGATGATCAAACGAGACATAAGTGCGTGCATGCTGCGAATGCTTGCGGATCGCCGTGTGGGCGATTCGGTAAGCCTTTTCATACTCGCTGGCGGCTGTTTCGAGTGAAACAAGGCCCATGTTGCTCCACAGGAAGTGTGAGTTGACCTCGTTGCCAACAATCCAACCCCACACGCGGCCATGCTCCTGATGCGCACCACTCCAGCGCTCTGCCAGCAGGGCGATGACGGCTTCGAGAAAGCGATTCGTCGTGTTGAAGCCGCCCACGCTGAACTTGTAGTCTTTGCGGTGCCCCGGATGCAACGCGATGGCATCGAGCGCCGGGTCTTTGGACGGATAGGCCAGCAAGATCGTGTAAACGAGCACGCCCCGGTCCGAGAGCGGCTTGATCTGGCGGTCGAGCGACGTGAGGTAGTTCTGGTTGAAAACGAACTCGCCCGTTTCCGGCTTCGATTTCATGTCCAGCAGTGCCGTGAGGTTGATGTTGATCCCCGCGTGATGAATGCCAAGCGCCAACGCATCATCGACCATCTGCACCTGAAGCCCCTTTTGATTCGGCGGCGTGGGAAAAGGATCGGTGTTTTGGGCGCTGGTAAAGCGGGCGAAAGCGAGGCAAAGAAGCAGGAGATGACGCATGAGTGAACCCCCACCACCTCCACCCCCCCCCGCCACTGAGCAACTGCAACCTGCCTGCGAACGCTGCGGCAAGCCGGGCGCGTCGAAATTCGGCGACGAATTCATCTGCGATGACTGCTATGTGGCCTGCGGGTCTTGTTGTTCGGGTGAGGAGGGTTAAGTGGTAACTTTGTCCGTTGCCATTCACGACTACGGTGGCGATACTTCGCCCATCATGCAGCACCGCCATCTCCAGCATCAGGAGTTCACGCCCGTCGCCGTGGATGACACCATCCGCCGTGGCGGCTGGCGCGATTGGGTGGCTCTGCGTCGTGCCGCGCATCGCGATGCGGCGGTGCGGGAGCGCATTCGCCGCGTGTGTGGCAGTCTCACCCGCGAACCGCGTCAGGAAAACGCTCAGCGCCTGAGCTTTTGGAACAAATATGTCCAGCGACTCTCTGATTTAAGCACATGAGCCTGATTCGCGATCTCATTCTTTGGTTTTTGGTTCGATGCTGGCGAGTGGCTCTAATGCTGGTTGTCGTTTTTCTCGCGCTATTTTTGTTCTACGCTGGACTGAAATACTGGAAGTCTGCTGAAAAAGATTTCGATAACTTTGGAAGCCAAATCAAAGCTGCTAAGGAACAAATTGTTCAGCAGCTTGATCTAAAGCAGCAAGCCAAGTCCAAATTGGATGAGTTGAACACTCGAAAGCCGTGGCCGCTTGATCCGAGTATGTTTTTTTGGTCAAACGAATATGCAGCCTGGAGAAAAGCATATTACAAAGCGGATGAACTGGCGAATGCGGCAAGAGAGACTGAACAAAATGCAATTCTGTCCCTGAATGATGCCAAGGAAGGAAAGTGGTGGGGAGTCGCGCTGGCAAGAAAGTGCTGGGCAATAATTATGCCACTGGCTGGTTATGCTGCATTTGCAGTCTTTGTTCTTCCGAGTTTGTGGAAGATTTTTTGGTTCTATTTGATTGCTCCTTTGGCGAGTCGGGCTCCAGCGATAAAGCTTAAACATTCGATTGCCGGAGAAGACGTGCTCATTTCAAGCCCATCGTTTGTGCAGGAAGTTGAAATCTCTCCAAAAGAGACGGTTTATACACGGGCTGACTGGGTTAATGAGTATCCTGCGGACGGTGTAAAAAAAGACACGCGGATGGTATGGGATTGGGCGTCACCATTGATTTCTTGTGCTGCGGGATTGCGGGAACTTACTGAATGGAAGGTTACAGGGAATCGTTCCGAGATATTGAAGCTTTGTGCTGGCTCCGATCCAAATCTAAAAATAGTGAAAGTTGTGTTAGATCGACATTCTGGCTTGGTGATCAAGCCATCAAGGATCATCGCTATTTCGGGAGACATTCAACTGAGCACCGAATGGCGGTTGTTGAATCTGCACTCATGGATCAGTGGCAGACTGCGCCATATCATTTTCTTTGGCAGCGGCACTCTCTACCTCTCCGGCTATGGTGACATCCGGGCGGAAAGTCGAGAAAACAGACGCCGCATGGCAGACAAGCTGTTAATTGCTTATGACACTCGCGTTCCATTCAGAACAGTCAGAACAGAGACGTTCTGGCCGTTTTTGCGTGGAACTGCCTCCTTATACGATTTGCAGTTTGAGGAGCCAGGTTTGGTGATCTACCAAGCCTCTGCACCGAGCGTTGAAGATGCCGGAGGGAAGCCGATGACCAGCCGAATTGAAGGTTGGTTTGATCTGCTGCTAAAACCTCTCGGTTTCTAGTCTTGGTATGTTTGCGGTGAAAACGAGACGACTGACAGAATGAGTGCAGAGCAGCACAACTTGCGCTGAGACACCGCTCATTCGCCACGTAGAATGCACCGATGTCTCTCGAATCCTTCTTCCAGCCGCGCAGCATTGCCTTGATCGGAGCCACGGAGCGTGAGGGCAGTGTGGGGCGGGCGATTTGGGAGAATTTGCGTGGGTTTGGTGGTGCGGTGTTTCCGGTGAATGGGAAGCGGGCGGAGGTTCTTGGCGTGAAGGCGTTTTCAAACATCGTGGCGCTGCCGGAAGTGCCGGAGATGGTGATCATCGTGACTCCAGCGATCACGGTGCCGCAGATCGTCGAAGAAGCCGGAGCGGCGGGCGTGAAGGTGGTGATGGTGATTTCGGCGGGGTTCAAGGAAACCGGCGCGGAGGGTGCGGAGTTGGAGAAACGCGTGCTCGAAGCGGCGAGGCGACATGGCGTGCGTTTGATCGGGCCGAACTGTCTCGGGTTGATGAATCCGCATGCGGGGTTGAACGCGACCTTTGTCAGCAGCATGGCTCGACCGGGCCGTGTGGCCTTCCTGAGCCAGAGCGGGGCGCTGTGTACGGCGATCCTGGATTGGAGCCATGATCAGCATGTGGGCTTCAGCGCGTTTGTTTCGACCGGGGCGATGACGGATGTGGGCTGGGGCGATTTGATCCGGCATTTTGGCAACGATCCGCACACGGAGAGCATCGTGATCTACATGGAGTCGGTGGGCGGCGATGCGACGTCATTTCTGGCAGCCGCGCGTGAGGTGGCGGCGCACAAGCCGATCGTGGTGATCAAGGTGGGTCGCACAGCGGAGGCATCGAAGGCTGCGGCATCGCATACCGGCGCGATGACGGGCAGCGATGCCGTGCTAGATGCCGCGCTGCGGCAAAGCGGTGTGCTGCGCGTGGATACCGTGGAGGCGCTGTTCGACATGGCGGAGGTGCTTTCTAAACAGCCCCTGCCTGCGGGGCCGCGTCTGGCCATCGTGACGAACGCGGGTGGTCCCGGTGCGTTGGCGACGGATGCGCTGGTGCTTGGCGGCGGTGAACTGGCGGAGCTTGCGAACGACACGCTTGAGGCGTTGAATGAGGTGCTGCCCGCGCATTGGAGCCATCACAACCCCGTGGATGTGCTGGGCGATGCGGATGCCGCACGCTTTGCCGCTGCGCTGCGCATCGTGAAGAACGATGCGAGCGTGGATGGTGTGCTGGCGGTGCTGACGCCGCAGGCGATGACGAACCCGACGGCGATTGCGCGTGAGGTGGTGAAGATCGCGCAGGAGAACGGCAAGCCGCTGCTGGCAAGCTGGATGGGAGCGCAGAGTGTCAATGAAGGTCGCGCTATCTTGAATGCGGCGGGCATTCCGACGTATGATTATCCCGATGAAGCCGCACAGGCCTTTGTGCGCATGCGTGAGCGGCGCTTGCGGTTGATCTGGCTCAATGAGTCACTCGCGGCTCATGCGGAGGATGTGGAGGAGCTGCCTTCGGTGATCGGTGACATGATCGACGCCGTGCTGAAAAGCGGACGCACGCTACTGACCGAACTGGAGGCCAAGCAGGTGCTGTTTGCCGCCGGGATTCCGATTGTGGAGACGCATGCGGCTTATGGCGAAGACGCCGCCGTTGCTGCGGCGGAGGCGCTGGGTTTCCCGGTGGTGGCGAAGCTGCTGTCGCCGACGATCACGCACAAAAGCGACTGCGGCGGTGTGCAGCTCAATCTTCACGATGCCGCAGCCGTGAGGCACGCGTGGCGCTTGATTCGTGACAATGTGACGAAGCTGCATGGTGCTGCGGCCTTTGAAGGTGTGACCGTGCAGCGCATGGTGACACGCAAGGGCACGGAATTGATCCTCGGCGCGAGCACGGATGCGCAGTTCGGCCCGGTGCTGCTGTTTGGAGCCGGTGGCACGCTGGTGGAGGTGTTTCAAGATCGTGCGCTGGTCTTGCCGCCGCTGAATCACGCCCTGGCACGCCGCTGGATCGAGCAAACGAAGATCGCCAAGGTGCTGCGCGGCCAGCCTGCGGTGGATTTGGCCGCGCTGGACGAGGTGCTGGTGAAATTTGCACGGCTGGTGCACCATGAGCGGCGCATTGTGGAACTGGACATCAATCCGCTGCTGGCGTCGCCGGAGGGCATCGCTGCGCTGGATGCGCGGATCGTGGTGCGGGGCGGCGAGTTGCAGTCGCCGTCTTGATTGGCGATTGAAAATCGCCACCCCGAATTGCCATTTGCGCGAAGGGCTTCGGGCGATAGGATGGCGGACCCGAATCCCTCATGAAAACCGCCTCGATCCTCCTCTGCGCCGCTGTCATTGCCCTCGCCTCCACTTCCTGCGGGAAGCACACCTGGAAAGAAACCCAGGTGCTGCATGAAGGCATGCACAAGGCGCACGACGCAGGCCACGGTGATGCGCATGCCGCTGAAGGCGAGCACGGCAAGAAGGAAGAGGCGAAGCACTAATCGCTGCGCATGCGTCGCTACGCTGTTATCGGGCTGCTGGTGCTGGTGATCGTGGCGACCAGTTGTGTGATGCTGCGGACGTGCTGGGCGCGTCTGGCGCGCTCGATTCCGTCGGTCGGCGGCAAAGACTGACTACGATCCAAATCGGCGGCGACAAAGGCGTCCCTGATCCCCTGCCGCAGCCCAAGTCCAAAACTCAAATCCAACCATGAACCTCGCGACCCTCACTCTACTTATTTCGCTTGGCTGCGTTCCCCTTGCCATCAGTGCCGATGGACCTTCACCCATGCCTTCTGGCCTTTTCCTCGATCTCGACGCCGACAAGGGTGTTGAAGTCGAAAACGGCAATCGAGTGAAGGCATGGCGCAATCAAGTCGCTGGCAACGCCGCTGGAGTCTTCGAGAAGCGCGATGAAGGACGCAAGGTACCAGGATCAGGTCGCCCGACCTTGCGACCCAAGGTCGCCGAGATTGGCGATCACAACACGCTCATTTTTGAAGCGCAGGAGCTGATCAATCTCGATGAAGACGCCTTCGACCATTGCATCCAAGGCACTGGCTACACTTGGTTCTCCGTGATGTGCGCCTATGACCAGATCAAGGGCAAGCCGGACGTGAACTCCTTCTTCGGCAACCTCAAGAACGCCGCCAACTACGAAGGCTTCTGGGCCTGCATGGCCGACGACAATCGCGTCTGGATGGGTACCCGAGGCTGGCCGGCGACGACAAAAGGCAAGCAGCCGCTGTGGAATGAAAAGAACCCGCAAGTGGTGATTCCGACTCCCTTGCAGGCAAAGAAGTTCTACGTCGTCGCCGGTCGCATGGGCGCAGGCAAGGACATCGTGAATCTGGATCTCTACCTCAACTCCGCCCAGCCCGTGGATAGCAAGCCCGTACCCGTGAATCCCACCGCCAATCCCTCCAAGATGGCCATCGGTCAGGAGCGTGATGCAACGAATCACCCAGGCGTGGAATCATTCAATGGAGAGATCGCTCGCTTCATGATCTTCGACCGCGCCCTCATGGATGCCGAGTTGGCTGAGTTGATCCGGTCACTGCAGTCTAGCTACAAACTCCAGTAAAGGAGACAGAGGAATGGGGGACAAAGGATCACTGCCTCGATCCGTCATGCCCCCCCTGGTTCATGAGAAGACAAAAGATGGCCAGCGCAATAGCTCCTGCGGCAATCATGCCTTTTCCAAGGCATGCGCATCCCGCCATGCGATCAATGCGCCGTTCGTCAGTCATGGACGTATTTTACCCGACGATTGTTATAAATGTCGAGTTCGGAATGAAAGCCGACGACTCGTCGGCGCTCCACATCACACCACCAACCCCGCCGCAGCGACGAGGGACTCTTCGTTGACGATCTTGCCGGCGAGGTCGGGTTTGCAGTCGCCTTTGAGTTCGTCGCGGAATTTCTTGATGAAGCTCTGGGTGGGCCAGGAGGCGGCTTCGCCGAAGGCGCAGATGGTTTTGCCTTCGATCTGGTTGGCGACGGTCTCCAGGGTGTCCACGTCGTCAGGGCTGGCGTCGCCGGCGACGATGCGGTCGCTGATCTTCTTCATCCACAGGCTGCCTTCGCGGCAGGGCGTACACTGGCCGCAGGATTCGTGGGCGTAGAAGGCGTTCAGGTTGTTGATGACCCAGGTCATGCTGCGGCTGTCGTCCATGATGATGACGCCGCCGGAGCCGGCCATGGTGCCGCACTGGGCCATGGTGTCGAAGTCCATCGGGATGTCCATGATGCCGATCTCACGGCCGTCTTTGAGCTTGTACTTCTCATCCGCACGCAGCACTTTGGAGGAACTGCCGCCAGGGATGATGGCCTTCAGCTTGCGGCCGGGTTTGAGGCCGCCGCAGAGCGTGTCGATGACCTCGCCCATGGTGACCTTGCCGACTTCGACTTCGTAGTAGCCGGGCTTCTGCACATCGCCGCTGACGCAGAGGATGCGGGTGCCGGTGTTGTTTGGCGTGCCGAGCTTGGCGTATTCCGCGCCGCCCATCTCGAGGATGTGCTTCACATGGCAAAGGCTCTCGACGTTGTTCACGATGGTTGGGCTCATGTAGAGGCCGAGCGCGGCGGGGAAATACGGCGGCTTGATGCGCGGGTAGGGGCGCTTGCCTTCGAGGGACTCTATGAGGCCGGTTTCTTCACCGCAGATGTAGGCACCCGCACCGCGATGCACGAAGATCTCGCAGTCGAAGCCGGAGCCGAGGATGTTCTTGCCGAGGAAACCTTTCGCATGGGCTTCCGCGATGGCTTTTTCGAGGATCTTGGCGGCGTGGGGGAATTCCTCGCGGATGTAGATGTAGGAGAGCTTCGCGCCCACGGCGAAGCAGGAGATGGTCATGCCCTCGATCAACTGATGAGGGTCTTGATGCATGATGTAGCGGTCCTTGAAGGTACCGGGCTCGGATTCGTCCGCGTTGCAGATGAGATAGACCGGCTTGGTGTTCGTCGGCGGGATGAAGCCCCACTTCACGCCGGTGGGGAAACCTGCACCGCCACGGCCGCGGAGTCCGCTGGCTTTGACCTCGTTGGTGATGGCGCTGCGCTCCATCTTGAGAGCCTTCTTGAGCTGCTCGTAGCCGCCGTTCTCGATGTAACATTCAATGGACGGATTGTAGCCGACGCGGTCGATGTTTTTGAAGATGAGGCGCTTCTCGCGCGCATGCGGTTCTTTGCCGGGGAGATACTGGACGGGGGAGGCCATGAGTCGCAGTATTCCAGTGTGAATAAGCGCGGCAACTGGGATTTGTGAAAAAATTCACAAGGGCAGGGGACGCGATGAGGAATGAATGCCCTTAGGTTAGCTAATCCAGAGTAATGGCAAGGGAATGGGGGCAAGGGAATACAAGCCAAGTGAGCTGTTAGGCATTCCTCTGCCCCCATTCCTTTGCCAATAAATCGCCCAGCTTAACGATGTGGAATGGTGAATGACAGATGGCAGGGATGAAAGCTCTGCGGGCTGAGCGGTGTAGTTTGAGGGTGAATTTACCGGCTCTGAGAATGGGATCGAAGGTGCTGCTGATGCTACTGGCATCGGCGGGGATGGTGCTGGCGAAGAAGGACGAACGGCCGAAGCCGGTGCCGTGGTCGTTTGCACCGCTCAAGCGTGTGGCCTTGCCGAAGGTGAAAGACAAGGTGTGGCCGAAGACGCGGATCGACTACTTCATTCTGGCAAAGATGGAGGCGGCTGGGATGAAGCCCGCGCCACGAGCCGAAGAGCGTGTGTTGCAGCGCCGACTGGCATTTGATCTCATAGGGTTGCC
>Ga0114970_10002782_pt1 | contig 13050 bp, 8 predicted proteins | sample M_140205_XF_Meta_FD_87030 | JGI IMG/M metagenome (GOLD analysis project Ga0114970, IMG submission 87030) | Freshwater microbial communities from Lake Montjoie, Canada to study carbon cycling - M_140205_XF_MetaG | ecosystem: Environmental > Aquatic > Freshwater > Lake | place: Lake Montjoie... | reverse complement strand
CGCGAAGTCGTCGAACGCTTTGGTCGGCACGTCGATCAGGTGTTTCGCGATGAACGGCGCACCCTCAGTCGCACCCTGCACGGAGTCTTTGAAACAGCATTCCCACTCGATAACGGCCCAGCCGTTATAACCAGCGGCGGTCATGCGGCTGAAGATCTGGGTGAAATCCACCTGACCATCGCCCAACGAACGGAAGCGGCCCGGACGATCCTTCCAGCCAAGATACGCACCATAAACACCGGCACGTCCATTGGGTCGGAACTCGGCGTCCTTCACGTGGAAAGCCTTGATCCGTGACGCATAAATATCGATGAAGCTGACGTAATCGAGGCATTGCAGAATGAAGTGCGAAGGATCGTAATTGATGGCGACCCGGGGGTGATTACCCGTCGCTTCCAGGAACTGCTCAAAGCTGGCCCCGTCGTGCAAATCTTCGCCGGGGTGCAATTCATACGCGATATCCACGCCATGCTGGTCGGCAAAGTTCAGGATCGGCATCCAGCGTTTCGCCAGTTCGGCAAAACCCTCTTCCACAATGCCAGCCGGGCGCTGCGGCCACGGATAGAGGAAGGGCCAAAGCAGGGCACCGGAGAATGACGGCGTTACCGTGATGCCGAAATTGGCAGAAGCCTGGATCACATACTTCATCTGCTGCACGGCCCACTCGGCGCGGGCTGCCGGATTGCCGCGAACTTCCGGCGCGGCGAACCCGTCGAACAGTTCGTCGTAAGCCGGGTGCGAGGCTACCAGCTGGCCCTGCAGATGGCTGGCCAGTTCAGTAATAACCAGGCCGTTTGTCTGCGCCTGAATGTCATCGCAATAGGCTTTTGACTCAGCGGCCTGTTTGATATCGATAACCCGGCCATCCCACGAAGGGATCTGGACGCCGAGGTAGCCGAGGCTCTTCACCCAGGCCGTGATGGCAGGGAGCGAGTTATAGGGAGCGGTATCTGCGAGGAATTGGGCAAGGAAAATCGCGGGGCCCTGGATTTGTGCCATCTCCAGGATTGTATCAAGGCAGCAAGACAGTTGCATGGGGCGATAATCTCTATACAGTGACTATGAAGCTCTCGATCCTGGCACTCGCCTGCGGCCTGGCACTCGCCGCTCAAATACCCGTGGATTTCGTCAAGGACATCCAGCCGGTGCTGAAGAAATCCTGCTATGGCTGCCACAGCGGGAACCGTCCCACCGGCGGCCTTCGTCTGGATGTGCGTTCGCTGGCATCGCGCGCGATTGCTCCGGGTAAAGCTGCGGACAGCAACCTGGTGAAGCGTTTGGCAGGAGAGGGCAGCGAGGCGCGGATGCCGATGGGCATGCCGCCTCTGCCGGCCGACCAGATCGCGAAGATTCGCCAGTGGGTGGAAGAGGGCGCCAAATGGCCCGATTCCGCCGCCGGTCAGGAACACTGGTCGTATCTGCCTCCGACGAAGGCTGTAGTCCCGGCAGGCAGCAACGCCATCGACTACTTCGTGGCAAACCGTCTGGCGAAAGAGGGCCTGAAGCCTTCCCCCGAAGCTTCCAGGGAGACTCTGCTGCGCCGCCTGAATCTCGACCTGATTGGCCTGCCGCCAACGCCCGCTGAGGTGGACGCTTTCGTGAAAGATACGCGCCCCGATGCGTACCAGCGCGTGGTGGATCGCCTGCTCGCCTCCGACCACTACGGCGAACGCTGGGCTCGTATGTGGCTGGATCTGGCGCGCTACGCCGATTCCGACGGCTACGAAAAAGACGGACGCCGTACCATGTGGCCGTATCGCGACTGGGTCATCCAGGCGCTGAATCGCAACATGCCGTTCAACCAGTTCGCCCTCGAACAGATTGCGGGCGACATGCTGCCGAACGCTACCCAGCGACAGAAGATCGCCACCGGTTTCCTGCGAAATTCTATGTTCAATGCCGAAGGCGGTGTGGACCCCGAAGAGAACAACTGGAACATCCAGATCGACCGGGCGACGACCATCAGCACCACGTTGCTCGGTTCCACCATTGGCTGCTCCCAATGCCACGACCACAAATTCGACCCCTTCACGCAGAAGCAGTTCTACCAGATGGTGGCGTTCTTCAATAACGCGAACTATGTGAAGACCGGAGCCAACGGCAAAGGCAATGCAGCTCCCTTCACCGAACCGCAGCTGGACCTGCCCACCCCAGATCAGGCCGCAAAACTCGCCGTCATTCAGAAAGAACTCGACGCGCAACAGGCGAAGCTGAATGACGCCTCCACCGGCGCGGTCGCGAAGCAGACCTCGTGGGAACACAGCGTTCTCGACGCCGAGAAGACCTGGACCGCCGTCCGGCCAACGTCTGCAAAAACCAACACCTCCACCGTGTTGACCATTGCGGATGACTCGTCCGTTCTCGCTTCCGGCCCCAACCCGATGGAAGACATCTATTCGGTAGAAGCCAACCTGCCACCGGGCGAGTTCACCGCGCTGCGACTCGAAGCAATCCCCGACCCCAGCCTGCCGCGCAGTGGCCCGGGCCGCGATTACTACGGCAATTTCCAGATCAACAAGATCAACGTGGAAGTCGGGGGTGTGAAGGTCGGCATCAAAGAAACGGCCATGGATGATTCCTCGGGCGGGGGGGCTCAGGGTCCGGGCCGCAGATACGCACAGCTCTGGATCGTGGATGTCTCCCGTGAAGAGGCTGGCCAGCGTCTCCCCCGCCAGATGGTGCTGATCCCCGAGAAACCCATCCGGGGCAGCCGCACCCTGCGCTTCACAATGGAGCAGCGCAGCGAGGCTGGCAAACAGGGTCTGGGGCATTTCCGTCTTTCCGTTACTTCGTCCGGGAAACCGAAGCGCATTGTGGAAGTGAGTGCCAAACTCCGTCCCGCACTGAGTATCGCCACTGCCGCGAGGGAGAAGACGCAGGCCGAACAACTCGCCACCCGGTATCACGACAAGGCCGAAGAACTCGCCCCGCTTCGCAGGAAGATTGAGGATCTGCAGGCGCAAATTCGAGCCCTCGGCATCCCCACCGTTCTCATCGCCTCCGAGAACACAGAGGTCAAACACCCGACGTCGGCCATTAGCATCCGGGGCAGTTTCCTGAACAAGGGCGAGGAAGTTTCCGCTGACATCCCGTCCTTCCTCGGCAAACTCCCCGACTCCGAAAAGAACCGCCTGGGCCTCGCGAAGTGGCTGTTCTCCCGGGAGAACCCCCTCACGGCCCGGGTCATCGTGAACCACGTCTGGGAGACCTACTTCGGTCGCGGGCTGGTGGAGACGGTGGAAGACTTCGGCACGCAGGGCACGCGTCCGTCGCACCAGGACCTCCTCGACTATCTCGCCGTGGAGTTCATGGAGAGCGGCTGGGATCTGAAGGCGCTCCACCGCACGATTGTGGCCTCGGCCACCTATCGCCAGTCGCCCGCCGCGTCGAAAGACTTGCTCGAGAAAGACCCGGCCAACATCCTGCTCTCGCGAGGAGCCCGTTTCCGCGTGGAAGCCGAAATGGTCCGTGACGTCGCGCTTGCCGCCAGCGGCCTGATCTCGGGCAAGGTCGGCGGACCTTCGGTGATGCCCCCGCAACCTGAAGGCGTCTGGGAGATCCCCTACTCCCGTGACACTGATGTCTGGACCATTAGCCCTGGTGAAGACAAGTACCGCCGAGGTCTGTACACGTTCAACCGCCGAACCGCACCCTACCCGGCGATGACCACTTTCGACTCCACCAGCCGTGAATACTGCACCGCGCGTCGCAACCACACAGATACGCCGCTACAGGCCCTGACTACCCTGAACGACCCGGCCTTTTTTGAAGCCGCGCAGGCGATGGCGAAACGGATTGTTCGTGAAGGCGGAACCACGCCAACCGCCCGTGTGACCTACGGTTTTCTGCTGGCGACCTCACGCCGTCCGAAAGGAACTGAGATGGATCTCCTGCTCTCCGCGTTCGAAAAGGAGCGGCGCTACTTCGCCGAACACCTGACGGAAGCGAAGGCGCTGGCAGGCTCCGCAGACCCTGAACTAGCCGCCTGGACCATGCTCTCGCGCGGCCTGCTGAACCTGGACGAAACCATCACAAGGCAATGATTATGACCAACCTCCAGCAACTCACCAGGCGTCAGTTTTTCGGCAGGTCGGCCGGTCTCAGCATAGGTTCGGCCGCCATGGCTACCATGCTCGCCGAACAGGCGCAGGGAGCCCCCAGTCCCTACACCGGTCTCCACCACGCCGCCAAAGCCAAACGCGTCATCTACCTTTACATGGCCGGCGGACCCTCGCAGGTCGACCTCTACGACCACAAGCCGAAACTCACCCAATACGACGGCCAGCCCATCCCCGACAGCTTCATCAAAGGCGAGCGTTTCGCCTTCATCAAGGGCGTCCCCAAACTCATGGCCACGCCCCACACCTTCGGGCAATACGGGCAGTCCGGCGCCACCCTCTCGAACCTCCTGCCCAACCTCCAGGGCGTGGCCGACAAGCTCACCTTCATCAAGAGCATGCACACCACGCAGTTCAACCACTCGCCCGCCCAGATCTACCTCAGCACAGGCTTCCAGATTCCCGGCCGCCCCAGCTTCGGCTCCTGGCTGACCTACGGCATCGGCAGTGACAGCAAGGACCTGCCGGCATTCGTCGTGCTGCTCTCCGGCTCCAGCCAGCCCGACGGCGGCTCATCCTGCTGGGGCTCGGGCTTCCTGCCCACGGTCCACCAGGGCGTGGCGTTTCGCAAACAGGGCGACCCCATCCTGTACGTCTCGAATCCCGAGGGCATGGCCAACGAAACCCAGCGCCGCTCTCTCGACCTCATCAACGGCCTGAACAAAGTAGAAGCCGCCGATATCGGCGACCCCGAAATCGCCACCCGTATCGCCGCCTACGAAATGGCGTACAAGATGCAGACCTCGGTCCCCGACCTGCAGGACATGTCGAAGGAACCGGCCCATATCCACGAGATGTACGGGACTACGCCCGGTCGCCCGTCCTTCGCCAACAACTGCCTGCTCGCCCGCCGCCTCATCGAACGCGGCTGCCGCTTCGTCCAGCTATTCCACCGCGACTGGGACACCCACGGCGCCGGCCTGGGCGACGACATCGTGAACAAACTTCCGGCCATCTGCCGCGAAGTCGACGGGCCCTCCGCCGCACTCATTAAGGATCTGGAACAGCGCGGCCTGCTGGAAGACACGCTCATCGTCTGGGCTGGTGAATTCGGTCGGACGCCGGTGAACGAAGCCCGCGGCGGCGTGAAGTTCCTCGGCCGCGACCACCACCCCCGCGCCTTCACGGTCTGGATGGCTGGCGGCGGTGTGAAGCCAGGACAGACGATCGGGGCCACCGACGAAATTGGCTACAACATCGTGGAAGACCCGGCCTCCGTGCACGATCTTCATGCAACTGCGATGCATCTGCTGGGCATCGACCACACCAAACTGACCTACCGCTTCCAGGGCCGGGACTTCCGTCTGACGGACGTGGAAGGGTCGGTTATCACGAAAGTATTGGCGTAGTCCTGGTCCGACCATGATTTGGCACTTGCCCGTAATCGCGCAGGACCCGGCCTATCACCAGATGGCCGACCAACGTACGATTCTCGGCATCCCGAACTTCGCGAACGCGATGTCAAACCTGGCGTTTCTGGTGGTGGGTCTGATCGGCTTGCGGGCAACCGCGCAAATTCGTTTCACCCACCCATGGGAACGCCGACCCTGGCTCGTGTTGTTCGCAGGAACCGTGCTGACCGCGTTGGGTTCCACCTGGTACCACCTCGCGCCGGACGATACGCGACTCGTTTGGGACCGCCTTCCCATGACCCTGGGATTCATGGGCCTGCTCACCGCCACCCTTGCGGAGCGGATCAGCCTCGATACCTGTCGCCGCTGGTTTGTACCACTCCTCAGCCTGGGCGTGGCAAGCGTCTTCTATTGGAGCCGGACAGGCAACCTGCTGTTCTATGTTCTGGTGCAGTTCGGTTCCCTGCTGGCGGTCGTTGCGCTGCTGGCAGTGCGCCCGGCGCGCTACCCCGGCACGCCCCATGTGGTCGCAGCCCTCATCGCCTACGCCGTCGCCAAGATTTTCGAAGCAGAAGACCAGAGTATCTACGATTTCGGCCATTTCGTCAGTGGCCACACCCTGAAACATCTGGCAGCGGCAGCAGGCGTCGGCTGCCTGGCGGTACGCGCTGGTAGAATCGCGAAGGAATGCAAAGACGTTTCCTCCTCGCCCTTCTGCTCGTCCAGTTGACTCCGCTGCTCTGCTGCGCCCGCAGCTTCGACGTCATTTCCACCGACACGGGCGGCGTGGAAGTTGTGATTGTGCCGATCCACCACGGCAGCCTGCTGCTGCAGTTCAAGGGCAAGGCGATCTATGTGGACCCCGACGGCAAAGGCAACACCGCCGATCTGCCCAAAGCCGACTTCATCTTCTATACGGCGGGAGAGAAGGACACTGCGGCCAACTACGCGACGCTCCGCAAACCGGAAACGGTCGTCGTTACGACCCTGGCCGAAAAGAAAACTTACGGAGAGATCACCGCAGAACCCGCCGGCGGAGGCTACATTTTCACCATGGCCGGACGCCGCTTCTACGTCTCAGGCAGCGCAGCGCCCGCGAAACTGGAACCCGTCGACGCGGCCTTCGTCTGCATGAGCGCGAAGTGCGCGAAGGATACAACAGCCACGGCAAACAGTGTCCAAACCAAGGTCCTGTTCCCCTACCGGACGGAGGGCAGAAACCTGCAGGGCCTGAAATCCACCCCAGCCAAAGAGATCAGGAACCGCCGCTGGTATTGAGGCTGCGCCTCAGCCTAATGACTTGTCCGTTCGGCAGCTAACCGAGCGCGACCACGGGCGCTCACCTGCGCACAGAGTTCCCGCATCGATTCCTGCGTGATCACCCGGCCCTCACCACGGAGCAGTCCCGCTCGGGCGGCATCCAGGGTTGCCAGATATTCCAGCCGGCAGCGTTCACGATCTCGCTCGCGAGCAGTGTTGATTTCCATCGTGGCACACTCCTGTTCCCGACTACGCGATTTGCAATCGGCGCAATCTCAGTCCGTTCGGCTTCACCTGCGCCAGATCATACTGCGCCTGCTGGATTAGCCAGCTTTCAGCACTCCCGCCGAAAACCTGTTCCAGGCGAATTGCCATCTCTGGTGAAATTCCACGTTTTCCGTTCACTACTTCGGAGAGTGTTGTACGTGTCACCTTCAAAGCAGCAGCCGCTGCGGTAATTGTCAGGCCGAGAGGCTCGATGCAGTCAAGCAAAACAGCTTTGCCGGGATGCGGGGGATTCTTCATGCGCACGGGTCAATCTCCTCAGTGATAGTCAACGTAATCCACGTCCTGCGCGTCACCCTCGGCAAAGCGAAACGTGACACGCCAGTTTGCGTGCACGGTCACGGCATAGAACCCCTTCCGGTCTCCCTTCAGAGGATGTAGCCGATAGCCGGGCAAATCCATATCTGAGATCGCACGGGCAGAATTCAGGCGCGCCAGTATGCGGCCCAATTTATCGATGTGGCCAGCCGGAATACCGCGCCCATCATCTTCCACAAAGAGCCGTCGCAGGCCTTTGTGCCGGAACGTGCGAATCAAACTATAGTGTAATGCGTTGCGTAACGCATGTCAAAACAGCCCCGTTGCTGTTGTTGCCGATTGTCGTTGATTCTGCGTCACTCCGGAGTCGGCGTTAACCACGTCACCAAACCATCATCCAGGTCGTAACGCGCCCCCACCACGAACGTTCCGCTGGCCCGAACCACTTCATTCGCCTGCAGTTCAGCCACGGTCAACTTTACGTTCTCGCAAACCGCATTGTCCAGCCGGTGTGCTCGGAACTCGTTCTCCAGATGTTTTCGCGCTACTTTATCCATATACCCGTCGAGTTTTTCGTCCGGCCCACAGCCCAGATAGCGCCAGTACAGGCTCGTTACAAACTCGCGGTCTCCAGCTTCCGCCACGCCTCCCTGACGAAACTCGTCTTCCAGTTGCCCTCGACTCACACCATCCGCCGCCAGCCTTTCGCAGTGCGATGGCAGCGCCTCATCGGGGGCTTGCCCGGCGTACCGCCAATAGAGGCTGGTCACAAACGCACGGTCCGATGCCTGGCCGGCCAGAATCGCCGGCTGCAGCCGCGTCACCAACGACACCAGTCTCGCCGAAGGTGCCGGATGGTGGCCAAACTCCGCCACCTTTTCGGGTGCTACCGAACACGGGTCAAACGTAATTGCCGCAGCCTGAATCGCACCGCAACGTTCATGCCCCAGCACCACAATCAGCGCAGGCGGCGGCGAAAAATGCTGCACCGCATATTCCAGACTTGCCTGGTTATCCTCATCAGCAAAATTCCCGGCCACGCGAACCACAAACAGGGCCCCCAGTCCCAGGTCGAAGATAATCTCGGGCGACACCCGCGAGTCCGCACAGGCCAAAATACAGACCTCAGGACTCTGCGCTATAGCCAAACCCAGCATCGCGTCCCTCGTCGTGTGGGGATGGATCAGAGGCCCTCTCAAATAGCGCTTATGCCCGTCCAGCAGATCCTGAAACACTCCTCTCGCTGTGGTTGCCATAGCTCCGTACGCTAACTCAGCCGCCGCAACTTCGTCACCCGCCCCACTTCCACCCACTCCGTTACAAAAATATTCCCCTCATGATCGAAGCACGCGCCGTGCGGACAAACGAACTCACCTTTCGGGAACGTCTCGCGCGCCTGCAACCGAACCTCCCGATAATTCACCGGACCTTCGCCCAGTTGCGCCAAAACCTCGTTATTCTTATCCAGCAGTGTCACGCGTGCCGCCAGATCCGGCACCACCATCTGGTCCTTCCAGGTATGGAAATGGCACGGCAGATTTACGCCCCCGGAAAAACCCTTGTGCTTCCCATCCAGCGTGAAGTGCTGCAAGCGGTTGTTCCGCCGGTCCGCCACTGTCAGCACCGGCTCCGGACCACGCTCGTCCACGATAATCCCGTGCGGCTGCAGTAACTGCCCCGGATCGGAACCGGGCCCGCCAAACGTGCGGATAAACTTCCCGTCCTTGTTGTACTGGTTTACGTAGAACGAACCGTAACCGTCACCCACATAGAAATCACCATTGGGCGCGACCGCCAGGTTGGTCGGGCTATAGGTGATCTTCTTCTCCCCGTACGCCTTCGATTCCTGCGGATACCCAACGCGGAAGACTTCCTCACCATCGAGCGTCGCCTTCACCACAATCGCGCGGGTGATGTCACAAAGGTACAGGTACTCGGTTGACCCTTCCTTGCGAATGTGCAGACCATGCGCCCCGCCCTTAAAGTCCTTGCCCCACGACTTGATGAACTTGCCCTTCGCGTCGAACACCACCATCGAATCCTGCGACTCACTGGTCGCATGAACCGTGTGGTGAACATAGATCCGGCCCTGCGAATCCTCCACCGCCCCGTGCGTGTTGCCATAACGCAGACCAGCGGGCAATTCCCCCCAGTCGTGGATCACTTCATACTGATGAGCACCCGTGCCCATGATGGGCCGTTTGGTGCCGGCTTTGTCCTGGGCACCCAGAATCGCGGGGAAGGCCGCTGCGGTAGTTTTCATAAAGGCTCGGCGCGAGGCTTCAAAAGTCATATAATTGTCGAGACGAACAAATTGTACCCCTTGACTCCTATGCGTCTCTACATTATCGGTGCAGTCCTGGCGTTCGGTGCGGCGGCACAGACACCGGATGCCGCGTTCTACGAAACCAAAGTCCGGCCCATCCTGCGGGCGAATTGCGAAGCCTGCCACTCCGCCACGAACAAGAGCGGAGGGCTCGCCCTCGACAGCCGTGAGGCTCTGCTGAAAGGCGGCACGCGCGGACCAGCCGAAAGCCTCCTCATCGCCGCTGTGGAACAGACGGGCGACGTAAAGATGCCGATGGCGCGGCCGAAGCTCAAGGCCGACGAGATCGCCATCCTCAAAGAATGGGTCGCCAAAGGCGTGCCATTCAGTGTCGCGAAGAGTCAGGGCCAGCCTCGCAACTGGGATCACTGGTCGTTTCAATCTCCGAAGCATGAGACGCCTCCGACCGTCGCTGCAAAATCCTGGGTAAAGAACCCCGTCGACAACTTCATCCTGGCCCGCCTCGAAAAAGAAAAGGTCAAGCCGTCGGAAGAAGCCGACAAGGCTACCCAACTGCGTCGCGTCGCCCTCGACCTGACCGGCCTGCCACCCACCCCCCAGGAACTTCGAATTTTCCTCGCCGACAAATCGCCCAACGCCTACGAGAAGGTGGTCGACAAGCTCCTCGCCTCCCCGCACTACGGCGAACGCTGGGGACGCCACTGGCTCGACGCCGCCCGTTATGCCGATTCTGACGGCTACAGCATCGACGCGCCACGCCCCATGTGGAAGTACCGCGACTGGGTGATCAACGCCTTCAACAAGGACATGCCGTTCTCGCAGTTCACCATTGAACAAATTGCGGGCGACATGCTGCCCAACCCGACAGTCGACCAACTCATCGCCAGCGGGTTTCACCGCAACACGCCCTCCAATTTCGAAGGCGGTATCGACTTCGAGCAGTACCGAAACGAAGCGGTTGCCGACCGCGTGGCCACCACCGGCTCGGTGTTTATGGGCCTGACTCTCGGCTGCGCCCGCTGCCACGATCACAAGTACGACCCCATCGCGCAAAAAGAGTTCTACCAGCTCTTCGCGTATTACAACAGCACCGGCGAGATCACCAAAGAGTCCGAACGCGGCGAATTCTACAAGCCATTCATTGACCTGCCGACCGCGAAGGAACTCGAAACCTCAAAGGCCTACTGGGCCAAAGCAACCGACCTGAGCCGCGAAATTCTGGCGAAGATCGACGAACTGCAGGCCCTTCCCGCAGACCCGGCGAAGCCCGCGCAGAAAGACGCCGACCTGGCAAAGCTTCTCGCCGGTCTGCGCACGCATATGAAGCCGCTGGGCGTCCCCGGCTCACCGGAATTCCACTGGCCGCAACCCTACCTCACCCGCGCCCTGGTAATGAAGGAACTGCCGCAACCCCGCGAGAGCTTCATCCAACAGGGCGGCGATTTCCTGCAACGAGGCGAGCGTGTTTATCCGGAAGTTCCCGCAGTGCTGTCTCACGGCAAAAAGGTCGGTGGCACCCGCCTCGATCTTGCGAAATGGCTGGTCGATCCCGCAAACCCGATGACCGCCCGTGTCACCGTGAACCGCATGTGGCAGGAGTACTTCGGCAAAGGCATCGTGGAAACGCAGGACGATTTCGGTCTCATCGGCACGCGCCCCACCCACCAGGAACTTCTCGACTACCTCGCCTCCGAGTTCATGTCGAACGGCTGGAAGCAGAAGCCGATTCATAAGCTGATCGTCATGTCGGCCACCTACCGCCAGGGCTCGAAGAAACGCGAAGATCTGGACGAAGTGGATCCGTATAACAAACTGCTCGCCCGCCAGGTGAGGCTCCGTCTCGACGCCGAAATCATCCGCGACGCCGCGCTGGTTTCCAGCGGCCTGCTCACCCCCACGCTTGGTGGAGACCCCGTTTATCCGCCTCTCCCCGACAACGCCATGAAGGGCAGCCAAATCAGCCGTCCCTGGAATACCAACACCGATGGTGACCGGTACCGCCGCGGAGTCTACACGTTCTTCTTCCGCGGCCTGCCCGCGCCGTCACTGGCGCTCTTCGATGCGCCGGATGGAACTTCCTCCTGCACGCGCCGTATCCGCTCCAACAGCCCTTTGCAATCGCTCACCCTGCTGAATGACGAGGCGTTTCTGGAATTTGCCGGAGCCCTCGCAAAACGCACCGTCAAAGAGGGTGGCACAACCGATCAGGACCGCATGAATTATGCCTGGCTCCTGGTGGTAGGCCGTAAGCCGCAGGCCTCGGAATCCCTCCGCCTGATGAAGTATCTGGCAGAGCAAAAACAGGTTTACACAGAAGATTCGAAGTCCGCCGAAGAGTTACTGAAACGCCCCGGTATGGCCGCCCCGGCCGGGGCCGATAAAAACACCATCGCCCAACTGGCAGCGTGGACCGCGGTGAGCCGCGTCCTCTTTAACCTCGACGATTTCATGACCCGGGAGTAACCAATAGAATGAACCTCGACGATTTCAATCTCGAAGACCAGATCCTGCTCCAGCAAACCCGCCGCCATTTTTTTGACCGCTGCGGCGTGGGCGTCGGGCGCGCGGCTCTGGCGGCGCTGCTCGCGGGAGGTAAGCTCTCCGGCGCAGCCACCTCCGACAAGCCCCTGAATCCGATGGCCCCAAAGCCGACGCACTTCCCGGCAAAGGTGAAGAACGTTATCTTCCTGTTCATGGCCGGCGCCCCCAGCCAGCTGGACATGTTCGACTACAAGCCGAAGCTGAAGCAGTTCGATGGCACCGTCGCGCCCGATGAACTCATCAAAGGCAAGCGCTTCGCCTTCATGGACACGTTTGCAAAGAACCCGCCCAAACTGCTGGGAACAAAGCGCGAATTCAAGCAGTACGGCAAGTCCGGCTTCTGGTTTTCCTCGCTCATGCCCCACATGGCAGGCGTTGCCGATGACCTCACCATGATCCACGGGATCTCAGCCGAGAACTTCAACCACGCCCCGGCCAAGTGCTATATGAACACCGGCTCCATCAGGTTCGGACGGCCCTCCGTCGGCTCTTGGGTCACCTACGGCATTGGTTCGGAATCGAGTGACCTGCCCGGCTTCGTTGTGCTCCAGTCCGGCCCCCGTGGCCCGCGTGGCGGTGCAGCGCTGTGGTCCAGCGGCTTCCTGCCCACCGCCTACCAGGGCGTGCCCTTCCGCTCCGGTGGCGACCCCATCCTCGACCTTTCCACCCCGCGCGGCATCCCCCACGGCACACAGGAACAGACCCTCGCCGCCGTCCGCGACCTGAACCGCATCAAGCTCGAAGCCACCGGCGATGACGAAATCAACACCCGCATCGCGGCCTACGAAATGGCCTACCGGATGCAAACCTCCGGCCCCGACCTGATCGAGAGGCTCACCGATATCGGCATGGTGGTCCCAATCGGCGTGATAAAGCTGGACGAAGCGGACTCCGCGCTCTACCAGTCGGGCGGCGAGGAGACAGTTGTTGGCGAAGGACGGTTTACCGG
>Ga0114970_10002780_pt1 | contig 13053 bp, 9 predicted proteins | sample M_140205_XF_Meta_FD_87030 | JGI IMG/M metagenome (GOLD analysis project Ga0114970, IMG submission 87030) | Freshwater microbial communities from Lake Montjoie, Canada to study carbon cycling - M_140205_XF_MetaG | ecosystem: Environmental > Aquatic > Freshwater > Lake | place: Lake Montjoie... | reverse complement strand
TACTACATTGCTCAGGTATATTAAAGTAAATGGACTACCCAAAGTATCTTTAGGTTCTGACCAAACCGTATGTCCAACAAATTCTATCACACTAAATCCCGGTAATTTTGCTTCTTATACCTGGAGTGATGGCACAACTGGTGCTTCATTGAATACTTCTAGCACTGGTTCAATTTGGGTGAAAGTTACGGATGCAATTGGCTGCATAAATTCAGATACCATGAACCTGAATAACTATAATGTTACACAAGTAAATTTAGGTACCGATAAAGCTATATGCCTTGGTGCTTCTGCCAATTTAGATGCTGGAATAGGCTCATCATATTTGTGGAATACAAATGCTACCACACAAACTATTTCTGCAACTGCTGCGGGTATATATTATGTTGATGTAACCGATGCAAATGGATGTAAAACCAGAGACAGCATTAATGTTACAATGCTTCCTGCGGCCGATGGCAGCTTTAATAGTGTTAAAGTAGGCGGACAGAGCAACAACATACAGTTTACTGCCGTTGATGTTACTGCTGGTAATACCTATGCCTGGGACTTCGGTGATGGTAATACCAGCGCACAACAAAACCCATTACATGTATATACTGCCGATGGTTCATATAACGTAAAATTAACTGTAACAAACACAAGTACCTGCACCGATAGCAAAACCGCGAATACCCTTGTAAATACTTCTGTTGCGAACATATCAAATAAAGTTGGAAGCATTTCTATATATCCAAACCCATATAGTGGCTCTACTAATTTAAACTATAGTATAATAGAAGCTGGCCAGATTTTGATTGAACTAAATGATGTTACCGGTCGTAAAATTTCTACATTGGTAAATGCAAAACAATCTGCAGGACAATATATGTTACCTATAAATACCACCAACCAACTTTCTGGAGGTATATACATAGTGCGTATATCGGCAAATGGAGAAACAGTATCGATTCGCATTATAGATATTAAATAGGTATTGGGATATGGGATTTAGGGACGCATTTGCCGTATAACCCCAAATCCCAAATAGAATGATCATTATCAAATAATATATTATATGAAAAAGGTTGGTTTGTTAATTCGAACCAACCTTTTTTTGTAATACTTTCGTCAAAAAAAAAACAAATTTTAAATTAATTCCAATTTGAATAGTTAAATTTACCAATTGAAATCTTTTTGTTGGTGAAGATTGCACCAAACTTGCAAGAAATAATTGGCCGGTTCACTATACTTATCAAAATAATTTTCCTACATTTGATGTTCATCTTGTAAATCATCATAACGCTATCATAAATTGAAAAACACCCTTCCCCTATTTATTATGATACTCTCATTGATTATATTCAATTGCAATTCTAAAAAGGGCTGCACAGATAGCAAAGCGCTTAATTACGATACGAAAGCAAAAAAAGATGATGGCAGTTGTGTGCAAAAAGATTTCCTGCTGCAACCGCAAGTGATAACAAATCTAGATGCCATTCTTAAAGAATCTTCCGGACTATTAAATACCGATAATCTAATATGGAGCTTTGGCGATTCGGGCAACAAGAGCGAGATTTACTCAATTGATACTAATAATGGTAGTATCGCAGCAGCTGTTGCACTTACTGGAGTATCCAATATTGATTTTGAAGATATTGCCCAAGATTCAAGCTATATATATGTTGGAGATTTTGGAAATAACAATGGCAATAGAACCGATTTGGTAATATATAAAATACCGAAAAAAACCTCGTGGAATACTACCAATAATATTACACCTGAAGCAATCCATTTCTCTTACCCTGACCAAAAAGATTTTAAAAGTAATAGCGCTTCTGATTTCGACTGTGAAGCTATGATCACCCAGAAAGGTAATATATATATATTTACAAAAGACCATAGCGACCAACATACCAGATTATATAAACTTCCCACCAAACCTGGAAATTATACTGCTGAATTAATGAGTACTTTCGACTCACATGGACTGATAACTGGAGCTGATATAACTAGCGATGGAAGCAAAATTGCACTCACTGGATATAATCCAAGTACAGATGTAGCTTTTGTTTGGGTTTTAAACAATTTTACCAATAACCAATTTTTTTCAGGAAACAATAAGATGGTAAGTATCGGACCACGAGCTATAGTAGGCCAAGTGGAAGGTGTTTGCTTTTTAAATAACAATCTGTTATATATTTCAAATGAACAGAAATATACTATTCCTGCTAGGCTTTGGAAATTAGATATCTCAAGGGTAAAATAAAATATAATTTTAAAAATCTAAATTAATTCTAAATCATACCCCGATTTCGTATCCAAATTAATAAATAACCCAAATGAAAAAACTAATCACACTAATCGTATGCGTTACGATTACCATCAGCACATTTGCCATATTTGCTGCTGATGTGCCAGCTGCCGTAAAAACAGCCTTTGCAAAAAAGTATCCCAATATCACCAAAGTGAAATGGGACAAAGAAAATGAAAACTACGAAGCGAGTTTCGACCTTAACAAAATAGATTGTTCTGTATTATTTGATGCCACTGGAAATATCATCGAAACTGAAATGGAAATAGAACTTAATGAATTACCCAAAGGAGTTTTGGATTATGTAAAAGTACACTATGCTGGTAAAAAAGCTAAGGAAGCAGCTAAAATTACGGATATGAAAGAAACTGTAACTTATGAAGTGGAATTAAAAGGCATGGATGTATTATTTGATAGTGGAGGTAAATTTATTAAAGAGGTTAAAAATTGATTCTAGTGTTATAGTCTTTTCAAAAATATAATCTATATTCAATATCCAATGTATTATACAAAATCAATTTTTATAGCTGCTTGCTTTTCTATTATTAGTATTCATTCAATAGCTCAAACAAATTTTGATACTGCAAAAAAACTTCCTTTTCATATTTCTAATCTTAAAAAATTAGATGCGGATGAATTAAAAGATAAAAAAGAAGGTACTACTCTCACAGGTCTGCCCCGCCTAAGCTCCGACCCATTAAATGGCTTAGGATATGGGTTTGAAGGAGCTTTATTATTCAACGGCAAACGTAGTGATCCATTTTTTGAGTACACCCCTTATCGCTGCAAATTAGGAATTGATGCATCAAATACTTCAAAGAGCGAGCGCAAATTAGCTTTCAATTACGACCGTCCTTACTTTCTTAATTCCAAGTGGAGATTTCGTGGTGAAGTTGCTTATGAGAAAAATCCCAATTTAATATATTTTGGCACAACCCATAAATCTTTAAATACTTTAGATAAAATTGCTACTGAAGATAGTATATCTTTTAGCGGCAAAGATTATAATAGTTACAATAATTCTTTAACTGGGAAAAATGAAAACTATAATGGCTATACCAAAGAAGAATATATAATAAACTTAAGTGGTGAATATTCGTTGTTTGATAGCCGCATGCGTGTATTGGCGGGCTACGAGATTGCTTGGATGGATATAACTGCAGGTGCAAATTCTCGTTTAAGTAAAGATGCTGCTGCTGGACAAATTGTTGGTTTAGGGAAATCAGTGATAACTTTTATACAATCAGGAATTGTATGGGATACACGAAATTTTGAATCAGACCCTGACAAAGGAACTTATGCAGAAATCACCAACGAAATTTCATCAAAAGCATTGGGTTCAAAATTTAATTGCGATAAAGTTTTTGCCCAATATATGTTATATAAAAAAATTCTACCTGAAGTATTTGGCAAAACTATATTAGCTTCACGGTTTGGAATTGGGTATACGTTTGGCAATGCTCCGTTTTTTGAATACCAAGATGAATGGGCATCGCAGGGAAGCATTGAAGGACTAGGCGGAAGCAATACCCTAAGAGGCTACAAACAAAGCAGGTTTTTAGACAGGGGAATGTATTTTTTCAATATAGAATTACGCAGTAGATTTGCTCAAGTTAATATATTAAAACAACATCTTGCATTTAGCATTGTCCCATTTTTTGATGCAGGAAGTGTCTATAATAAAATTGCTGACCTAACCAATACTGTAAAATATTCTGAAGGGCTAGGTTTACGCATAGCCTGGAACATCAGTACCATTCTGCGTTTCGATTATGCTAATTCAAAAGAAGACAAACAGTTCTTCTTTACGTTTGATCATTGTTTTTAATCAAACAGGTCATGCTGAATTTATTTCAGCATATATAAATGCTGAAACAAGTTCAGCATGACGCAGGCAAAAAACTTAGTATAATTCTTAAGGTTTAATTGTAATATCTACATCCCACTTTGCAGGGCCATTACAGTCATTCCTTTTATCATAATATTTCTTTCCCTTAATCTGAGATTTGATAAAAGGGAAATCCTCTGTATCAGTTGTTTTAGGTGCTATCTTCACATCGTTAACTATACCATTACAATCAACAGTAAGTATTACCCACAGATGCCTGATTTCGTTTTTATCAGATTCTTTGTCACTAAATGAAAATTGTTTTATTTGGCGTGGACGATGCTCTGCCTTTAAATTTCCACGCTCATCTTTCCACCCTGCTGGGTCTCCTTTATTCTGATCCCCATCTCCACCTCCACCAGGCAAAGCACTGTTCCCGTCTCCAAGTGGCCCACCAGTTCCTTTCTTTTTCGATTTGTGCCCGCTATTTTTTTCTGGTTGAGCTTGTGGCTGAGAAGTATTTGTGGTTTTATTATTTGATTTATTATTATTAATTGCAGGAGCCTCACCTCCGCCAGGATCAGGTTCTGCATTAATATCATTTTGATCTGGGCTTGCATTTTGTGGTTGCGGGCTTTCATCCCCTCCCCCATCGCCACTGCTATTCTCCATCGCTGGTCCACCTGTTTCCGATTCACCAAGGCTTACAAACTTCATATATACAATTGGTGTTTCTACTGCGGGTTCAGGAACAGGAATTGTAACTAATGTAGCAATGAGCACAAGCAATGCAACGCCCAGCAACATATATATAATACCTTGCTGCCTGCTATTTTTAGTACTCGATTCTATCTGCGATTGGAATATCATATTGCTTTATATAACCAAAACGATTTTGGTAAATGAAAGTATCAAATTAATTTGAAGGTTTTTGCGTAGCTATAATAGAACTCACTTTATATTTTTGCAAGATACCAGTAACTGGTGCTATATACTCCCATGACGCCCCTTTGTCTATAATAACATTCACTACAGGTTCTGTTTTACCTACTATAAAAGCTTGCATCTTGGCATCAAATGCAGGAAGTTGTATCTCTGCATTTTCTAGAAATATTTTCCCATCTTTATTTATAACAACTGCCATGTTTTGCTTCAACTTCTGTGTGCCCTCTGCCTTTGCGAGAGTTACTTTTTGAAATGTTGGAATGGCGAATGTTGCCGTCAACAAAAAGAACAACAACAAAAAGAACAATATATCGTTCATCGGTGCAGCATTAAAACTACTTAGGGCTTGCGATTTGCGTTTAAAATTCATATTATATTTAGGGGTAAGGAATAAGGGGTAAGGATTAAGTGCCATAAGGCTTCAGCCCCTTATTCCTTATTCCTGTTTATTTGTTATGATAGCTAAAAATTCATGTTATATTATATTACTAGTAAATGCCATGCGGCGTCAGCTCCTTACTCCTTACTCCTTTTTTTTTATGCTGGTTCTTCTAATACTTCTATAAAATCTAAACTTGCTGTTTCTAATTGTGTCACTACTTTTTGTACCATAATGTTTAATATATTATATCCAAAAAAAGCGATAATACCTACCACCAATCCACCTGCTGAGGTTACCATTTTCACATTGATACCTTTTGCAATACCTGCAATTTCTACATTACCTGCAGCTGCTATATCATTGAAGGCAATCATCATACCTATCACAGTTCCCAAGAAACCAAACATCGGTGCAGCTCCTGCTACAATAGCCAATACGGGCAATCTTTTTTCTAAACGAGCCACCTCTATTTTGCCTGTATTTTCCATACTAGCTTCTATATCTTTTAATGGACGACCAACTCGTGTTAGTCCTTTTAATATAACTCGTGAGATAGGTGTATTACTTTTTTCACACATCATCTTTGCCGCAGCTATATTATTGTTCTGAATTAAATCCTTAAGTGCTGGAAGAAAATTATTTTCATTTTGCATGGCTTTACGAACTGTAATAAATCGCTCCACAAAAACATATATTGCCAATACAAATAAAATAGCAATCGGCACCATAATTGGTCCGCCTGCCATAAGCAATTCTAACATGCTTTTTTGTTCGACTGCTGCTTGGGCCGCTGGAGCCGCCAGGGCTGAAGTTGTTGCTTGTAATAACATTCTTTTTTAATTATTAATTGTCAATGGTTAATTGTTAATGGGCTTACGCTAGAATTATATATATTATAAGTATTAACTATTATGTCGCAGGCAATTAACCATTAATAATTAACCATTAATCATTATATATACTATTTCTGTACAATCTTAGCCTCCGGATAAGTCTTCGTCAATAGCTCTAACAAATCATCCATCATATCTTCGTTATGGCTGCGACAAATTCCTACCCAAGTTTTTCCTTTTTCTTTATTACAAGGTTTTGCATTGGTCAAGCCTCCTTGATTTAAAGTATTGGCAAACTCGCTCGCACTAGAAATATTATCAAATGATTGAAGTACTAAAGTATATTCAGCTTTACGATCGAAACCGATTTGGTTTACATCTGTGATAATTTTATTATCTAACGAAATTTTCGGAGAATTATTGTCTGTATTTCCAGATTGACCAAATGGATTACTGAATAATTGTTCCCAGCTGAAATTAAACAAACTGGCTTTTTGGTCTGTATTAACCATTACCGATGCAAATGAAAGCAGGGATACCATCAATATCAACAAACTGTTTATCACCATGCGCCTTGCAGAGCTGCGACGCTTCGGTTGCAGTTGCTTGATAGGTCTGCGATTGTCAATACGAGATTTTATTTTACGTTTTAGCTTTTCATTTTCATGACGTATCATTGGGATGGCTTGTATAGTTACAAGTCCATAAGTGTGCTTGTCGAAATTATTTTCTATCTCGGGGTGAAAAGTTAAAACCTCATCGTGGTCAATCACAAAATTTCCAATCTTATCTAATGACACAGATTTTTCGCTATGCAACTGCTGTCTCAAATTTACTACTTGCGATGCGATATGCTGCAGCGCCAATTCATAACTTACATTTTCTTGCTTAGCCACTGTTTGTGCTAGCAATCCATCATTCACACTAAGTCCTTGGTTAAAAGCTATCTTCTTGCCAGGAGGCGATATTTTATGTGCCACATGATTTAACTGCGAGGTAACGCGACGGCTAATAAAACCGCCCAACTCGGGCACTATTACACAATTGTGTTCAAACAAAAGCTCATGAACGTATTGTCCTAAATTTACTTGGATATTGGTTTGCATACCTTGCAAATGTAAATGATTTTTTTTGCCCGTCTTACTGAACAAACCATTTAAAGATGAAGAGCCCTCATTTTCAAATGTTTGCGATGCACTATCAGTTTTCCACAACTTATCTTTCCAATTTTCAAACTGAATCCACAACCTTAACATGAAAGGAATTTTCTCGTGCTCGTCAGTAGGTTTGCCCATACCCAAAACTGGCCCAGTCCAGAAATTTTTGAAAGGGATAAAAATAAAACCGTGCTTCTCGGCATCAGATGTTTGTTGCTCACCTTCTTTCACATCTGCAGGTTTCCCTGCCAATTGCTCCAGTATTTTTTTATTCTTATCGTTTTCTCCTTTTACCATATAGCACTATAGTGTAATAGTGATACCGATTTGAGCATTGATTCCAACAACAGGGTATCCATACCATCTTATATATTTATTGGATATGATATTATTGATATTGATAAACATACTCACATAATTTGTATACCGATAATCTGCACTCAGATTGATATCGGTAAAGGGTTTCATCAAAATATTATTATATCGTTTGTTCACTCCATCATACCTGCCCATATACCTAGCTCCTGTATAATTCAGTTGCAAATTTGTATATAATTTATCGCCCAATTTATAGGTAAAATTATTTTTCCATTCAAAAGTAGGAAGTTGTGAAGCCCTTGTAATAACAGCATTGGTCAAGGAATAACTCGACAAATTTATTGCTGAATATATATCAAATTTGCTACCTCTGTGATAATGTACATTCAATATTAATTTCTTTACCCCAGCAGATACTTGTATCAAATCCATTGCATGCAAATAGGTTGAATCCAAAGTATAAATAATAAGATTGTCCATATTGGTATACCTTGCTTCAACTCCAAAATCCAAATCATTATTAATATGACCTTTCATACCCAAATTCAAATTAAAATTCTTGCTATTATCCAGTTTAATATTGGGTGAAATAAATGGATTAACCTGATATATATTTTTCAAAGTATATTTTTCCCAATCACCCCACATATTCGTAAATATTTTATACTTCTTGGCTACAATATATTCGAGATTTAATTTGGGATAAAACTGAAACTGATAGGGTGTTGCAGAATCTCTATTCTGATTGAACAGTATAGCATTGAAGCCTAGCACAGCTCTAAAATTATTTGCTACAAGATAATATTCAGGTTGTATCCTATAAAAGTTTCTATTATATTTATTGTTTTGATTGATATAGGAATCAAAGTCCATTGAAAGGTCTGTTTTAAATAAATTTCCTCTCACAATTTTTTTTATATTTCCACCTAAAAACATACAGTTCTCATTCACATCTTTCGACCGAATCATATTATCAATTTTTAGGTCAAGCCGATAATTTAATTTGGCACTGTCAAATGTTTTACTACCTGCGAAAGCGTTCAAATGTATATTCTGAAATGGATTATATAACGCCCCCTTAGGAAAAGTATCTGTTTTATCACTTCCCGTTGCATAATAGCGATAGGCATCTCTATTATATAATAATACAGCACCACTTATATTTTTGTCGCCCGTATTAGTTGCAGCTAAATGCAATTGGTTATTCGAATATTTACTAGTAGTCCCGTTCAGTGAGTAATGACGGGCATTAGCTGCTAGCATCCAATTTCTCGATCGCAGATTGTTTAATGATACTTCTAATAACGGACTATTATAATTACCAAAACCTATCTTGGTAAAATTTCCATTTAAGGCACTCAGTTTTTCTTGGGGTAAATTAATTGCTTTATAGCCCGGCGTATTGATCTGAAAATTAGGCTCGATGGAATTGAAGGTATAAGTAAAAGGCGGCATATTAACCAGTGCAGTTTCTGGTAAAGGAGTAATTGCTTTTTTAATGGACTCCTGTATCTTGGGTCTATAAGGTCGCACAATGGTGATATGTCCCTTTTCCAAAGTATCTGCTTGGGCATTGGCAAATTCAATATTGCAAATTAGAATGAATATATATATAATATGTTTATACATGTAATTAAAAATCCTTAACTTCTTTATTCTCCTTATTTTTCTCTTCCTCGGTTTTAATATCATTCAGTTTCTGTTGCTGTATCAATTCTTCGCGGTTCTTTTCTTTATTATTAAATTGCTCCAATTTTTCCTTGGCAATTTTAATGATATCATCAGGGTCAGTATCCGATTTTTCATAATTATCTATCAAACTTTGCAAAGTATATTTTGCTTGATACTCGTCTTTTTGTTTAATATAACGATCAGCCAAAACTAAATAGCCTTTGGCAACCCAGTAATCATAATCGGGGTATTGTTCACTCAATTCAAACACTGCTTTCTTGCAGTTTATAGTATCTCCATTATCAAAATAGATGAGGGCTGTATAATATTTACTTTCTGCTCCACGCTTAGTTTTACTAGCTTTCATCACCTCTTTAAAATAATTGATTGCGGTAATTTTATCGGTACTATAATATATTTTTCCTAAGTTATATTTTGCTTCCGTGCTATAGTCTTTTTCTATACCTGGATATTGAACAGTTTTTTCAGAAGCAACTTTCAATTTATCTGTCAATCTCAATTTGTCTGCACAACGCATTTGCCCAACCAATGCCAAAATTTTATTTTCTTTTGCTGATGAATTGGGTTCCAATTTTTCAAAATACTCGAGAGCTTTTTCGTAATTTTTAAGGTTATAATAATAGTTGCAAATCCATTTCAAACTGCGCTCAGTATACTCATTGGGCTGCCGGGTAGCTATCCACTCATACTCAGGTAAGGCCTCATCTTTGCGGTTTTTACGATTCAATATATCTGCCTTCAATTGGTGCGATTTTAATATAAATGCACCATCGGGAAACTCACTAATATATTTACCCAATACTTCTAATGATTTTATAGAATCCTTACGGTCCAACAAATTCATAGCTGATTCAAACATCAGTGTATCTTTTTCTGCGGTGCTCGATTGATATATTTTAATTCCATTGGCTTTGGCCCATTCATCAAATTTATCAAACTCTCCATTTTCAGTATATATTGCTTTTAACAATTCAAGTCCTTCATGTGCTTCTTCACTCTCTGGATATTTTTTTAATATATATTGAAATTGTTCCGTGGCTTTACTGTTTTGTTTTTGATTATAGAATATCAAACCTATATTTAGTTGTGCCCTTCTTACCAGCCCCACTGGGCTTTTCTGCGACTGTATCAGGTCGTTAAAACTCTCAACTGCCTGGTCGTATTTTTCTAAATTGAAATAAGTATAGCCCAACTCGTATAATGCTTTTTCGTATAAATCACTATTATCATATTTTTCAATCAGCTTATTTAATATATTAATTTTATCATACAGCTTGGTTTCCAAACCGTATATTATACCCATCTGAAATAAAGCATAATCGGCATCAGGCGAATTTTTGTTGATTACGTAATTATACTCATTGGTTGCTTTTATATAATTTTTCTCTAAGAAATAATTATCAGCTAAGCGTGAATGTGCATCCAGCACCAGCTCTGCCTTATTGCCAAAGTAAGTTTCTGCAGCAATAAATTTCTCAAGCCAAACATTCGATTGCTGATATTTGTCCAACTTCAAATAACTATAACCCAGATTATAATACGAAGTAGTATAATGAAATGTATATGCAGCCTGCGGGTATCCTTCAAATTCTTTATATAAATCTATTGCTTTACCATACTCTTCCTTATGATAAGCAATCTCTCCCAACCAAAATACGGACAGGGCTTTAAACTTCATATCATGATTATAGGTATAGCTTTTCTCAAATAATTTAGATGCTCCATTAATATCGTTTGCTTTATATAATTCCTCAGCTCTGCAGTAGGCGCACTTCTGTATGGCCAACTCTATACTGGCATTCTTCACTTTTATCCCTTCCAATATACCCAGAGCTTTTGCATATTGCTTAGTATTTAATAACAAGCTACTCAATATATTTTTAGCATCATCACCATATTTCGAATCCGGATAATTATTAATGAAATTTTGGAGTGAGGTAATTGAAACTCCCTGCATTGGGAATATCTCAGCACTTAGTTTTACATAGTTGAATTGCGACTCTTCTTTAATACTTTTATCATGATCATACTTCCCTGCATTATAATATGCTGCCCGCGCATTTTCAGGTTTGTTAAGATATATAACAAAACAATTTGCCAAAGTATATTGCGATTGTTGGTATAATAAATTATTATGATCAGCAATATGCGACAGTCGATAAACAGCCTGACTAAATTCTTTGTTTCTGATATGACAATAGCCCAAAATATACAATTCACTATCCGTCAATTCTTTCGATTTGGAACGGTTCTCGAGCAATTCTGCCGCTTTGTCAAACTCCTTTAATTCGTAATATGATAAACCTTTAAAAAGATATATATCTGGCAAAATTTCTTTGCCTGCATTTTCATTGCTCCATTTTACACATTGTGCATACTCCTTATTTCTATAGGACAATTGACAAAGATATAATGGCACAACTTTCTTATAAGCATCATAATCTATTATAATTTCCAGATTCTTTTGAGCTAATTTATCATTTCCTTGTATATAATACATATATCCCAAATAATACTTAGCATCTGAATACCTTACTCCCACATCATTCTCCGAGTCCCCATTATCGGGCATGGTAGTAAATGATTTTATTGCGTCATCATATTTGTTTAGTTTATATTCACTAAATCCTTTTTCAAAATAATATAAATGTTTTAAGTTTGGGCTTAGCTCTTGTACATTAATAACTGCAAAGGCTTTCAAGGCATCTTTATATTGTTTGTCCCTAAAATAAATATGAGCTATATAATAGGTTGCTTCATCATATTTTGAATGGGTAGCATATTGTTGGGTAAACGATTTCCATAAACTTATCGCATCATTCCCAAACTGCTGGGTGGCACACAAAGCGATATAATAACTACCTTGCGATTTGATATTTTCGTCGGGATTTTGAGTTAGTGCCTGCTCAAATAAGCTACGTGCAGCTCCATATTTCTCTTTCTCAAATAACTCAACGGCTCGCTTGTAAGTGTATACTGGCTCGTCGAAGTAGCCCGTCTTTTGCGCATGAGCCACAAATACGCCTTGCAAACTTATATATATAAACGCTAGATAAAACTTCTTAGACATGAACGATTCTTGGCCAATTTTTTAACCGCTCAAAATTATTATACTTAGTGTTAAGCCTTTTTTTTATCTATCCACTAAACCACAAGGTTGTACAAAATAATGGACAGAATTAAGATATTATATGATCGGCGATTCGCCGCGGCGAACTAACCAAAAGCAGATAAGGTTACATTAGGGTTGCTATTATTTTCTTCGCGTTCTTTGCAGTTTTTGCTTTGCGTAATTTGCGGTAAGAAAATTAACTATAATGCTAATCACAAAAACTTGATTCCAAATTTCTCAAGCTCCTCCCAAAAACTAGGAAACGATTTTGAAACAACTTCGGGATTAGCAATCTTCAAATCGCCATAACTAGCAAGTACTGAGAATGCCATAGCAATCCTGTGGTCGCCATAAGTTTCTAATACGTTATCAAAATTAATTTCTGAAGTACGATGAATATATAATTCATCATCTGATATGATAGCAGCAGAATTGGGAGAAAATTTATTAAGTTCCGTATATAATACTTTTAGTCTGTTAGATTCTTTGTGTT
>Ga0114970_10002779_pt1 | contig 13055 bp, 15 predicted proteins | sample M_140205_XF_Meta_FD_87030 | JGI IMG/M metagenome (GOLD analysis project Ga0114970, IMG submission 87030) | Freshwater microbial communities from Lake Montjoie, Canada to study carbon cycling - M_140205_XF_MetaG | ecosystem: Environmental > Aquatic > Freshwater > Lake | place: Lake Montjoie... | reverse complement strand
GGCGGACGGGTTATAGAAGGCGGCCTTATACCACTCGTTCATGCTTGGCAAAACATAGGTTGCGCGAAGGCTACGGTAGGGATTATTCAGGTCGTAATCCAAGGAGTCGGCAACCGTCCACAGATCGATGTTGTCGTTCACGCCTGAGGTTGTGAATTTGTAGGCGGCATACCCGCCTGTGCTGGTATTTAGCCAGTTGGTGAAGCGAGCGCCTTCGTTCCAAGAGACACTTCCTGCAGGTTTATCTGCACCATAAGAGTTATGGGTGATCACCAGATTATTGCTGACTCCGTATTGATTATTATACTTGTTGATCATGTCTTCGGAGACCTCATATTTACCCATCCAGTAGGCGTAACCCACGGATCCCGCTGGGTTTGGATCGCCTGTGGTATCAGCGGAGTTATTTGGGTTGCCGATGCCTTCGAAGGTCATATTGAAGGTGCCGAAAGAGGTGACGACGCTGGCCTGAGCGACAGAATAAAAGATGCTGGTGGAGAGGATCGCCAGCGTTTGAAAGGTGGGGAAGGGCCTTTTAGTTGATGATGCTAAGCGAGGAGAAGTGCGCATAGGTTATTCGGACTAATATTGCGACAATTTCGACCTTGGCAATCTTTAATTATTAAAATATTTTCGGTGGGATGCTCTGGAGGGAGAAGGTTGGAGGTGACTGGCTGGGGGTTAGTCTTGGTAGCCTTGGGGGTTTTGGAGGTGCCAGGACCAGGCGCTGGCGATGATTTTTTCGATGTTTTGGAATTGGGGGGACCAGCCGAGTTCTTGGCGAATTTTGTCGCTGGCGGCGATGAGGCGGGCGGGGTCGCCGGGGCGTCGGGGTTGTTCGATGGTGGGGATGGATTTCCCGGTGATTTTTTCGCAGGTGGCGATGATTTCGCGGACGCTGGTGCCGCCGCCGGTGCCGAGGTTATAGAAGGCGCTTTTTTCGGTTTTGAGGGCGAGGATGTGGGCTTGGGCGAGGTCGAGGATGTGGATGTAGTCGCGGATGCAGGTGCCGTCGGGGGTGGGGTAATCGGTGCCGAAGATGTGGACGGAATCCTTTTGGCCGAGGGCGACTTTGAGGACATTGGGGATGAGATGGGTTTCGATGCGATGATCTTCGCCGAATTTTTCGGTGGCGCCAGCGGCGTTGAAGTAGCGGAGGGCGGTGAAGCGGAGGGCATGGATTTCGTCATACCAGCGGAGGATTTTTTCGAAGAGGAGTTTGGATTCGCCGTAGGGATTGATGGGTTTTTGGGGGGTGGACTCATCGATGGGAGAGTGATCTGGGGGGCCGAAGGTGGCGCAGGTGGAGGAGAAGACGAGTTTTTTGACGTTGGTGGCGACCATGGCGTCGAGGAGATGGAGACCGCCGACGAGATTATTTTGGAAATATTTGGAGGGATTTTCCATGGATTCGCCGACGAGAGCGTTGGCGGCGAAGTGCATGACGGCGTCTGGCTGGGCGGATTGGAGGGCGTGGGTGATGGAGGGAGGGGATTGGAGATCGCCGACGATGAGGTGGGCGCGGGGGTCGACGGCGCGGCGGTGTCCTTCGGTGAGGTTATCGAAGACGGTGACGGTGTAGTTGGCGTTGAGGAGTTGTTCGACGCAGATGCTGCCGATGTAGCCGGCGCCGCCGGTGACGAAGATGTGCATGTGAGGAGAGGGCTGGATGAAGGGTGGGATGCGGTTACTCGGTGTTGAGGCGGTGAAACTGGCTGGGGAAGCCGCGAGATTGTTCGGTGAGAGCGTTGACCATGGCGCGGACTTGGGGGTGGCGTCGGCGGTCTCCGAGGATTTCGAGGCTACGGCGTGGGCTCCCCCAGCGGATGATTTCGATTTCGACTTGGCGACAGCCCCATTGGTTCATGAGGGAGCGAGAGGGGCAGAAGAGGTCGATGGTGCGTCGGCCGATGAGGGCACTGCCGTAATCTTCGATGATGTATTGGCGGCCGGTGGAGGGGATGCGGAAGGTGGTATCGACGGGGAGCCAGGACCAATCGCTGGCGGCGGAGCTATTGGTCAGGTTGTAGCGGAGGCGACCGCCGACGCCGTTGGCCCAGCCGCCGGGTTCGGTTTGGGTGTAAGCGGTGGTGCGGACGAGGAGGCGTTGGCCTGATTTGAGGGGTTTGGAGGCGTTAACGGAGGAGGAGGGTTTGGCGACGGGGGTTGGGGTGGAGGTGGATTCGCAGCCAGTGAGGAGGAGGATGGGGAGGATGGGGAGGAGGAGGAGTGATCGTTTAAAAAAGGGCATGAGGTGGACGAGGATAAAAACCGAGGGGAGTTTTTAAACGAGGCGAGGGGTGGGGACAATTTATATTTGCGGTGGGGGAGATTGGGGATCTGCGGGTGGGGCGGAGTGGCGGGAGGCGATGAGGTCGCAGATGCCGCGTTTTTTGGCGGAGGCGACGAAGTCCCAGAAAGCTTGGGCGGTGGGGGACCAGGTGCGGGTGGCGGCGGCGGCGAGGGCTTGGGAGGTATTTAAGTGACTGCGATAGAGGAGATGGAAGGCTTCTTTGATTTCGGCGCGTTGGTCGGTGGAGAAGCCGGCGCGTCGGAGGCCGAGGTTATTGAGGCCCGCGATGCCGTTGACTTCGGCGGCGGTGGTGTAGGGGGGGATATCTTTTCCGAAGCCGGAGATGCCTTGGCAGATGGCGAGGGTGCCGATGCGGACGAATTGATGGAAGACGGCGCCGCCGCCGATGAAGACGCGATCGCCGACGGTGACGTGGCCGGCGAGGAGGGCGTGATTGGCGATGACGATGTGATCACCGAGGAGGCAATCGTGGGCGATGTGGGAGCCTGCCATGAGGAAGCAGTGGTGGCCGATGGTGGTGGCGTGGCCTTCGGTGGAGCTGCGGTGGACGGTACAATGTTCGCGGAACTGGTTATGGTTGCCGATGTGAACGAAGCTGGTGGTGGAGGGATTGAAGGAGAGATCTTGGGGATCGGAGCCGATGACCGAGCCGTGGCCGACGAGATTATGGGAGCCGAGACGGGTGTGGGAGGTGATGAGGGCGTGGGATTGGATGATGGAGTGGTCACCGATTTGGGCATGGGCTTCGATGATGGCGTAGGGGCCGACGGAGATGTGGGAGCCGAGTTGGGCGGAGGGGTGGATGAGGGCGGTTGGGTGGATCACGAGCGGTGCGAGGTGGAAGAGGTTGAGGATGGATTAGAGGAGGCCGGCTTCGCGGAAGGAGAAGTAGGGGAGTCGATGATTATCTGGGGAGCCGATGATGACGTGGTCGAAGAATTTGATTTGGAGGAGGGTAGCGACTTCGTTGAGGCGATGGGTGATGCGCCGATCGGCGTCGCTGGGTGAGGGATCACCTGAGGGGTGATTATGGACGAGGATGACGGCGTAAGCGGAGAAGAGGATGGCTGGGCGAAAGATATCGCGGGGGTGGGCGATGCTTTCGTTGAGGGAACCGAGGGAAATTTCTTCGAAGCGGATGAGTTGGAGTTTGGTATCGAGGAGGATAACTTGGAGGGATTCTTTGGAGAGAGCGCGCATGGAGGGGCCGAGGAGGGCGTAGACGAGTTCTGGGCTATCGATTTTTTGTTTGGAGAGGGATTCTTTGGCGAGTCGGGAAGCGAGGCCGAAGGCGGCGGCGAGTTGGACGGCTTTGGCGGGGCCGATGCCTTTGACGCTGGCCAATTCTTTGACAGAGCAACGGGCGAGACCACCGAGGGATTGGAATTTTTGGAGGAGTTGGCGGGAGAGTTCGATGACATTGACGCCGACGAGGCCGGTGCGGAGGAGGATGGCGATGAGTTCGCTATCGGAGAGGGAGGCGGCGCCGTGGTTGGCGAGTTTTTCGCGGGGGCGATCGTCGGGGGGGAGTTCTTGGATTCTGGTGGAGGGCATGGGGATTGGGGGATGGGGGTGAGATTAGAGGTCTTCTTTTTTGATGGGCGCACTACTTTTGGATTCTGCTTTGGCGGCGGACTTGGAGGGGGGGAGGAGGGTTTGATCGGTGTATTCGAGGGAGAGTTGGAGTTTGGAGGGATCGTTGGTGGAATGGCCTGTGGAATCGGAGGCTTGGCAGGCGATGTAGCGGAGATTTTTTTCGGTGAGGGTGGGGGTAAATTTCCAATAGACGAGTCGGCCGTAAGTGAGGGAGGGGTTGGGATCGTTGGAGGGCTGATTTTTTTTGAGGTTATTGGGAGGGGTGAGTTTGCGTTCGCCGGTGGGGGGGCCATATTTGGCGACGAGATGGGATTTAATTTCGGTGAAGGTGGTGAGGGCGCGGCCATCGATTTTGAGGTGGATGATGGCGGAGGCGAATTTTTGGTTGACGAATTCGAGCGTCCATTTTTGGACTTCTTGGCCGGCGAAATTGCCCCCGGTGAGTTCGAGGACATCGAAAGTGGTGGGGAGAGATTCTGGGGGGGTGAGGCCGGAGCGTTCGACGAGAATGCGGACGACATCGGCGGGGGCGGAGCCGAAGGGGACGCCGGTTAAGCCATTGGGGCGTTGGAGTTTATCGGCGAAGGCGGAGAGGGATGAGGCGAGGACGAGGGTGAGGGTGAGGACGAACCGGAGCATCTTGGGAGGGGAGAATGGTGAGGGTTTAGGGCTGGAAGCGAGCGATCATTTGTTCGAGGGAATCGACGAGGGAATCGAGGGCATCGCGGTGTGGGGAGGGGGGGAGGATGTGGAGTTGGAGTCGGGCGTCTTCGAGCATGTTGGCGGCGGTGGAGACGGCGGCATGGAGGGCACCTTGTTCGGTGGCTTTTTGGATGAGGGAGAGGATGGAGTCGTCGTCGCTTTGGAGGATGACTTGGCTGAGAGTGTGGCGTTGGTCTGGGGGAGTTTGTTCGAGGAGATAGAGGATGGGGAGGGTGAGTTTGCCTTTGCGGAGATCGGTACCGAGGGTTTTACCGGCATCGGATTCGTTGCCCGCGAGATCGACGACATCGTCATAGATTTGGTAAGCGGATCCGAGACGGAGGCCGAAGATGCGGAGGGCTTCGATGATTTCTGGGGAGGATTGGTTGAGGAGGGCACCGAGTTGGCAGGCGACGGCGAAGAGGGCGCCGGTTTTCATCTCGATAATTTTGTAATAATCGGGGACGGAGAGAGCGAGGTCGAAACGGCGTTGGGTTTGGATGATTTCGCCTGAGCAGACTTCGCTGGCGGCGTGGGCGATGGCGCGACTGACTTCGCTATTGGCGAAGCTGGTGGAGAGTTTGAGGGCGTGAGCGAAGAGGCAATCGCCGAGGAGGACGGAGATGGCGTTGCCCCATTTGGCGTTGGCGGTGGGGAGACCGCGGCGTTTGTCGGCGCCGTCGAGGATGTCGTCGTGGACGAGAGTGGCGGCGTGGATGAGTTCGACGATGACCGCGAGGTCGAAGTGGGCAGGGGAGATGGGGCCGGTGGCGCCACCGCTGAGGAGGGCGAGGGCGGGGCGGAGGCGTTTTCCGCGACTTTCGATGGCATAAGCGACATAGCCTTCGACGGCGGGGTCGAAGGCTTTTGCTTGGTCGCGGATGCGTTGTTCGACATCGGCGAGTGAGGATTCGATGAGAGGAAAGATTGTCTTAATGGGATGGGAAGTGGCGGTTTGAGTATTTGTGAAAGTTTTCACGGTGAACTTTGTAGATTAAAAAGGACGGGAGTCAATTCTTGGACAGAAAGAACTACGGAGGTGGGGGTGGAGGAGTTGCGGTGAATGATGTGAGGGGGTGATTGACCGAGCAAGCGAGATGGGTAGAATCGGGGTCTTTATGAACACATCGGAACCGATTCGGCGGGCATTAATTTCTGTATCTGACAAGACGGGTTTGGTGCCCTTTGCGAGGGCATTGGTGGAGCAGGGGGTGGAGATTGTGTCGACTGGGGGGACGGCGCGGATGCTTTCTGAGGAGGGGATTGCGAACACGGAGATTTCGCAATTCACGGGATTTCCGGAGATGTTGGATGGTCGGGTGAAGACCTTGCATCCGAAGGTGCATGGGGGGTTATTATTTGTGAGGGACAATCCTGATCATTGCGAGCAGGCGGCGGCGCAGGGGATTAAGGCGATTGATTTGGTGGTGGTGAATCTTTATCCCTTTGAGCAGACGGTGGCGAAGGAGGGGACGGTTTTGGAGGAAGCGATTGAGCAGATTGACATTGGAGGGCCGTCGATGTTGCGGAGTGCGGCGAAGAACTATCGTTTTGTGACCGTGGTGGTGGATCCTGCGGATTACGGGGATGTTTTGGAGAGTATGGCGGCGAACGAAGGGGCGACGACTTTGAAGCTGCGGGAGCGATTGGGGATTAAGGTTTTTGTGACGACGGCGAAGTATGATGGGGCGATTGCGAATTATTTAAACCAAGAGCAAGAGACGAGTTGTTCGTTGAATTTGTCGATGCCGATTGTGGCTCAGTTGAGGTATGGTGAGAACCCGCATCAGACGGCGTCATTGTATGGTCGATTTGACGAATACTTTGAGAAGTTTCATGGGAAAGAGTTGTCATACAACAACATCTTGGACATTACGGCGGCGTCGGAATTGATCGGGGAATTTACGGAGCCGACGGTGGCGATTTTGAAGCATACGAATCCGTGTGGGGTGGGGAGTGACGAGGATTTGCGGGCGGCGTGGGACAAGGCTTTTGCGACGGACAAGCAGGCGCCGTTTGGGGGGATTATTATATGCAATCAAGCGATTAACGAGAGTTTGGCGCGAGCGATCAGTGAGATTTTCAGTGAAGTGATTATTGCGCCGGAGTTTACGGCGGAGGCGCGGGCGATTTTGCAGAAGAAGAAGAACCTGCGGTTGATGAGGCAGTTGCCTCGGGTGAAGGTGGCGAGTGAGGTGATTCCGTGTTTGATTCGGTCGGTGACTGGGGGTGTTTTGGTGCAGAGTGAGGCGAGGGCAATGGAGGTGAATGAAGGGAGTCGGGTGGTGACGGCGCGGGTACCGACGGCTGAGGAATTGGCGGCGATGATTTTTGCGTGGCGGGTGGTGAAGCATGTGAAATCGAATGCGATCGTGTATGCGGGTGCGGACCGGACTTTGGGGATTGGAGCGGGGCAGATGTCGCGGGTGGACGCTTCGAGGATTGCGATTTGGAAGGCTGGGGATGCGGGGTTATCGTTGAAGGGGAGTGCGGTGGCGAGCGACGCCTTTTTCCCGTTTGCGGACGGGTTAATTGCGGCGGCGGAAGCTGGGGCGACGTCGGCGATTCAGCCTGGGGGATCGGTGAAGGATGAGGAGGTGATTGGGGCGGCGGACATCCGAAATATGGCGATGATCTTTACGGGGATGCGCTATTTTAAGCACTAGGAGAGAATGATTTGTGAGTGAACCAGCGATGAATTCTGAGGTGGTGAGGCGGGAGTGGCCGTTGAGTTTGGGGGTAAATATTGATCATATTGCGACTTTGCGGCAGGCGCGGTATGCGTTGGATGGGGAGAGTGAGAACTGTGAGCCTGACGTGTTATTGGCGGCGGCAACATGTTTGCGTGCAGGAGCTTCGGGGATCACCGTGCATTTGCGTGGGGATCGTCGGCACATGCAGGATCGGGATATATTTCGGTTACGATCGGAGTTGGAGATGAAGATGAATTTGGAGATGGGGAATACGGCGGAGATGGTGGAGATCGCGTTGAGGGTGAGGCCTGAGGAGGTCTGTTTGGTGCCGGAGAATCGTGAGGAAGTGACTACTGAAGGGGGGTTGGAGGTTGCGGGGCAGATGGGGGTATTGAGGCGAACGGTGGAGCGGTTGCAGGGGTCGGGGATCTTGGTGAGTTTATTTATTGAGCCTGAGGTGGGGCAGATTGCGGCGGCTGGGGAGTTGGGGGTGGCGATGGTGGAGCTGCATACGGGGGCATTTTCGAATGCGGTGGGTGGGGCGTTGGTGGCGGAGAGGGAGCGATTGGCGAGAGGGGCGAAGTTGGCGACGGATTTGGGGATGCGGGTGAATGCGGGGCACGGGATTAACTATCGGAACGTGGGGATGATGAGGGAGATTGGGGAGATTCGGGAGTTGAATATTGGGCATGCGATTATTTCGCGGTCGGTGGTGGTGGGGTTGGAGGTAGCTGTGGGGGAGATGCTTGGGTTGATGAGGGGTGAGGGGTGAAGGTGATTGGGTTGGGGGTGGACATCGTGGAGAACCGGCGGTTAGCGGATTCGATTCGGCGATATGGGGAGGCATTTTTGGAGCGAATTTTTTTGCAAAGTGAGCGGGAATATTGCGGAAAGATGGCGAAGGCGGAGCGGTGTTATGGGGCTCGATTTGCGGCGAAGGAAGCGGTAGCGAAGGCGATGGGGACGGGGTTTGGGGAGGAGTTGGGGTGGAGGGATATTGAGATTGTGCGTTTGGGGAGTGGGGCACCGGCGGTGGTCCTGCATGGGGTGGGGGCGGCGACGGCGAGGAGGCTGGGGATTGTGGAGTGGAAGATTAGTTTAAGTCATTCGGATGACTATGCGACGGCGACGGCTATGGCGCTGGGGGAATGAGGTGTGGGGTTTAGGGGTTGAGGTGGACTTGGTAGCCTTGGGCGATTTGGGTGAAGTCGAGGATTTGTTGGGTTTGCCAAGCGAGATCGTGGCCTAGTTCGGAGGCGAGGAGGGCGGCGACTTGGGGTGCGGAGCGGAGGGCGGCGTGGGCGTTGAGGAAAAGGGCGCGGGTGCGTCGGGCGAGGATATCTTCCACAGTGCGAGCCATTTCGAAGCGAGCGGCCCAGATGACTTCGGCGGCGAGGTAGGGGAGAGCGTGATCGAGCGGGGTGGCGAGGTGGGGGTTTTCGGTGAAGAGGGATTGGATGGCTGGGGCGTCGGAGCCGTAGACGGAGAGCGAGCCGAACTGGGCGGCGTTGGGGTGATAGCCGTGGACATTGAGGGAGCGGGTGAGACAAGATTTTTCGGGGAGATCGCCGAGGGTGGCGGCGTGATTGACGGCATCTTCGGCCATGTTGCGATAGGTGGTCCATTTGCCTCCGGCGATACTGAGGAGGCCTGAGGGATCGATGTGGATGGTGTGATCGCGGGAGAGGGCGGCGGTATTTTTGTGACCGGCGGCTTTGACGAGGGGGCGGATGCCAGCGAAGACGGAGAGGATATCGGAGCGAGTGGGAGGTTTGGCGAGGTAGAGGGCGGCGGTGGAGAGCATGAACTCGATTTCTTCGTCGAAGGGGACGGGTTCGAGGGAGGGTTGGGAGACGGGGGTTTCGGTGGTGCCGACGAGGGTATGGCCGTGCCAAGGGATGGCGAACATCACCCGGCCGTCGCTGGTGTGGGGGACCATGATGGCGGTATCGCCGGGGAGGAAAGAGCGATCGAGAACGAGATGAGCGCCTTGGCTGGGGGAGATGAGGGGGGGAGCGGCGGGGTCGTCGAGGTGGCGAACGGAATCGGAGAAAGCGCCTGTGGCGTTGATGACGACGCGAGCGGAGGCGGAGTGGATTTGGCCGGATTCGGCGTCTTTCCAAGTGAGTCCGTGGACGAGGCCATCGGGATCTTTTTGGAGGGAGAGAACTGGGGAATAATTGAGGAGGGTGGCGCCTTGTTCGGCGGCGGAGGCGGCGAGGTGGATGAGGAGGCGGGTATCATCGAATTGGCCATCGAAGTAGACGACTCCCCCGGTGAGGCCATCGGTTTTGAGATTGGGGAGGCGAGCGAGGGTGGCTTCTTTGGAGAGGAATTGGGAGGGGCCGAAGCCAAATTTGCCGGAGAGGAGTTGATAGATTTTGAGACCGATGCCATAGAAGGGGCCTTCCCACCAGGAGTAACTGGGGACGATGAAGGGGAGTTCGCTGACGAGGTGGGGGGCATTTTGGCGGAGGAGCCCGCGTTCTTTGAGGGCCTCCATGACGAGGGAGATGTTGCCTTGTTCGAGGTAGCGAACGCCCCCGTGGACGAGTTTGGTGCTCCGGCCTGAGGTGCCTTTTCCGAAGTCGTGTTGTTCGAGGAGGAGGGTGGAATAGCCTCGGGTGGTGGCATCGAGGGCGACGCCGACGCCGGTGGCGCCGCCGCCGATGACAATGATGTCCCAAGGGCCGGGGTGGGCTTGGGCTTGGGCGAGCATGGAGGAGCGGTTCATGATTTTTTGGTGGAAGGTTTGGAGGTTGGAGATTTTTTGGATGGGGGAGATTTTTTGGCGGGAGGTTTTTCTTGGGGTTCCCAGTCTTTGGCGCGGTTGAGGGCGTTGTTCCAGCGGGAGCGCAGGTGGGCGGCTTGGTCGCGGGACATCTGGGGTTCGAAGATTTTGTCGATTTTCCAATGGGTTTGGAGTTCGGGGAGATTTTTCCAGAAGCCGACGGCCAAGCCAGCGAGGTAGGCGGCCCCGAGGGCGGTGGTTTCGACGATGGCGGGTCGGACGACGGGGACGCCGAGGAGATCGGCTTGGAATTGCATCATTGGTTGGCTGCGGGAGGCGCCGCCATCGACGCGGAGTTCTTGGAGGTGTTTGCCGGTATCGGCGCGCATGGAGTCGATGAGATCGGCGACTTGGAAGGCGATGCCATCGAGGGTGGCGCGAGCGATGTGAGCGGCGCGGGTGGAGCGGGTGATACCGACGATCGTGCCACGGGCGTAGGGATCCCAGTGGGGGGCACCGAGACCTGCGAAGGCGGGGACGAGAATCACGCCGTCGCTATCGGGGACGGAGGAGGCGAGGAGATCGACTTCTTGGGCGGAGCGAACGAGTTGGAGGCCATCGCGGAGCCATTGGATGGCGGCGCCGCCGATGAAGACGCTGCCTTCGAGGGCGAACTCGCGTTTTTTGCCGATCTGCCAGGCGACCGTGGTGACGAGGCGTTGGGTGGAGGGGAGGGGTTTGGTGCCGATATTTTGGAGGAGGAAACAGCCTGTGCCGTAGGTATTTTTGGCGAGGCCGGGTTTGGTGCAAGTTTGGCCGAAGAGTGCGGCTTGTTGGTCACCGGCGGCGCCGGCGATGGGGACGCCTTTGAGGCCGAGGGAGGTGGAGATTTCGCCATAGACTTCGCTGGAGGTGCGGATGGTGGGGAGGAGGGAGCGAGGAATGCGAAAGAGGCGGAGGAGGTCGGGATCCCAGTCCCCGGTTTCGAGGTTATAGAGCATGGTGCGGGAGGCGTTGCTGGGGTCGGTGACATGGATATTTTGGCCACTGGTGAGTTTCCAGATCAGCCAAGTTTCTACGGTACCGAAGAGGAGATTTCCGGCTTCGGCTTGGGCGCGGGCGTCGGGGACATGATCGAGGATCCAGGCGATTTTGGTGGCGGAGAAGTAGGCATCGAGGATGAGGCCGGTGCGTTTTTGGATGAGGGGAGCGTGGCCCGCGGCGCGGAGGGAATCGCAGATTGGGGCGGTGCGGCGGTCTTGCCAGACGATGGCATTGTGGATGGGTTCACCGGAGTGACGATCCCAGAGGATGGTGGTTTCGCGTTGGTTGGTGATGCCGACGGCGGCGAGGTCTTGGGGGCGGATTTTGGCGATGCCGAGGGCTTCGATGGCGACGGAGATTTGGGAGACCCAAATTTCTTGGGGGAGATGTTCTACCCAGCCTGATTGGGGGAAGATTTGTTGGATTTCTTTTTGGGCGGTGGAGAGGATGGAGCCATCGTGACTGAAGACGATGGCACGGACGCTGGTGGTACCGGAGTCGAGGGCGAGGACGTAGGGCATAAGGATGAGGTGAGAGTTTTAGGAGTAAAGGAAGCGGTGAAGGAAGGCGCCGAGGGTGGCACCGATGATGGGACCGAAGAGGGGGATGGGGAAGTAGGACCAGTGGGAGGAGCCTTTGTGGGGGATGGGGAGGAGGAAATGAGCGAGTCGGGGGCCGAGATCGCGGGCGGGGTTGATGGCGTAGCCGGTGGGGCCGCCGAGGGAGAGGCCGATGGCGAAGACGAGGAGGCCGACGAGGAGGGGGCCGAGGCCGGTGGACCAGTTGGGGGTGGAGAGGTTTTCGGAGGAGGGGATGGCGAGGGCCCCGAAGGCGAGGGCGGCGGTGCCGATGATTTCGGCGAGGAGATTGCCGAGGGGGTGGCGGATGGCTGGGGAGGTGGAGAAGGCGGCGAGTTTGGCGGCGGGGTCTGGGGTTTGGGACCAGTGGGGAAGGTAAGCGAGATAGACGAGGATAGCTCCGGTGAAGGCCCCGGTGAATTGGGCGAGGAGGTAGCCGGGGACGAGGTGGAGGGCGAACTTGCCGGTGATGGCGAGGGCGATGGTGAGGGCGGGGTTGAGGTGAGCGCCGCTGATCGTGCCGACGGAGTAAGCGGCGATCATTACGGCGAGGCCCCAGCCGGTGGTGATGACGATCCAGCCACTGGCGAAGCCCTTGGTTTTTTGGAGGACGACATTGGCGACCACTCCGTTGCCGAAAAGGATGAGGATGGCCGTGCCGATGAATTCCGCGACGTAGGCGTTCATGACGTGAAGAGGAGGGGAGAGATGTACTGGGGATTTGAAAAATGGGCAAGGGGGAGTTGCACGTCTTCGTGCGGAGTGGTCCGAGTGGTCGGTCTAGTGGACTCGCGCTGAATGATTAAGGGTGTGCTCTGCTTTTCGCGGGTCGAGTGTTAAGGGTTTTCGATCGTCCGCAATTGGCAAGCGCAGGGTTGATTTGAGGCGAACCCAATCGGTTTCATTGCAGGCGGTAAAGTGTCGTGGTGATGACCGCCCGAAACTCTCACAGATTGGCCGATGCATTTTGCGCGATGGGCGGGGGCGGTTTTTCCGCGAAAACGCCGACCAGACTTCCTGAATCCTCCGCTTTGCCTGAGTTCGCTGGGTTGGGAGAAAGGTGGAGCGGAGTTTGAAGACGCCCAAGCTAGAAGTGGCCGCTGTCGTGAGGCGCGGTGCCTGTTGGCTGAGGCTAATGGCTAGGAGCGGCGGTTATTTTGGATTTGCTGGTGAGGCTCTGCTGTTCCGATGGACTCCTTGGTTTGGGGTGGAGTGACAGAAAGCATGTCCCACGTAACCACCCCAGCGGTTGGCACCAGCGCTTTGATCGTTCTCATCTGATGATTTGGGCCTGCAGTTTCTGCCATTTGCGGTCAATGTTCTCTTGCTCCTCAGCGTCTGCGGCCAACTCGGCGATCCGCCCTCTGACGTGGTGCGAAAGATCGACAACCCGCTGG
>Ga0114970_10002778_pt1 | contig 13057 bp, 7 predicted proteins | sample M_140205_XF_Meta_FD_87030 | JGI IMG/M metagenome (GOLD analysis project Ga0114970, IMG submission 87030) | Freshwater microbial communities from Lake Montjoie, Canada to study carbon cycling - M_140205_XF_MetaG | ecosystem: Environmental > Aquatic > Freshwater > Lake | place: Lake Montjoie... | reverse complement strand
TTACGATAGCTTGTATTACCAAGCAAATATTCGGCAATAATAGCTTCTTTTTCTTGAATACTTTTTCCTTTTGTTTTCATTTTGTTTACACTTTTTTGTGTAAACCTATTTTAGGACGAGACAGTGTGCAAATATAGTTTTTTAATTTCATTTCACCTGCAGCCTTCCTTCCTGTTTTCGCATTTCTTTGATAGGCGCTTTCCATACCCAATCAGAAACCCCAAACGCCTCCGGCCACTCTTTTTTCATGCTCAAGGTTTCCTCTGTATCGTTTTTTCATTATCCATACTAAAAATTAACAATGTAACGTATTCACTACAATAGTAAAAAGAGAGCAATCTTGTTTTTTATTCATGTAGTTAAAAGTTTACATGAAGTTGCTTTTGTACCTTTATGCTTCATATCGAAAGGATTCTCTTGTAGAAAGAGATTTCATTTTTTCGCTTCAACCATGCTGGAACACCTGATAAAAGTATCTGCACAACACAATGAACCGCTGTATGCGAGACCCGTCCCGCCCAAAGCGGGATGAGAGGTTCTCCCTGTCTGTGTTTGCAGGCAGGGTAGCCTACTCGATTAGCGGTAGTGCTTTATTCAACGAATTAAGCAACTGCTTTATGTCGTTTACTTGTCTTGCTCTTTGATTTAGAAGTCAACTTTTGTTTTCTAAAGTAGTCGCTAAGGGCTTTTTCTTCAGCAGTCGTCAACGCACCTTGTCCGCCAATAAAGTCCACGTCTAATTCTATTTTTCGTGTTTTCATTTTATTGATTTTGAAAATATTTATTTATTAGTCTTAATGCAGCATTTGTTTCAAGAATCATTACTCGTCCGCCAAAATGAAGCGCTCCAAGAGTCTTTTCGTAATGTTCTACAAGTTGTGTTTTTGAAAGAAATGAAACATTTCCTTTATGTCCTCTTTGAAACGATAGTTTGCAAGCATAGGCAACGAGATTTCCCGGAACACCTGAATAAACTTTTGTCTTTCCTTTATTGAAAGGAGCGCTTTCAACCAAATGCATATATACATGATCGGCTTTCACTTCCAAACAAACTAGTCCTTGTATAATTGTCGGGTTGCCAGCAATAGTCAGTTTATATATGTCTCTTGCTGGTTCCTTAAATTCTTCACGCCATTTAAAAATCCAACCGTTTTTCTTTGTAACAAGCTTCAGGTCGTTAAAAGTAAGCAGAGAAATTTCTGTCGCAAAACTGTCTCCAGTAATCACATTTTCAATGGAGTTGGTTAGTTTGTCAACGATGAAATCAAGACCGCTTTCTTTTTCTTTTTTCATACTGCTAATTTACGTATAATTGTCTTTTATTACAACAAAAGTTTACGGTTTGTGGTAGGATTCTTAGCATTACCCCCAACGTTCCTCTATACGCTATATTGCGGGTATATTTGCCTTGTGGGTAGTCACCCTTTTTGATTATCAATAACCTGATATTCAATATGTTCCGATTATTAATCTAATCTGTTCCCCTCTATTTTCCCAATATCGGTATTGGGTATACTTTCTGAGAATTCCTTTTCTCCCGCTTTGCGGTCTGGGTATTGTTTGCGGAAATATCCTCAAAATTTCCTTTTCTATATCGGTACTCAAATGTCCTTCTCTGTGTGCAAATATAGTTTTTAATTTCATTTCACCTGCAGCCTTCCTTCCTGTTTTCGCATTTCTTTGATAGGCGCTTTCCATACCCAATCAGAAACCCCAAACGCCTCCGGCCACTCTTTTTTGCATGCTCAAGGTCTCCTCTGACTCGTTTTTTCATCATTACTACTAAAAATTAACAATGTAACGTATTCACTACAATAGCAATAAAAGGCACTATAAATTTTTATTAATGTAGCGAAAACTTTACATAAATGTTCTTTTTTCGCTTCTTTGTAAAATTTTTAGGATGCGCATCTAGAAAAAAATACTTTTTCCTTTCACTTCTAATTTAGTACAAAATACTTACCGAAGCCCTGGAAATGATGAAAAAATAATAGGCTTGCTGCTTGCTTTTATTGCCGCAATCTCCTCCTTATGAAAGTCTCTGCCAGGTAAACACCCGAAGGCCATAAAATGCTCTATTCCAAAGGTCAACACCTTTCTATCTCAGCATCTTCTCCAATTCTCTCCTCTTCTGCCTCATATTTCCCCTGTGTAATAAAATTAGTCCCCTTGCCAAGCAAAACCAAGCTCCTAAAAAAGTAAAATCAAACTTTTTTTCTCCTCCTCCTGTTTCCAAAATCTCTGCCAACAACGTTCCCCAAAGAATCGCCTCTTTTCAAAAAATACTAAGCAGCTGCGATATTCTTCATCAACCCCCGCACCGCTTCTGCAATGCCTTCGGGATGTAAGCCGCACTCCTCATGCAGCTGCATAGGCTCGCCATGTTCTATATACCTGTCGGGAATGCCTAGGCGTATTACCTGCGCGCGGTAAGCCTTGTCAGCCATAAATTCAACAATGGCGCTTCCAAAACCTCCCATCAGGCAGCCGTCCTCTATGGTAATGACTTTCTTGTATTTTGAAAATACTTCATGAAGCATGTCCTCATCCAAAGGCTTCACAAAACGCATATCGTAATGTGCCGGGTTTATTCCCTCTTTGCCTAGAGACTCACAAGCTTGTACCACATAGTTTCCAATGTGCCCAATGCTTAATATGGCTACTTCTTCTCCATCTTTTATCTTTCTTCCTTTTCCAACTTCAAGGGCTTTCATCGGCAGTCGCCATTCGGTCATTACCCCATTGCCTCTTGGATAACGAATGGAAAAAGGCCCCATGTTCTCTTGCTGGGCGGTAAACATCAGATTTCTCAGCTCTTCCTCATTCATCGGTGCCGATACCACCATATTGGGGATGCAACGCATATAGGCCAAATCATAAGCCCCATGATGCGTAGGACCATCAGCCCCAGCAAGTCCGCCACGGTCTAAACAGAATATCACATTGAGGTTTTGCAGCGCCACATCATGTATCACCTGATCATAGGCCCTCTGCATAAAGCTAGAGTATATATTGCAAAAGGGTACCAAGCCCCTGGTAGCCAATCCGGCAGAAAAAGTTACTGCATGCTGTTCTGCAATGCCCACATCAAAAGCCCTGTCAGGCATGGCTTGTAACATGATATTCATAGAACATCCGGAAGGCATCGCCGGCGTTATCCCCATAATTTTGGAGTTCTTTTCTGCCAACTCCACAAGGGTATGTCCAAAAACATCCTGGTATTTGGGCGGCTGAATGCCGTTTTGCTTGGGTTTTAAAATTTCTCCCGTCGTCTTATCAAATAAACCGGGTGAATGCCATTTGGTTTGGTCTTTTTCCGCTAGGGAATAGCCCTTGCCTTTCACCGTCAGTACATGCAAAATTTTGGGTCCTGGAATGTCGCGAAGGTCTTTCATCACCTTTACCAGCCTTTCTACGTCATGCCCATCTACCGGACCAAAATATCTGAACTTTAGAGATTCAAAAAGATTGCTTTGTTTGAGCAATGCCGACTTCACCGCGTTTTCAACCTTCGAAACAATGGATTGTGCATTGGGACCAAATTTGCTGATTTGCCCCAGTATTTTCCATACGTCTTCTTTTACCTTATTATAGGTATGTGATGTGGTGATATCGGTGAGGTATTCTTTCAAAGCCCCTACATTGGGGTCTATAGACATGCAATTGTCATTGAGCACCACCAAGAGGTTGGAATTTTCTACGCCTGCATGGTTCAAAGCTTCAAATGCCATGCCGGCAGTCATCGCCCCATCACCAATAACGGCAATGTGTTTGCGGTCGTTCTCCCCCAGATACCTCGAAGCTACTGCCATGCCAAGGGCGGCAGAAATAGAAGTCGAGGAGTGGCCTACGCCAAAGGTATCATATTCGCTTTCGCTTCTTTTGGGAAAGCCACTGATGCCCTTGTATATTCGGTTGGTATGAAAATCTTTCTTTCTTCCGGTAAGGATTTTGTGGCCATAGGCCTGATGCCCAACATCCCATACCAATTGGTCATAAGGGGTGTTAAAGGCATAGTGCAGGGCCACAGAAAGTTCAACGACCCCCAAGCTGGCACCAAAATGGCCTCCATTTACAGAAACAACATCTATCAGATATTGTCTGAGTTCGTTGCAGGCCTCTACCAATTGGCTTTCCTTGAGCTTACGCAGATCTGCGGGATATTCGATTTGTTCTAGTAAATTCACCGTCCCTTTTATTCAGTTTTGTTTGTTTGCAAAGCTACAGAATAATTCTGAATTCTCCACATGTCTAGTTATCAGCCCTTAGGGGGCTATTCTTTTTAATCATGTATTTTCTTTGAAAACACTGCAAAATATCGTTTTTTTGCATTTGCATTTTAAAAAATAAAAAACATTGGAAAGAACAAAAGTTGCAGACATTTTGCAGAAGGGCCTCAGTGGTACAGAGATTAATGTAAAAGGATGGGTGCGTACCCGTCGTGATTATAAAAACATCGTATTTATTGCCATCAATGATGGTTCGGTGATCCACAACATACAGGTGGTAGCAGAAACCTCCAATTTTGATGAGGCTTTGATAAAACTGCTAACAACAGGTTCTTGTGTTTCTGTGGAGGGGATGCTAGTGGAGTCGCAAGGAAAAGGTCAGGCGCTTGAAATTCAGGCCTCCAAAATAGTGGTTTACGGTACTGCCGATGGCGAAAAATATCCTTTGCAAAGAAAAGGGCATTCTTTGGAGTTTTTGAGGGAGATAGCCCACTTAAGGCCGCGCACCAATACCTTTGGCGCCATCTTTAGAATGCGCCATGAGATGGCTTATGCCATACATCGCTTTTTTCATGAAAAAGGCTTCTACTGGCTGCATACCCCTATCATCACCGGTTCCGATGCCGAGGGTGCCGGCGCCATGTTCAGGGTCACCACTTTAGATCCCTTGAATCCACCGAAAAAGGAAGATGGCTCCATCAATTATGCAGAAGATTTTTTTGGCAAAGAAACCAATCTGACCGTTTCCGGTCAATTGGAAGGGGAGCTTGGCGCCTTGGCCCTTTCACAGGTATATACCTTTGGCCCCACCTTTCGTGCTGAAAACTCCAATACCACAAGGCATCTGGCCGAATTTTGGATGATAGAACCGGAAGTGGCTTTCTTTGAATTGAAAGAAAATATGGATCTGGCAGAAGAATTTTTAAAATACCTGGTCTCTACCGCCCTGCAAAATTGTCGCGCCGATTTGGAGTTTCTCAATAAAATGTATGACAACGATTTGATTGCCCGCCTGGAATCAGTGCTTGCCTCTCCTTTTGAAAGGCTTACCTATACCGATGCGATAGAAATCCTCAAAAGCTGCGGTCATCCCTTTGAATACCCCGTGGATTGGGGAACAGATTTGCAATCGGAGCATGAACGATATCTCGTTGAAAAACATTTTGGAAAACCGGTCATCCTCACAGATTATCCCAAGCACATCAAAGCCTTTTATATGAAGCAAAATGAGGATGGCAAAACCGTTCGCGCCATGGATGTCCTCTTCCCCGGAATTGGTGAGGTCATTGGCGGCTCACAGCGGGAGGAAGATTACGACAAACTCTATCAACGCATTCAGGAAATGGGTATCCACGAAAAAGATTTGTGGTGGTACCTGGAAACCCGAAAATATGGCACGGCACCACATAGCGGCTTTGGCCTAGGATTTGAAAGATTGATGCTCTTTGTCACCGGAATGGGTAATATCAGAGATGTCATCCCTTTTCCAAGATTTCCACAAAGCGCTGAATTCTAATTTTTGATCAAGAATAAATTAAGTATATTGCAGTATGCAAAAACTCAGCTTATCTCAAAAGCAACAGCAGAAACTATCTCCCCAACAAATTCAGCTGGCAAAATTGTTGGAGGTGCCTACTGTTGCTTTGGAGCAAAGAATTAAGGAAGAACTTGAAATCAATCCTGCTTTGGAAGAAGGTCTTGAAGAAGAGGATGAGTTTAACAATGAGGAGGAAGAATCTGATGATGAATTGGATGCAAATGTAGATGCGGAAAACGATTCAGAGGATTTTGAAGCAAAAGAAAAAGAGGATTTTGACATTGATGATTATCTGCAGGATGACGACCTTCCTTATTACAAGCTGAATGTCAACAACAGCAGTAAAGATGATGAAAAAATAGAATCGCCTATTGTCGTAGGTATATCTTTTCACGAATCTTTATATGCTCAGCTCGGCATGACCGATCTGGATGATCGCAAGTTGCAAATTGCAGAAAATCTGATTGGTAATTTGGATGATGATGGGTATCTGCGTCGTTCATTGCTTTCTATTTCTGATGACCTGGCGGTAACACAAAATATTCTTGTCGATGAAAAAGAACTTGAAGAAATTCTTTTTGTGATTCATGCTTTCGAGCCCGCAGGCATTGGCGCACGCAATTTAAGGGAGTGCCTGTTGTTGCAATTGAAAAGAAAAAATCAAGACGATCCCTTTATTTCAACAGCCGTTCTGGTGGTTGAAAAATATATGGATGAGTTTTCTAAAAAACACTATGATAAAATTGCCAAGCATTTTGAAATTGGTGAAGAGGCTTTAAAAGATGTGATCCATGAGATTTTAAAGTTAAATCCAAAGCCCGGGGATGCCGTTTCTGATATTCAAAAATCTCAGCAACACATCACACCCGACTTTACCATCACAAATATTGATGGCATTTTGGAGCTGTCCTTAAATTCGAAAAATGCTCCCGAACTTCGAATAAGTCGAGCGTATATGGATATGCTGCTATCTTATTCCAAAGAAAAGAAAACCACCAAAAGCAATAAGGATGCCTTGATGTTTGTAAAACAAAAGTTGGATTCGGCGCGTTCTTTTATTGATTCCATAAAGCAGCGTCAGCAAACGCTGATAAAATCCATGACGGCTATTATGTTGCATCAGCAAGAGTACTTTATGACTGGTGATGAAACCAAACTCAAGCCCATGATATTGAAAGATATTGCCGATAAAGTGGCCTTGGATATTTCAACCATTTCTCGCGTGGCAAATAGTAAATATGTTCAAACCCCCTTTGGTACATTTTTACTGAAAAGTTTTTTCTCCGAAGCCTTGCATACCGAGAGCGGCGAAGAGGTGTCAAGTCGTGAAGTAAAAAAAATCCTCAGCGATGCCATTGCTGCAGAAAATAAAATCAAGCCCCTTACCGATGATAAATTGGCTGTGATCCTAAAAGAACAGGGCTATACCATTGCCAGAAGAACCATCGCAAAATACCGCGAGCAGCTCGGAATTCCTGTGGCCAGAATGAGGAAAGAATTATAATGAAAGAATAGAAATCGTATTTTCCTGCCAATATGCTCTCCTGGGCATTTCATCCCTTGCTGATGCCTACCTATGGATTGTTTCTGGTTTTTACTTTCAATGTATACTTCCGGTTTTCCATTCCCCCTGTGTTAAAATGGGTGACTTATCTCATTGTATGTATCAGTACCTTTTTACTGCCATCGATTGCTGCTTTAGGCATGGTAAGAAGTGGTATAATAAAGTCTTTGCAGATGGAAAGCAGAGAGGATAGACAGGCGCCCTTTTTGGTGACAGCGGCCTTCTATATCGTTTGCTATTATTTGTTGACCCAATTGCATTTGCCTAAAATGTTTTTGTCCATGATGTTGGGTGCATGCATTTCTGTCATCTTGGCTCTCATCATCAACTTTTGGTGGAAAATAAGTATTCATACCATTGGCATGGGTGGCCTTTGCGGAATTGTATATGCTCTTTCTCAAAGTTTGTTTGTTGATATGGTGATGCCTTTTTCCTTTCTGGTATTGCTTTCCGGACTTGTGGCCTCAGCAAGAATGTTTGTCGGCTCCCATCAGCCGGCACAGATTTATATGGGTTTTATTCTCGGATTTATAGCAGAATGTATTTCGATGGGTTTTTAATGCACTCGATATTTCCTCCTCTTATCACCATAAAAAAATTGATAAAATGAAAAAACATTTGTCTTCCCTAGCAGTATTTGTATTCTTCTTGTATGGGGTTTCAACGGCTCAAAAAGTACCTAAAAAAGATTGGGATGTAGAGACTTCTTCCGCTCCCTTTAAAAATGTGGAGATCAATACCGATGAAGGAACCTGGATGAATCTGGATGTAAGTCCGGATGGAAAAAATATTGTTTTTGATTTGCTTGGTGATATTTTTATCATGCCTGCAGATGGGGGTGATGCCAAATTATTAGCCGGGGGACATGCCTTTGAGGTTCAGCCACGTTTCAGCCCTGATGGCAAAAAAATTTCCTATACCAGTGATAAAGGTGGTGGTGATAATATCTGGATGATGGATCTGGATGACAGCAAACCAAAGCAAGTGACACATGAAGATTTTCGATTGTTGAACAATGCCGTATGGACTCCCGATGGCAATTACTTCATCGGCAGAAAACATTTTACTTCCAGTCGCTCTTTGGGTGCGGGAGAGCTGTGGATGTATCATTTCAGTGGAGGCGATGGTTTGCAATTGACCAAACGAAAAAATGATCAGCAGGATCTTGGTGAGCCTTGTATGTCGCCCGATGGCAAATATGTGTATTATAGTGAAGATGTTTATCCGGGAGGCCATTTTGAGTACAACAAAGATCCCAATAACCAAATTTATGTGATCAAAAGATATGCGTTCAAAACCAATGAGGAAGAAGTGGTGGTAAGCGGTCCGGGAGGCGCTGTTCGTCCACAAATTTCAAGAGATGGCAAATGGCTTGCTTTTGTCAGAAGGGTAAGAGCGGAATCTGTCTTGTATGTTCATAACCTAGAAACGGGTGAACAATGGCCCATCTACAAGCATCTGAGCAAGGACCAGCAAGAGGCCTGGGCTATTTTTGGTGTATATCCAAATTTTAACTGGATGCCGGATAATAAGCACATCGTTATTTGGGCCGGCGGCAAAATCGTAAAGCTGAATGTCGAAACCTCTGAGGCTACGCCTATTCCATTTCGTGTCAAAAGTACACACCATATCGATGAAGCCTTGAAATTTTCACAAGAGGTATTTCTTGAAAAGTTTACCGCCAAAGCCATCAGACATTTGGTGACTTCTCCGGATGAGAAAACCATAGTTTTTAATGCTGCAGGCTTTTTATGGAAAAAAGATTTGCCTGATGGTGTGCCAACGCGCTTGACCTCGGGTAGCGATTTTGAGTTTGAACCTTCCTTTTCCAAAGATGGTTCAAAAATCGTCTTTGTTACCTGGAATGATGAGCAAATGTCTTCTGTGATGGAGCTGAATATAAAAGCAGGCATCGCTCCCAAAAAACTTTCAACAGAAAAAGGCATATATCGCACGCCGCATTATTCTAATGATGGGCGTAAAATTGTCTACCGCAAAGAGGAAGGTAACGACCATTTGGGTTTTACCTTTTGCGTAAATCCTGGCATCTATATCTTGGATGCTGCTGGTGGTGCCAAGGCGGAATGGATAAGCAAAGAAGGAGAAAATCCAATGTTTTCTGCTGATGACCAAGGCTTGTTTTATACCCTGAATGGGGAATCGGAAAAAGAATTTAAATGGATGAGCCTTCGCGATAAAAAAGAAAAAACCATCTTTTCTTCTAAATATACCACTGGATTTTATCCAAGTCCGGATAACAAATGGATTCTTTTTAATGAGTTGTTTAACGCCTATGTGGCACCCTTCCCTGAAACGGGTAATACCATCGATTTAAGCGCTTCTACCAAGGCCATTCCCGTCTCTCGTCTCACAAAAGATGCAGGTACCAACTTGCATTGGTCTGCTGACAACCGCAAAATTTATTGGACCATCGGCGATCAATATTTTGCCAATGCAGTCAAGGATCGTTTTACTTTTCTGGAAGGGTCCGCAGATAGTATCAAGCCTCTTGATTCTGCCGGTGTTTATATCAAACTTCAATTGAAAACGGATAAACCCATGGGAACAATTGCCCTGAAAGGTGCAAGGATCATTACCATGAAAGGGAATCAGGTAATCGAAAAAGGAACCATTTTGATTCGTGAGAATAAAATTGCAGAGATTGGAAATGAAGCAGATGTGATCATTCCCAAAGAGGCCACAATTGTGGATGTAGAGGGTAAAACCATCACGCCCGGTTTTGTAGATGTACATTCGCATCTGTTTACCTTTCGCCTGGGATTGAGCCCTCAAAAGCAATGGTCTTACTATGCCAATTTGGCCTATGGTGTTACAACAACACACGATCCCTCTTCAAACTCTGAAATGGTCTTTTCTCAGTCTGAAATGGTGAAAGCAGGAAATATGGTCGGCCCCCGAATTTTTTCAACAGGAACGATATTATACGGCGCAGAGGCCGACTTTAAAGCGGTGGTAAACAACTTTGCGGATGCCTTGTCTGCCATTCGCAGAACAAAGGCCTATGGTGCGTTTTCAGTAAAAAGTTATAACCAGCCACGAAGAGAGCAATCGCAACAAATCATTGCCGCAGCACGCAAAATGAATATGATGGTGTACCCCGAAGGAGGGTCATTCTTTTTTCACAACATGGCCATGATTCTTGATGGTCATACCGGCATTGAGCACAGCATTCCGGTAGCTCCTTTGTATGATGATGTGGTAAAACTTTGGTCGGGAAGTCATACCGGTTATACCCCCACATTAATCGTTACCTACGGTTCTGTTTTTGGTGAAAACTATTGGTACCAGAAAACCAATGTTTGGGAAAATAAAAAATTGCTCAATTTCTATCCCCGCAACCTAATAGACGCTCGCTCCAGACATCGCACCATGATTCCGGAAGAAGAATGGGAAAATGGGTTTGTCCTTGCTGCTAAATCCTGTAAAAAATTGACCGATGTAGGTGTTAAAATCAATTTGGGATCCCATGGTCAGTTGCAAGGCCTGGGTGCCCATTGGGAGCTTTGGATGATGGCCATGGGGGGCATGACCAACATGGAAGTATTGCGCGCAGCGACCATGAATGGTGCTGAATATATCGGGATGTCAAAAGAAATTGGATCCCTTGAAAAAGGAAAACTCGCTGACCTTGTGGTGATGGATAAAAATCCTTTAGACGATATTCACAATACAGAGAGCATCAAATACACCATGGTGAATGGCAGAATATACGATGCGTTTACAATGGACGAAATTGGAAATACTCCGAAAAAAAGAACAAAGTTTTATTGGGAAAATAATCATTACAATGCCTCTTTTCCTTGGCATGAAAAAACCAATAGTTTTTTCAATGCCGATCAAGACTAAAGAAACGAAAGGGATTGGAAGATGAAATTTACGATCCTTTTTTATTTTTTAAAATCTGATTCCGCCCAGATGTATTGCCAATCCTGAATATGGATATAGGCAAATTTGTTTCCCTTTCTTACCAGCATAAAGTCCTGTGAGGGAAATTCTATTTCGTCATACACGCAAGGAAGGATAATTTTTCCTTCTGGGTTGATGATTCCTGTTTTGCCATTTTGTTTCACAAGTGCAAAAATTGGATGGACGCCAGGCTCTTTTTCATTCATCGCATGAAAAGCTTGTGCTTCATCATATACAAATGGGGTGATGGGATTTCCCATTTTATCAATATATCCATACTTCTGGTTCTTTTTTACCACCGCTCTTTCAAAATGAAAAGAGCTTGCATCCTCGTAGATGTTTGAAATCAGTGGCTTGTAATGTGCATCGAGATAGCCCCATCTCCCTTTTCTTTTGTAGGCACATCGTTCTTCCATAGGCGGGAGAAGGTCTTCATACAGAAGCGGTAAAATCGATTTTCCATTTGAATCTATCAATCCAAATTTATTTCTTTTGCCAACTTTTATGAAATTGGAATCTATCTTATTCCACATGTTTTCTGAATAGTCATACATCAAGGGAATGGTTATTTTTCCTTCTGCATCTGAAAAGCCGACAAGTTTGTTTTTTACCAACATAATCAAGTCGTTTGAACAGATTACTATTTTTTCATATTCAAGTGGAATAACAGTATCTCCTTTGGTATTGATGATGCCCTCTTTCCCCGAGATGCTCACAATGGCCAGTCCCTGTTGGAATGCAGCAGCGGTTTCAAAAACAGGCGGTATCACCATTTGCCCCTTGAGATTGATATAGCCCCATTTGGAATCGTCTATCGCCACTGCAGAAATGCCTTCATTAAAGTCAGTGGCGTCTTTAAATTGCATGGGAATGCTAAGCCTGCCTTTCGTATCGTAAAACCCAACAGAATCGTTTTGAACAACCATCGCGAGTCCTTGTGAAAAAGTACTGATATTGTCATATTCAACTGGAATCACTTCCGCTCCCCTTCTGTTTATCATGCCGAATTTTTCATTTTTTTTCGCAATAGAATATCCCTCGTGCATGTCTTCTACTTCTTGATACAGACAAGGAATCACGATATACCCATCTTTATTGGCAAAACCCGACAGACCATCTTCTGAGACCTCTGCAAAATCATCTGAAAAGTTTTCGGCAGATTCAAAACGACATGCAATAATTTTTTTTCCTGTAGAATCTATATATCCCCACTTTTCGTTTTCCCGGATGAAATATAATTGGGTGTTGGCTAGCTTTGCATCCCTGCGAATCTTTGCTGAATCAGGGAATTCTGGGAAATTGATTTTGAAACTTTCTAGCTTTTTTTCGCCATTTTTTTCTTTGTACAGTGCATACAACTGGTTCCAGGCAAATTTTGCATTTCTATTGTTGGGATACTTTTTTACAAAAGCATATAATTCGGAAATGCTTTTATGCGCAGTGATACTAAATATCGAATCCTCGGCCTCATAGCGGAAGCTGCTTTGCGGAAATTGTTTGATATAAGCCCAATAAGATTCTTCCGTGTGTTTTATCGTCATGCTTTTAAACACACATTCTTCATTAAGTATTCGGACCTTTTTAATTTGTCTTGCTTTGGGGTATTCTTTGATGAATGCTTGATATGCTGAACAGGTATTTGTTTTTAGGCTTAGGTCAAAAGCCATCTGGTCTCTGATTAAAAGTGCTTGAGCGGCTAAGGAGGAGGTTTGGTTTTCTTTGGCAAATCGGTTTAGCGATTCTATATTTCCTTCTGACTTGGCTTTTTCAAAAGATTTTTTGGCAATTTCATCACCAAGA
>Ga0114970_10002777_pt1 | contig 13061 bp, 7 predicted proteins | sample M_140205_XF_Meta_FD_87030 | JGI IMG/M metagenome (GOLD analysis project Ga0114970, IMG submission 87030) | Freshwater microbial communities from Lake Montjoie, Canada to study carbon cycling - M_140205_XF_MetaG | ecosystem: Environmental > Aquatic > Freshwater > Lake | place: Lake Montjoie... | reverse complement strand
TTGCGGACTCGAATTTCGGATTGAACAGCAGCGTGTGTTTCGACGTGTCCGTGATGTCCGCGGGCGCGCAGGTGAAGATGCCGCGATCATGTTCGGGGCCGACCTTCTTCCCGTTGGCGTCGGAGATCCAATACACGCGGCCGTCCACGAAATTGATGCCGCCGCATTTGAAACGGGAGTCGGAATTCACGCTGATGATCACCTTCCAGCTCCACGCATCCGCCTTCGCGTCGTAGGTGCCCCGCAGCCAGTGGCACTCATTGCCGTCGCCGCGATCGATGTCGCCGGTGCAGGCGTAAAATGCATTTTCGCCGGGGTTGTACGTCACGTTGTGGACGTGGCGGCCGATGACCAGGTTCGTCGCGTCGCCGAGCATCGGCGCATCCGGCGCGGCGCCTTTTTGCTGGAACTTCGGATTGCGCCCGAACGAATACGCGAGCTTCACCGTGGCGCCGTGGTCGGTGGAGTAGTAGATGTTCACCGGCACCGCACCGCCGATCACGTTGCAGTAATTCCCCCAGACGAGCATTTCCTTGCCGTTCACCTCGAAGCAGTGCTCGCCATCGAGCGAATGAAAATACCAGCCGGGCTGCGCGGGATCGAGCGGCGTGTGCGGGATGTAATCGCGGCCGTTGGGCCGCTTCACGGTGATCTCGCGGTGCGTTTTCAAATTGTCCGTGCTTAAAAAGATCCGCGCGCTCGTGGCGAAAAGGATGTTCCCGTTTTTAAAAATCACGCTGAACGTGATCGCATCCGCATCCGGAAATTCGGCGCTGTGCGCCCATGTCTTCGCATTGTCCTCCGAGAGGAAGATTTTCCCAACGCGGAATCCGAACGCCTTGTTCCCGCGTTGCGAATCTATGTAAGGTCCCGCGGGCGAACCCCGATAAAAGAAGTGCTTCGTCTCGCCAACCAGGCCCGGCGCAGCGTGGAGCGTGAAGGCGTCCGCAAGCACGAGGCCACCGAGTGCGGTGCCGAGAAAGCTGCGGCGTGTGCAGGGATAGGTGGGGTGGATCATGGGTCGGGAGTTCTGTAGGTTGGAGGTCCGGAGAGGGCGGCGAGTGCGGATAATGCGGGGGCCTTGGGGTGGGGAACGGCGGCGACGGAACGGGGATTTCGGGCGCGAATCGAGGCGCTGCTTGCCGTTTTTTGGGGGGCAATCATCGCGGGGGACGACCCGCGGAGGCAGACCCCCGGACCGCTCGGAGTCAAGGAGACAGCGTTTTTAGAATTGCGGTCAACGCCTCACCGGGATCGGGACCGCTTGCGCGGACGCGCCACCAGTGACACCCACCCAGCCTTCGGCGTCAGGCTGCTCGACGGGATTGGAAAAACACCCGCATAAGGACGATGAATCGCTCGCCTCGCGGAAAGAACCGCTCACCTGCATGCACGGTCTGCGGCGCTATCACGGCCTCGCGCACGCGGTTACTTTCTCTCACGGACACAATCCGATTTTGGGGCGGGGTCGGCTACCGGACCGAACGGTTCAAAAGAAAAGCGGAGCTCCGCATTGCCGAATTTTTCGGCCCCCCTCCGAGGTCAGTGGAGCAGGCCGTCAAATCAACCGTGCCACGCAACCCCGGCAGCATCTAAACACCTTCACCACTCAACCGCACCGCCCCCGGTGTCGCCACAAACTCAAACGCCACCGGTGCCTCTGGGAACCGGCATTTCCACGGCGCTCGTTGATTCTGGAGAGCGTCACCCGCAGCCACCTTCAGGGCCAATATTTCACGAGCGTCCCGTTGCACCGTGGTCTCGGGCCGAGGCAACGAGAGCCAGAAACTCCCTTCATCTCAGAGTTGGTTGAAAGGGAAGGAGGTGTGCAAAAAGGGGGCAGGCACCCGCTCCGTTTTTCAATCAATGACCTCCCCAAAGCCTGCCCCGTTGGCTCCCGCGTTCGGCTCGTCTGCTGGTTCCGTTCGGCTTGTCTGCTCCCAACCATTCGTCCGGTTTTGACGGCGGGTTGACGAATCGTATCGGCACTCGGCGGGCAGTTGCGGGATCGGCTACACCCGAGTCGCCGGCGACCTAGAACGTGAACGAATTCGTCAGGATAAAACTGCGAGGTTCGGGGACCGCATAAACGCTGATGAACCCGGAAAGATTGGACCGCTGGCCCATGATAGTACGGGCATCGAAGACGTTTCGAATGTTCAACTGCCCGCGCCACATGACCTTCTGGCCAATCTTGCGCTGGTAGCCGAACAGTAGCTCGGTTTCCTCGATCGGCTTGCCAAAGACCGGCGCGTCGAGCGCCGGCACCTGTACCTGCGCCGGCGCGCCCGCGAACTTGAAGGCATTGTCGACGAGCGAGGATTTGTAGCCGAGCGTCTGCTGCGAGCGCCACCGATAGCCGCCACCGACGAACGCGCCCTTGAACATCGTCTCCGTGAAGGTGTAGCGCCCAAAGGCATTCACGCGATAACTACGACCGTCCTCGACCATCTGCCCGTCGGCCTGCTTCATTTGGTTCAGCACTTGGATGATGCTGAGATAACGCGTCGCGATCGTCGTCGTTTGGCTGCCGGGGCCGGTCAGAGTTGCGTGCTGGGTCCAAATGGGCGCACGTTGCTCGACAAAATTGATCCAGGACCTGCCGATGTTCGATTGCGTGGCCGTTTGATGCGAGCCATTGAGCGAGAGGCGCCAGTTCCGATTCGGGTTAAAGGCGGCTTCGACCTCCGTCCCCTTGGACACCAGATCGGAGAACAGTCCCGATAATGCATAAGTCGCCTGCTTCGAATCATAATTGGCCGGCCGGGCTACTCCCTTGATCGTCTCGTCGGCGGTGCGGTCGACGAGCGTGTTCTCGATGTCCTGGACCGTCGGCACGACGGCATTGCGGAAGCCGGTGTTCGCTGAGGGACCAGAGGTATTCTCGAAGCGGTTCATCCGCAGGGAGAGCTTGTCGGACCAAAAGCGCATCATCACGCCGTAGTCCTTGCCCTTGCCGGTGCCGCCGGGGATCTGAGTGCCGTCATCGGGATTGATCAGGCCCGTCGGGGGATTCCAGGTGCTGGACTTGTTCAGAAACACCGACACCCACGGTAAGACATGCGCGACCACGCCCATCGTCTTGGTGTTGCCCGCGGTGAAGGTGGACCAATTACTCGGCGGCGGCGTATCGACGATAGACACGAAGGCGGAGCTCGCCGCGGAGGTTTTGCGCGGCGTGACGTAGCTCGCCTGCCGCGTATTGTCGCGCCGCATGCCGAAGCTGGTGACGAGCCGGTCCTTCAGCCAATAATTCTGCATTACGACGACTCTCCCCTCGAGCAGGTTGTTGTTCATGGTGGCCGCGCCCTGTCCGCCGAAGGGATTTTGATAGCCGGCATAATAGGTGGAGCCATCCGGCAACACGTAGCCGTTCGCGTTGAGCGGGTCGAACGGCAGCGCGACCCCGAAGGTCTTGCCCGTCTCGGGTTTGGTGGGATCGGATAAATAGGCGCGCACGCCGAAGGTGCGATACGTCCCCGCGCCCGTGTTGTTGAGAATGGTGTCAGGCGCCGTCCCGGCGGGCACGACCATCGGGCCGAACTCCTGCTGCTGTCCGAAATCCTCCGACCGCTGATACATCGCCGCCCACTGATGCCGCCCCGCCCACTTCAACCAGTTTTCGCGCTGCGTGAAGTCGGCCTCGTAGGACAGCATCAGGCGCGACTCCTCCTTGACGTTGCGAAACACCCACGTGCGGGTGGAGCCCGACGTCTGCACGTAATAGCGCCCGAAGTTCGGGTTGGCCGTCACCCGATCCGAGGCAAACAGGTTCGCGTCGGCGTAGATCGCGGAGTCGCCCCCGCGCAGGATGTCTGCGGTCGGATTCAGCGTCCGCTCGCGGTTGTAATCGGCCTGGAAGAAAAGGTGGTGCGTCAGGTCCTGCTCGAACGACAAGCCGTAGATTTTTCCTCGGAGCAGGTTGCGCGTGCCGTTGCCGTTGGCGAGGGTATCATACGGGGAAATGCGCTCATCGTGCGGCAGGCTGTAGATATAAACGTCCACCCCGCTCTGGTTCGGCGAGTCGCCGGGCCCGACGGTCTTCGCGGTGTAACGCGTGGTGGGCAACGCGATGTTGGCCGCGGCGGCGGAGCCGAAAATCTGCATGGGCGGCCCGCTGTAGTAACCTTGCACGAGGATGTTGTTCGCGAGCGTCTCGCGCGCAAAAATCGACGCGTTCGCCGCAGTGAGCGCGGTGGGACTGGTCAGGCCGTTGTCGAACGCGGGTCGCCCGGCGCGAATCCACGGGGTGACCCGGTCGCCGATGCGCGTGTTGCGCGGCGGGGTCTGGTTCACGCTCGAGCTCTCGAAGTAGGCGCGCAGGATGGTCAGCTTGAATGGCTTCGCGGTGATCGCCCCGTAGTAGCGCCAGTCGTCGCGCCCGCTCGGGTCCCCGCGCCACGTGTAGTTATTCGCTTTCACCGCGTCGAATCGCAGCGCGAGCCGGTCCTTCACGAGGGGCTGGTTCAGATCGACCGCCGTCCGGAACGAACCGTAGTTGTCGTTGCGGAAGCTGACATCGTATTTCGGCCGCTGCAGTTGCGCGCGCTTGAACGACGCGTCGACGATTCCGCCCGGGCTGCCGTTGCCGAACAGGATGGCATTCGGTCCGCTCGACACGCTGACGCGCTCAAGATTGTAGGCGTCCTGCAAGACTTGCGTGAGAAAGAAGTCGTGCGTCAGGCCCGGGGTCGACAGTCCGCGGATGCGATTGGTCGAGCGCAGGTTCAGCGTGCCGCCGGTGAAATCCCCGCCGCCGGCCGTGGGCGAATTATACTCGGTCACGTTCTCGACGTTGAGCGAATAGCGATAGGCATCGTCGATCGAGACGGACGCGGTGTCGGCCAGGAATTCCATCGTCATGATCGAAACCTGCGAAGCGACGTCCTTGAGGTTCGACTTGAAGCGCGTACCCGCCAGCGTCTCGCGCGCCGCGTAACCGTCGTCCGTGCTCATCGACACCTCAAACGGACTCAGCACCACCGCCTCGTCCATCGGCGGCTTGGTCGCCGCAGGAGTCGCGACCGGCGGCGCGGCTTGCGCCATGCCGTTGCGCACCATTGCGCACACCAACACACTCAGAAACGCACACCGACGAAGGGATCTGTTCATAAATCGACGCTCTCTCTCACAGGGAATTGGATTTTCAGCGGGGGGGATTTCCAAGAAACCGTCAGCGGTTTTTGCGCGGGAGTTGAGCCGCCAGCAGGCAACGGAACAGGAAGGCGACGAGGAAGAAACGGTGCATGGTAAAGAGGAGGAAGGAGCGAGCAGCGCGGAGCGTAATTTATCGGCGAAACCTAAAAACTGAGGGGCGTACGTGGCGAGGAAAGGTTACGCGGTGAGCGATCGTGGAGGGTTACGTTTACGCGACGTCAATAACGCTAGGCCTGTGGGCGACGTGAGGGCATCGCAGTGGCCCCGGAGCGAAGCTGGCCGCCGCTGGCTGCTCGGCGAGGCCAGCATCGGTGGAGAGTACTTGTAAGCTCCGTGATCGGTGCGGTCGATTGCAGCCAGACTGTAACACTCGGCACCTCGCTTTCGCGAAGCCGACCACCCTACTCGGGCGCTCTTGTGAATTTCCCGACACGATCTCGACTCATGACTCTGGTTTGGCGGCTGGAATGAACGCCATCACGCGTCATCCTGTTGCGAACCGGCCGCAAAGCACAGCCTTCCGCGGGATTGCGGCGCTGGAGGTGTTGTTGAAGGCGCGGCGTTCACTGGGCATAACCCAGATCGCAACGGCGCTTAATCTGCCCAAATCGAGTGCGCACGATCTCATCGCTGGATTATGCGAGTTGGGTTTTGTCGAGCAGCATGTGGACACGCGGCGCTACGCGATCAGTCCAAAGATTTTCGAATTCTTGCATCTGTGTGCGACGGAATACGGGCCGAACCAGGTATTGAAACCCCTCTTGCGGGAGGAAGCCGCGAAGCTCAAGGCCAGTGTCGTGGTCACGGCACTACAGGGAAGGACGACGTACGCTCTGTGCGGGAGCGGACCGGAGACGGATACGTTTTTAATCGGGGACAACGGGCCGGCGTTTTCCTCGGCCTGCGGGCGAGTGCTGGTATCGCAGTTTGCTGAGTCGGGATGGGTGGACTATGCGCCCAGACCGGATGACCGGCCGAGTTCACCCCATTGCAGTCTCGACCCTGAACATTTTTACCAGCAGCTGCGGGCGGCGAGAACGAGTGGCATTGCTTGGAGTCTGCGGGAGCGTGAACCCCACCTGTGTTCGGTCGCGGCGCCTATTCGCTCGCGGGAGCAGCCGTGGAGCCGGGCGGTGGGCATCATCGTGAACGTTCGGGATTGGGCGAAGCGAGATCGGGATGAGCTGGCGGCGCAGGCCCAGGTGCTGGCGGCACGTATTTCCATCGTGATCGGAACGTGAGAGGCGGTGCTCGCGTGCGGCGACCGGCCCACGGCCCGAGCGCGGCGCGACAGCCGTCGAAGGAAACGAACCTCTGAACGAATGGGATCGCGGGTCTGGCGAGGGTCTCTGGCCCACCGTGAGCCCCGCCCATGCGGCGGGGCTCGTTTTGATTAAAACTTATAGGTGAGGTCGAGGGCGTAGGTCTTATCGCGGCCCATTTCGTAGCGATTCATCGCGTAGGGTTGCAGGTAGCCCTGCTCGACAGGTTCACTGGTGAGGTTGTTGAGCTGGATCTTCGCGATGAGGTTTTTGGTGATCGCATAGCGGAGCGCTACGTCGAGGCGTTCCTGTGCGCGGAGCCAATAGGTGGTCAGGGCACTGGCCCCGAGCGATATCGGGCTCTGGCCCTTCCAATTATAGGAAACGCGAATCTCACCCCGGTTCTTGGGTAGCTTGTAAAAGACCGTGGCATTGGCGAGCCAGTCGGGCTGGTATTGCAGGGACTTCAGGTGAACTTTGGTGGAGCCGGAGATATAGTCCATCTCGGCCCACATCTTGGTGTAGTTCAGGGCCACGCCCACGCTCTTTTCGAGGAAGCCGGGCAGGCCGGGAAATGCATCGTGGACGAGCTGCATTTCCACTCCCTTCATGGTGGAGGCGGAGGCATTGCGCGGTGTCGTCACCGCGTAGGTCACCCCGTTGATGACTTCGTTGGCAGACAGGGTGTAGATGTCGTCCTTGATACTCTTGGAGAACCCGCCGACGGACATGAGGCCGCTGCCACCGAAAAAGTATTCGAGGGTCAGGTCGAAATTATCCGCGCGCCGGGGCTTCAGATCGACATTACCCCGGGCAATGGTGAGGTTCGCATCATTGCGCGTTTCGGCTTGGGCGATGTCGCCAAACTGGGGTCGGCCGAGCGATTGGCTGACGGCGGCCTTGAGCCGCACCGAGGGCAGAAAGGAGTGAGTCACGCTCACAGACGGCAGGAGGTGGTCGTATCCGCCGGTGCGAGAGCGGAACGAGCCGTTGTAGTTGCCGCTGATGGCCTGCGGCGTGGTCGCATCAAAGTCCACTTGGTCGAAGCGCACGCCGGCGATGTACTGGGTTTTTTCAGTGCCGTATTTGAGGGATAGATACGCAGCCAGAATGTTCTCCTTGTACGTGTAGTCGCTGGACCACGAACCGTTGGTGGAGGTGGTGGGGTTGATGGCGAGCGTCGGTTTCACGGTGGCCGCGAACTTATCGTAGTCGATCCACACCACAGGATAGCCGTAGTTCGCGGAAATTAAATTGGGCACCAACCCGATACTCCCCAGCAGGTTGTTGTCGGAGGTGTACGTGATGTTGGTGGAATCGCGCCGATTCTTGGTCTGGCGGAAATTGGCGCCGGTGGCGAAGCCTAAGCCGGTGGCGAGGGAACGGTAGTTCTTTTTAAAATCGAGCCGGGCTTCGGCCGATTCGACCTTGGCACTGACTTGGTTGTCCGCCGCGGAACTCAGGCGGTAGTTGGCAACCGTGGCCAGCGGATCGTTGTTCTCGATCGTGATCCGATCCACCAGCTGGCTCATGTTAAACGTGATAAAAGAGGCCGGAGGGCTGTAGGCGTAGATGGCGGTTTGATCGAGGTCGTAAAACTCGTTGGCGAAGTAGCCCGCGCGGAACTCAAGGGTCGTATCCGCGTTGAGAGCGCCGAGGACTTTGCAGAGGAGCCCGCTCGTCTCCTGCTTGAAGCGGTCGTAGCTGTAGGCAGGCCGGGTGCGGCCGATCTTAAAACGACCTTCCTCCGGGCTCGGGCGGCTCAGACCCGTGAACGTCTCGACGTAGAACTGGTTGAGGTTCTGATCCTCGACCTGTTTGTAATTAAAACCGAGGAGCGATACCGTCCAGTCGCGGGATAGGCGGTACTCAAATTGGGCCGAACCACCGAAGGTCTCCGTGAAATGGGTGTAGTCCATCGGGCGGATGAGCGTCGGGAACGGATGGAGACCATCCCAGTTGGAGAGGTCGGCGGCCGCGGTAGCGCCGGTCGCGGTGTAGAATACACGGCCGTTGGGATTACGTTTGGTGTAATCGTAGTTTCGCTCTCGATACATTCCACTGACGACGAGGCCAAAGCGCCCGTCTCGACCGAAGCGTTTTACCCAGAGGCCCTTCACGCCGCCGCCGAAGGGTTGGTCCTTGTAATGGCCGCGACTGTTGACGCCTGGCACGTACTTGCCGGTGCCGGTCTGCTGGCTCAGCTGCGTGGTGATGTGACCGGTCTCCTTGCCACTGAGAGCGCTGTAGGGCTCGATATTGGTGACGCCGCCGATCGCGCCGGCGTCGAGATCGGCCGAGAAACTTTTGTAGACCCACGTCGTGCGGGATATCTGAGTGGGAATCAGGTTCAAATCTACCCGGCGCAAGCCGTCGCCATCGCTGGCGGTTGAAAACATCGCGATGCCATCGAACGAGACGAAGTTAAGGTCCGGTGAAATCCCGCGGGTTGAGACGTAGGAGGCCTCCTGCTCGCCGTAGAGCGTCTGCATGGTACTGACACCCGGGATACGGATGAGTGCGTCGGCAAGGTTTTCGTCGGCGAGGGCACCAATATCGTCCTGCGTCAGAGTATCCGCGACCGCCAGGGCGATCCGGCGGTTGTTCACCGCTTCCTGGCTGCGCAGCGCTGTGCCGGTGACTTGGACGGCATCCAATGTGAAAACTCTGTCGGCCGCAGCGACCGGCGTCGGCTGGGCGGCATCGGGACGAGCCGTCTGCGCGAAACCCGCGGTCAGACCGATCAAGATAAAGATAGTGCCAGCGATCACGGCGCCGCGCACAAAGCCAAGGTAGGTTCGTTGGTTCATGGAGAATAAATCGTCTCCACACACCAACGCACTTCGGCGCCTGCAATCATCGTACTACCCTCGCGCTAGGTTTGGTTCGCCGTGGCGGACGAGTGCTACGATCACGTTACGCCGGCGGCCTGAGTTGCCCACATTCTGCTCGGCCTACCCAGATTGATTTTGTACGATCGTCGCGCCCCAACGCAGAAGAAAAGCCGATGGGCCCGCTGACCTCGTTCGACTCGCTTCGTGATCACAGACCTGCAGACGAAGGCAAACGATGGCGGCGACCTCGCCGAATACGTGAAGGCGATCTCGCGGAGCACGAGGAGGCGGTCGCGCTGAAGACGCCGCTGATTATCCCTACGGGCGTGCTGCTCGGTCCCGAGGGACTGCGTGGTCCGGTCGGAGGGAAAATCGCGGCCTCCCGGGAGAAGACGGTACCGTTGGCGCGAATTCTGCGCGAGGAGACGCGCGTGAGGCCGGCGTTGCAGGAAGCGAACGGGAGGCGGCGAGCAGGTTTGCCACGCGAGAAAGCGGGGGGGGCCACGCCCTTGCTGGACACGCTGCGGACTTGCTTCGGATGCCGGAGGCAACTTGGTTCCGCCCATGGCTACACCGCTTGTTGGAATTATTATGGGCAGCACCTCGGACTGGGAGACCATGCAGCATGCCGCCGCACAACTCGACGCGTTGGGCATTGCCTATGAGAAACGGGTCGTGTCCGCACACCGCACTCCAAAACTCATGGTGAGCTACGCTGAACGCGCCGAGCAGCGCGGACTTAAAGTAATCATCGCAGGAGCGGGTGGCGCCGCGCATCTGCCGGGTATGACGGCGTCGCTGACGTCGCTGCCGGTGCTCGGGGTCCCCGTCGAGTCGCACGCGCTCAAGGGCATGGATTCGCTGCTGTCCATCGTGCAAATGCCCGGCGGCGTGCCGGTGGCGACCTTTGCCATCGGCAAGGCGGGCGCGATCAATGCGGCGCTGTTCGCGGCGGCGATCGTGGCGCTGGATAACGCCGCCGTCGCCAAGGCGTGGAAGACGTTTCGCGCGGACCAGACGGCAAAGGTATTGAAGGCCAAACTTCCGTGATCCTTCCTGGCAAAACCATCGGCATCCTCGGCGGCGGGCAACTCGGGCGCATGTTGGCGCAGGCCGCCCAAACGCTGGGCTATCGCGTGCATGTTTACGAACCGCAAGCCCAGTGCCCCGCGGGCGCGGTGGCGAACCGGGAGGTGAATGCGAGCTACGACGATCCGGAGGCGCTGCGGGAATTCGCGCGGGGGGTCGACGTCGTCACGTATGAGTTTGAGAACATTCCGGCAGGTCCGCTGGCGGTGATTGCGCCTCTGGTGGCGCTGTATCCGCGGGCCGAGGTGTTGCACACGACCCAGAACCGCCAGCGGGAGAAAGCGTGGCTGCGCACCAGCGGCTTTCCGCACGTGGCCTACGCCGAAGCACTCGACGGTGAGATCGCGCCCGCGGTGGCGCAGGTGGGATTGCCGTGCGTGGTGAAGACCGCGGATTTTGGATACGACGGCAAAGGGCAGATGAAACTCACGATTCCCGCCGACGTGGAACAGGCCGCCGCCATCTTCCGGGGCCGGCGGTGCGTGGTGGAGGCGTGGTGTGAATTCTCGTGCGAGCTGTCGGTCATCGTCGCGCGGAGCACGACGGGCGAGACGCGGGCGTTCCCTGTGGCGGAAAACATCCACAGGCACCACATCCTCGATTTCTCGATTGTGCCGGCACGCGTGGTCCCGGCGATCGCCACGGCGGCGGAGGCGCTCGCGGCGCGCATCGCGGAAAAACTAGACGTGGTCGGATTGCTTGCCGTGGAGTTGTTCTTAACGACGCAGGGCGAGCTCGTGGTGAACGAACTCGCGCCGCGGCCCCACAATAGCGGACATTGGTCGCTCGACGGCTGTGCGACGAGTCAGTTTGAGCAACACGTGCGCGCCGTGTGTGGGCTGCCGCTCGGGAGTGTCGCCGTGCGGGAGCCGACAGTCATGGTAAACATTCTCGGCGACGCTTGGAAATGGGCCGCCGGAAAGCAGGTCGGTGAGCCCGACTGGTCAGCGGTGCTCGCTGAGCCGCACGCCAAACTCCATCTTTATGGCAAAGCCGAACCGCGCGCGGCGCGGAAGATGGGGCACTTTACAGTGCGTGCGGCTGACGTGGAGACAGCCATCACCCGGGCGACGGAATTGAAGGCCACGTTGTAGACTACGCTTTCGGCACGGCGGGGCGGGCGGTGGCACTCCGGTCTAGTAACGAGCGCCACGCTGGCGGGTGCGCGAAATTTGCACGGATCGCGGTCGATGCAGGCACCACGGTGAGGCGCGGCGCAGGGCTCCGCGCTTCAGGAAAAAATACAGAAAAATTTCAGGAAACGGAGGAACGGTGGGCGGCGACGTCAGCCGGCGTATCCAGATCGATCGCTAGCTTGGGAAAGGCGACGGACGCGACGCGCGCGGGGTCGCCGTTGAGGAGCGTCCGGGCACCCTCTTCGCCGGTGAGGTGGGCCAAGGTTTCGAAATGTTCGCGGAGAAACAAGGCGGGCGCACCGTGCCGGCCCGAGTAATGCGCGGCCACGATGCTACGACCAGACGTGTGGTGCGCCGCGACGAGCTGCGTGATCGTGTCGGCGGAAAACGCGGGCTGATCACAGAGCGCGATCACGACCCCGTCGAGCGCGCGGGAGAACTGGCGGATCGTCGTCACACCGGCGCGGATCGAGGCCGCCATGCCCTCGGCCCACGCGGGGCTGTCCGCGACGAGCACGGGCAAGTGCGCGAGGACGGGGCGGATTTTCTCCGCGTGGGCGCCGAGCACGACGACGACCGGCCAAGCGGGAGACGCGAGGGCGGCGTGGACGGCGCGGACGACGAGCGGCTGGCCATCGAGCGCGAGGAGTTGTTTCGGAGTCCCCATGCGCGTGGACGCGCCGGCGGCGAGGATCACGGCGCCAAAACGGAAGGTCGCGAGCGCCCCAGTCGCGGATCGGCTCACGGCGTGAATCCTCCGCACCGCCGTTTGTCACGTAATACGTGACAAAGGCGGCCAGGGACCCGGGGGTGGTCGATCGAGCTGTTTGTCACGTAATACGTGACAAATGAGCGGTGGGTGGCGACGGGGATTTCAGTCATGGATGGGGCGGGTGCGCTCGCGGAGCGGGCGGGCGTCGCGGCGGGCGAGGACAGCTTGCATCTCGGCCAGGATGGCGAGGGCGACCTGTTCGGGCGAGTCGGCGCCGAGGTCGAGGCCGACGGGCGCATGAAGGCGGGCGCGCATTTCAGCCGTGATCGCCAGGCCATCGCGCGCGAGATCGGCGAGGATACGTTCGGCGCGTTTTTTCGGACCGAGGAGGCCGAGATACGCCAACGGACGCGGGAGCAAGGCGCGGAGCAGCGGCACGTCGTGCACGTAATGGTGCGTCATGACGACGACGAGGGTGTCGGCGTCGGGGGCCACGCGACCGACGAGGTCGCCGCTGGGCGCGACCGCGAGGGTCTGGGCCTCCGGGAAACGTTCCGCGGTCGCGAACGCCGCCCGCGGGTCCGCGACGGTGACCTGCCAACCGAGTTCGTCGGCGAGACGGGCGAGGGGTTGGGCATCGTCGCCCGCGCCGAAGATCGCGAGGGCAGTCGGCGGGCGGATGCGGTCGAAAAACGTGCCTGCGTCGGTAGTTTGCTCTCCCGAGAGGCGGGTGCCGAGTGGCGTGTCGGTGGCGGCGAGGTGGGTGACGGCGAGCAGGGCGGGCCGGCGCGCGGCGAAGTTCTCCGCGAGAGCGACGGCCCAGGCGGGACGCGGCGACAGTTTTTCGAGCACGACGCGCACGACGCCGTGG
>Ga0114970_10002774_pt1 | contig 13073 bp, 13 predicted proteins | sample M_140205_XF_Meta_FD_87030 | JGI IMG/M metagenome (GOLD analysis project Ga0114970, IMG submission 87030) | Freshwater microbial communities from Lake Montjoie, Canada to study carbon cycling - M_140205_XF_MetaG | ecosystem: Environmental > Aquatic > Freshwater > Lake | place: Lake Montjoie... | reverse complement strand
GGCATCGACGCCGGATTCCCCCAACGGGTCAGCGGGCTCAACCTGCGCCCAACCGGCGCGCAAAGAGTTCAAAGCCTCAGGTGAAATCCCCGGAAGGCAAAGAATTTCGTTTTTTGGGAGCAGCGCAGACTTAAACATCTGATCCTAGGGCAACGGCTTACGATGGGACCGTGGACCGCTTTCTGGGCTCAAATTTTCAACAAACATGGCCCCGCCGGTCGGCGTGGAGTTCAGAAACCCTGTTGCCAATGGCCCACGTCGTGGCGCTTGGCCCAGCTCTGGATTCACACAGGAAAGCGGCGATGCCGAGGCTGACCTTGTCTATGTCCACCGCGTCCCCCTCAGCTCCGCCATCTCAACATCGCTGCCTGCACCGGGTTTTTGAACGACCGCCCCTCGGCGCGGCTGGCCGCCCATTCGCGCCTTAGCTGCTGGTACCATTTGGCCTGACGATCGGCGTCATCGATCCATAGCATCGGCGGATCATAGCGCAGGCCCTCGTGCTGCAGGGTGACCATCGCGGCATCCTGGCGCAGGAAGGCCCGCGCCCCGACACGCAGAAAGGGCTTGATCCAACCGACCACAGGGTGGTCAGACCAGATGATCTGGGTAATGCGGGTGCGAGCATTATCCACGGGGGTAAGGCACGTCACGGCCAGCACTTGGAACCTGCCGATGGTGATGTGCTCCCAGCGCAGGCCGGGTAGGCGGAAAGTTATCTCCGTTACCGGTGCCCCGCCCAAAATCGCATAGGCGCGGCTGTTCCTCGACGGGGCATGGGCGACCATGGCGAAACCCGCCTCGCGGGGCTCAAACGCCTTAGTTTTATCATGCTGGCTGGCTTTTGAGCGCCACCACCATTGCTGGTGTACATAGGGCCCGTGCGCCGGATCCATCAGCCCGACGACGGCATGGTCGATGTGGCTGTCGAAAATCATCCGGTCGACAAGCTTGGGTGCTCCGCCGACGACACCGGGAAACACGGGCGGTGCCTCATCGGGCTGACCCGAAAATTGAGCATCAGACGGCATCCAGATGAAGACCAGTCCCTGGCTCTCGGCCACGGTCCAGGCCCGCACCTTGACGCGGTCGATATCGAAGTCCTGTCCCTGGGCCAGGGAGGGGATGGCACGGCAGGTCCCAGCCGTGTCGAAGCGCCAGCCGTGGTAGGGGCATTCGACGGTCGGCGTCCCATCGGCTTCGCGCCGCATGGCCCCGGCCGAAAGCGGCGCAGCGCGGTGCGGACAGATATCGCGCAGGGCAAAGGCCTTACCCGACGGGTCGCGGCCCAGCAGCACAGGCTCACCCAGGATTTCTACCCGCTTCAGGCCGCCGCTCTTTAGGTCGCCCGACAGGGCCGCGACGTACCAGATGTCGGTCAGGAAGCCCTGGCCGAACCGCATCGGCTTGGCTGCCGAGCCTTGGGTTGGAGTTTGTCCGCCGTCTTCCGCCATGCCCCTTCATACTCGCCGCCCGTGCCTGCGCCAATGCGGTGCGATGAACATGAGCAAGATGGGGGTCTGGCTAGGCCAGCGCAGCCCGGGCCGCACCAAGGCGACGGGCACCCTCGTCCAGGGTTTCATCCGGCTTGGCGAAGCAGAGCCGGATCAGGCTCGTTTTCGGGTCTTGTTCGTAAAGCGCCGAGAGCGGGATCGCCGCCACCCCATGGTCGATCACACATCTTAGGCAGAAATCGCGGTCGCTCATGGCAATCCCTGAGGCCGCCAGGTCGACGTTGAGGAAGTAGGTCGCCTGTGACGGCAAAACCGCAAAGCCCTGCTTGGTCAGGGCGGCGGCCAGGTGGTCGCGCGAGCGGCCCATCTGGTTGGGCATGTCGGTGAACCAGCCCCGCATCTCATTGAGACCATAGGCCACAGCGGTCTGCAGATTGGGCGGGGTGGTGAAGGTCAGGAACTGATGGGCGCGCGCTACGGCATTGGCCAAGTCCGGCGACGCCATCATCAGGCCCACCTTCCAACCGGTGAGGCCGAACATTTTGCCCGCCGAGCCAATCTTGACGGTGCGCCCGGCCATGCCCGGGAAGGCCATGAGCGACTTGAACCGCTGCGGTGGCGGTACGACCGCTTCCCAGACGTCATCGCAGATCGTGATCACGTCGTGACGCACGCAGTATTGCGCCAGCAGACCCAGCTCATCGTCGTCGAACACCCGCGCGCAGGGGTTCATCGGGTTGTTTAGCACTACAACCTTGGTCCTGGGCGAGAACAGCTGATCGAGAACCTCACCGGTCAGACGCCAGTCAGGCGGTGAAAGGGTGGCGAACCGCGCAATTCCGCCCGCACGGCGCACCAACGGCAGGTAGGCGTCGTACAGCGGCTGGATCAGCCCGACCTCGTCGCCAGCCTGCACCAGAGCCAACACGGCGCTGGCGATCGCCTCGGTAGCGCCCGAGGTCACAACCACCTGGGTCTGCCAATCCAGCTCCAGCCCCTGGGTTCGCCCGTAGTGCGCTGCGGCGGCTTGGCGAAGGGCCGGCAGGCCCATCGACGGCGGATACTGGTTGGAGCCCGTCAGTAGCGCCTCGGCGGCGGCCTGTAGGATTGGCAATGGCCCTGGCGCGTCCGGGAAACCCTGACCCAGGTTGATGGCGCTGTGCTGCCGCGCCAATCCGCTCATTTCGTCGAAGATAGTCGGCGGCATCTGGGCATAGACGGGGTGAACCATGGGCGGCAAATCTCCTAGCTGAGAGACTTGGTCGCGACGTGTCCGCCTGGGCTGACGCAGAGTTCGCAGGCCTTGCCGTGCTGATTCTTATGGTCAGTATAGATCGGTGCCGGGGGCAAGGCGACGAGGGCCGCCAGCACAGGGCCGGTCAAGGTGCGGTTCATGGGGTTTCGTCTCGCGACCAACGGCAATCTTAGCATCAGTTTCCAGCGACGACGCGAACGGCGCAAGTCTTCGTGCTATCGGGCTGCATGGATCAGAGTTTCGACGTTGTTGTGATTGGTGCCGGCGCGGCCGGGATGATGTGCGCCATCGAGGCCGGCAAACGTGGCCGGCGCGTGCTGATCCTCGATCATGCGTCCGCTCCCGGCGAGAAAATCCGTATCAGCGGCGGCGGGCGATGCAACTTCACCAACATCGGAACGGCAGCGCGGAAAAACTTCCTCTCCGACAATCCACATTTCTGCATCAGCGCGCTGAGCCGCTACACGCCGGCGGACTTTATCAGCCTAGTGACACGGCACGGCATAGCCTTTCATGAAAAGGCTTTGGGCCAGTTGTTCTGTGACGACAGAGCGCGCCAGATCATCGACATGCTGCTCGCGGAGATGAAGGCCGCCGGCGCGAAGCTGCGGCTTGGGGTCAGCGCCGGAGCGCTTGAGAAGACCAACGACGGGTTCGCCCTGGACGTCGGCGGACAGTTGGTTGACTGCCAATCCCTGGTCATCGCCACCGGCGGCAAGTCTATCCCCAAGATGGGGGCTACCGGCTTTGCCTATGATGTAGCACGGCAGTTCGGCCTGCGGGTGACTGAAACGCGGCCCGCCCTGGTTCCCCTGACGTTTGAGGCCGGGCTGCTGGAGAAGCTGGCACCGCTGTCGGGCGTCTCGGTACAGGCGCGCGTTCGTCATGGCAGGACGGTGTTCGAGGAAGGCCTGCTGTTCACCCATCGCGGCCTCTCCGGTCCGGCGATCTTGCAGATCAGCTCCTATTGGCGCGAGGGCGACGCCATCACCATCGACCTGGCCCCTGGCATCGACATCTTGGCGGTGCTGCGAGAAGCCAAGAATGCCACGGGCAAACGCCGATGCGATACCGTGCTGGCGGCCTATCTGCCGGCGCGCCTGGCCGAGACCCTGTGCGCCGGACTCGGCGGAACAGTGGGTGACGCACCGGATGCGGTACTTAAGGCTCTAGCGCACTCTGTGAACGCCTGGACGGTCAAGCCGGTGGGCTCAGAAGGCTATCGCACCGCCGAGGTAACGTTGGGCGGGGTCGACACCGACGATCTGGAGTCCAAGACCCTGGCGGCGAGGACTGTTCCCGGCCTTCATTTTATCGGCGAGGCGGTGGACGTCACCGGGTGGCTCGGGGGCTACAATTTCCAGTGGGCTTGGGCCAGCGGCTGGGCTGCAGGGCAAGTGGCCTAGGGGGCAGGCTTGCCTGCGTCGATCAGTGAGTCTCGCTCTTCGCTGGTCAAGGCGCGCCATTTCCCTAATGGCAGGCCACCCAGGCGCAGCGGGCCGATGCGGACGCGGAACAGGTCTTTCACCGACAGGCCGACCAGGTCGCACATGCGGCGAATCTGACGGTTTCGGCCCTCCTTGAGCACGAATCGCAGTTCCTTGCCGTGGAGCAGCTCGACCTTGGCCTCACGCAGTTGGCGGCCGTCGAGTTCCAGGCCGTGCCGCAGCCTTTCCAGCTTGGCTCCGGTGATATCGCCGGCCACCCGCACCAGATATTCCTTTTCGAGGTCGCTTTCGGGCCCAATCAGCGCCTTGGCCAGCACCCCGTCTTCGGAAAGGATCAGCAGGCCACGGCTGTCCATGTCGAGCCGTCCCAGCGGGGCTAGTTTGCTGTCTCGGCCAGGGATCATCGGGCTGCGGCCCATCAGGGCGTCGCGGGTCAGTAGGCGAACGGCGGGCACTTGGCTGCCTTCGGGCTGGGACGACACAACCCCGATCGGCTTGTGAATGACAACGCTGAGCGCGGCCCCGAGCTGGCCCGAAGCGCGGTCGGTCAGGGTGAGGGTCTGGCCCGGTTCGATCTTGCGGCCGGCATCGGCCACGGTTTCACCGTCGATGGAAACAAGGCCTTGCGCGATCAAGCCCTCGGCCTCACGGCGCGAGCAGACCCCCGCCTGGGCCAGCCAGCGATTAACCCGCTGCGGTTCGGGCTCGTCGTAGGTTCGGGTCCAGGCCATGCCTCGCTATACCCGCAGCAAGAGGCTTACGCCTCCTGGCGAACGCGCTTCTTGCGGAAGGAGGGATTGAGGATCGACTTGCGCAGGCGGATCGACTTGGGCGTCACCTCGACCAGCTCGTCTTCCTCGATATAGGCGATGGCTTGTTCCAGCGTCATGCGGCGCGGCGGGGTGAGGCGTACAGCCTCGTCCTTGCCACTGGCGCGCACGTTGGTCAGCTGCTTACCCTTAATCGGGTTGACGTCGAGGTCGTCCCACTTGGCGTTCTCGCCGATGATCATGCCTTGGTAGGTCTTCTCTCCGCCGCCCACGAACATGGTGCCGCGATCTTCAAGGTTCCAGAGGGCGAAGGCGGCCGTGTCGCCGTCACTGTTGGAGACCAGCACGCCATTGCGGCGGCCTTCCAGTGCCCCCTTATAGGGCTCGTAGTGACTGAACACGCGGTTGAGCACGCCGCTTCCTCGGGTGTCGGTGAGGAATTCGCCCTGGTAGCCGATCAGGCTGCGCGAGGGGGCTTGCAGGTTGATGCGGGTTTTGCCGGCCCCCGAGGGGCCCATGTCTTTCAGCTCGGCCTTTCGGGCAGCGAGTTTCTCAATGACCACGCCGGTGTACTCGTCATCGACGTCGATCATGACGTCCTCGATCGGCTCCAGGCGCTCGCCATTTTCACCGGTCTGGTAGACCACCCGCGGGCGGCTGATGGACAGTTCGAAGCCTTCGCGGCGCATGCCCTCGATCAGCACGCCCAACTGCAGTTCGCCGCGGCCCGCCACTTCATAGGCGTCGGAGCCCGGGGCATCGGTGACGCGGATCGCCACATTCGACTGGGCTTCCTTTAGCAGGCGGTCGCGGATGACGCGGCTCTGCACCTTGTCGCCCTCCTTGCCGGCCATCGGACTGTCGTTGACCGAGACGGTCATGGAGATGGTCGGGGGATCGATCGGCTGGGCCGGAAGGGCGGTGGCGACTTCCATGGCGCACAGGGTGTCGGCCACGGTGGCCTTCGACAGACCGGCGATGGCGACGATATCGCCCGCTTCTGCCTCGTCGACCGGCTGGCGCTTCAGGCCTCGGAAGGCCAGCACCTTGGTGATGCGGCCACGCTCGATTTCCTTGCCGTCCAGAGACAGGGCGTGGATGGGCAGTCCGGGTGTGGCCTTACCGCTTTCGATACGGCCCGTGAGCAGGCGGCCCAGGAACGGGTCGTTCTCGATCAGCACCGCCAGGATCTGGAACAGCTTGTCCTTGTTCTCAGCCACCTTCGGCTCGGGCACGTGGCGCACGACCAGGTCGAACAGAGGCGCGAGCGAATCACGCGGGGCGTCCAGCTCCAGCGCCGCCCAACCGTTCTTACCGCTGGCGTAGATGTGCGGGAAATCCAGTTGCTGGTCTGTGGCCCCCATGGCGGCAAACAGATCAAACACGTCGTTGAGGACACGGTCTGGGTCAGCGTGCGGTCGGTCGACCTTGTTGAGGCAGAGGATCGGACGCAGGCCCATCTTCAGCGCCTTGCCGAGCACAAACTTGGTCTGGGGCATGACACCCTCTTCTGCGTCCACCAGGATGACGCAGCCGTCCACCATGCCCAGGATGCGCTCCACCTCGCCGCCGAAGTCGGCGTGGCCAGGGGTGTCGATGATGTTGATGCGGGTCTCGCCCGCTTCACCATGCCACAGCACACTGGTGCACTTGGCCAGGATGGTGATGCCGCGCTCGCGTTCCTGGTCGTTGGAGTCCATGGCGCGTTCGACGGTGGCTTCGTTGGCCCGGAACACGCCAGATTGGGCCAGCAGCTGGTCCACGAGTGTAGTCTTGCCATGGTCGACGTGGGCGATAATGGCGATGTTGCGCAGGGACATCAGTCGGACTTTCGGGGTCGGCAGGACTCAGGGGCTGAGCCGGGGAGGCGCGGGCTTGTACGCGAAGGCGGTCTAAGATGCCAGCAAAGAGGCGAACAGCGAGACAATGTCGCACCGCAACAAAATTTATCTAATCACTGTTAGAATTGAAAGTCGATTTAAATCAATATGATAAAGAGATAAGATGGCGATTGAAACAATCCGAGACGTTTCGTGTGCATTTTTGCTGTTGTGCCGTTGTGCGGCGCAACCTATAAAAAAGAGGTGAGACGGCGCTGCCGTCTCTGCCCTTCCTGGGCGTTTCCTCCCTAATGAACTGCGGCGCCGTTTGGCGCCGCTTTTTTTCGCCTGTACCTCGAGTTACCGGCGATCATTGAACGGGCGGCGGGCAAGCCTACCTCAGTCCACCCCAGTCGAACGCCACCAACCGGGCTGTAAAGGCGGCAATGTCGCGGCTCAGACCCGAGAATCCGTCCGTGCTGAGACGGCTGGTCTCATCCAGATAGAGCGCACGATTGATCTCGATCTGCAGCGCATGGGTGCGCCGGGCCGGCCGACCATAGTGCTCGGTGGTGTACCCCCCGGCGTAGGGGGTGTTGCGGGCCACACGATAGCCCATGGCCGTGAAGGTCTGTTCCGCCAGATTTGAAATCGCCGGCGCGCAGGCCGTGCCGAAACGGTCGCCCAGAACAATATCGCAGCCCTGCACGCGCCGGCCGCTGCGGCCGGATCCATCGGCCGCCGCCGACGGCATGGAGTGCCAGTCGACTAGTAAGACCACGCCGTGGGCGTTGCGGGCATGGGCCAGCAGGCGGGAGAGCGCGTCGTGATAGGGCCGATGCACCTGCTCGATGCGCGCCTGAGCCTCGGCGAAGGTCAACTTGCGGCGATAGATCTCGCGACCCCCGCTGGCCACCCGCGGAATAGTCCCCAAGCCCGCCGCTACCCGGGCCGTGCGCACCCGGGCGAAGTCGGGCACTTCGTCCGCATACATTTCCGGATCAAGTTCGAAGGCCGCGCGGTTCAGGTCGACAAAGGCGCGGGCGACGCGGGCGCGAATCACACAGGCACCTAGGGCGGGTGCCGGGGCGATCAGGGCATCGACGAGACTGTCTTCGCTACTGCGCAGCTGGTCGGGCCGAAGCCGCAGGGCCTCAATCATCGATGACGGATAGATGTCTCCTGAATGCGGAGATGCGAAAACTAGTGGCGCGAGCGGCGCACCGTCGGGGATCGGGTCGATATCGAAAGCCGCAACGAGATCTGGTGACACGGCATCGACCTCCGCCGCGCGCAGACCGATAGCGGCCTCGTGATTCAGCCCTGCCTCTTCCATGGCCGGGAGTGTCGTAGCCTGGGCCGACAAGTCAATTTATATGCGTGATGGAATTTATCGGTCTTTCATTCCTGCCGCCTAGACCTGAACGTAACGAACAACTGCGAGGCCGACCGTCCCATGACCCGTATCCTGCTCGCCGAAGACGACGACAGCCTGCGCGGCTTTCTGGCCAGGGCGCTGGAACGCGCCGGCTATGAAGTTCTGGCCTGTGCTGATGGCGAACAGGCCGTCGAGGCTCTGGATCAAGCCTGGGACCTGCTTTTGACCGACATCGTCATGCCCGGCATGGATGGAATCGAGGTGGCCCGTCAGGCCGCCGCGCGCCAGCCGGCGCTGCGCATCATGTTCATCACCGGCTTCGCAGCCGTCGCCCTGGCCGCCGCCAACCAGGCCCCGGCCGGAGCCAAGGTTCTGTCCAAGCCTGTGCACCTGCGCGAGATCGTCTCTGAGGTCGAACGGATGATCGCTGCCTAGCCGCCAAAACTGCCGGTTTTAGCCACGCTTGCCTCGCCATTGCGCGGCAGCTATATCCGCCCCTCCCGGACGTGTAGCTCAGCGGGAGAGCACCTCGTTGACATCGAGGGGGTCCACAGTTCGATCCTGTGCACGTCCACCATTTTCCTATTGAAAAATAAGAGAAAATTCCGCCGTGGCAGTGGGCGGTCATTGCCGTCGAATTACCTAGGTACCAAATAGATACCAGCGCTCAGGAACTCACGGCATCATCAGGGAACGACGACCCGCGCGGATTGAGGCTTCAAAGGCGCTCATTGGGTTGCCCTAGTCGCGCTAGCGGACTGATCCGCATGGGGCTCGCCGCTAGCGACGGCGGTGGCAGTCCGCACCATTAGATCGTCCAGCATCATGTCGCGCACCCGGACGGCCCGTCATTTCTGGCTGGCCATGGCCAGATAACCTCGCTTCGTGGCGTGATTTTAGGGCCTCAACAGGTTAGACAGGGTTCGTGAACCCGAAGAATGTGGATCTAGATCTGTCGCGCGCCGTGCGCCGCCGTCCAGTGCGTGCCCCGAGCGCCAGCGGCCAGCCCAGCCATGCCGACTCGGCCACCGATCCGCTGGATGCCTTGCGCCGGCCGCACGCTTTCCTGGGGGGCAGCCATACGGGCAATGAGCGCCGCACCTGGGCCGTGATCGGCCTCTGCGGCCTGATGATGCTGGTCGAGATCGTCAGCGGCATGCTGTTCCATTCCATGGCCCTGCTGGCCGACGGCATCCATATGGCCACCCACGCTGGGGCCATGCTGGTCTCGGCCGGTGCCTATTTCTATGCCCGTCGCCATGTCGATGATCCGCGCTTTTCATTTGGTACCGGCAAGATCGGCGACCTGGCCGCCTTTGCCAGCGCGGTCGTCTTAGCAATCACGTCTCTGCTGGTGCTGGTCGAAAGCCTGAGGGGGCTACTGCATCCCAAGGCGATCCAGTTTAACGAGGCTATTCCAGTGGCCATTCTTGGGCTGGCGATCAACTTGGCCAGTGCCTGGATGCTGCGCAGTGGCCACCGGCACAACGGCCATGCCGTGGCGCTCGACAGCGATCTACATGACAGCCATCCACATCATCATGATAATAATCTACGGGCCGCCTACCTGCATGTGATGTCTGACGCCGCCGTCTCCGTCCTGGCTATTATCGGGCTGTCGGCGGGACGCGAACTGGGCTGGGTGTGGATGGATCCGGTGATGGGGATCGTCGGTGCCTGCGTCATCGCTCGCTGGTCGGCCCGCCTATTGGGGGTCACGGGCGCGGTGCTGCTCGACGTCAGTCCTGGCCAGGCGCTGACCGAGGTTATTCGGCGACGGATTGAGACCGGCGGCGACCGCATTGCCGACCTGCACGTCTGGCGGGTGGGGCCGGGCCACAACGCCGCCTCCCTGGTGGTGGGCGGGGTAAATAGCCTGCCCCCCAGCGCCTATCGGGCGCGGCTGGAAGGCATCCCCACGCTCAGCCACGTGACTATCGAAGTCGAACCGATAAGCGTTGCCTGATACTGTCGAAGATCAGATCCGCCTGGCGGTTGGCTAGGGCGATCAGGTGTTCCGCGTCCACGGTTTCGTTCGCGGCCTAGTAGCCAACTTCATTGAAAAGATTGCGCGCGGCGGCGAGAACGCGCTCGCGGGTGCCCTGCTTTTGTATGTCTCTAACGCCCAAGCCTGATCCCCACTCGTTAAAGCGGGCCGCATCTGTCTCAATACGACGTTGCTAAGCCTCGCCCTGCCGCAAGGGCAGTCTTCGTCGGAACGCCTGTAAACGTAACACCGATAAGTTGAACTGTGAACGCCTTGCGCGCATCGGCCGCACTGCGAACTATTCGAAAGTTTTCATTTTTTCGAATGTACCCGGCCTGGAGATGGCATCGCCAACGCGCCCTTGGTCGAGGCTGGGGTTCGGCCTATATTGGGCGAATGGACCTGTTCGACTTCCTGATCCCAATTTCCCTGGCCGCGGTCCTGCTGGCCCTGCTGGCGGGACTTTATGCCCTGTTCCGGGGCGGTGACTTTGGCCGGAGCTATTCAAACAAGTTTATGCGGCTGCGGGTGCTGATGCAGTTTATTGCAATACTGGTGCTGGTATCGGCAGCCTGGTGGCGGTTCTATCACCACGCCTAGAGCCTAACTGGTCTGGCTGCGGCGCGATCGGCTGCGGCGCAGGCACGATGACCGTCTCGCCCGTCTTTCGGTGGGTGAAGACTTCCAGCGGCACGGGCAGGGCGCAGATGCGGGTGCGCCAATCCCACCACATGCCCTTGGCCTCGCAGCGCTTGGCGGGCCACAGCCAGACCAGGTGTAGGGTCCAGATCGCCACGCACAGAACGGCGAAGATCCCCAGAAAGACAATTTTCAGTTGGTTGATGAGCCGGTTCATGGCGGTTTTCTTTACGCCAAAGGGCGCGGTTGGCTAGTGCGCTGCGCGTCAAAAAACGGGATCGGGGCCGCGCTGATCTTGCCAAGGCGACGCAGTGACGTCATGCGGGGGCGCAACAGAACGATAAATGAAGGGTACGCAGCTGTCATGAAGGTGCTTGTCCCAGTCAAGCGGGCGATCGACTACAACGTCAAGGTGCGGGTTAAGGCCGACCACACCGGCGTCGACCTGGCCAATGTGAAGATGTCGATGAATCCGTTCTGCGAGATCGCCGTCGAAGAGGCGGTGCGCCAGCAGGAAAAAGGAACCGTCAGCGAAGTCTTGGCGGTGTCGATCGGCCCGATTCAGGCCCAGGACACCATCCGCACTGCCATGGCCATCGGTGCTGACCGCGGCCTTTTGCTTCAGACCGACGCCGACCCCCAGCCCCTGGCCGTGGCCAAGCTGCTTAAGGCCATTGTCGATGAAGAAAAGCCCGATCTGGTGATCATGGGCAAACAGGCCATCGATGGCGACAACAACGCCGCCGGCCAGATGCTGGCCGCCCTGCTGGATTGGCCGCAAGCCACGTTCGCCAGCAAGATTGAGATCAGCGGCAAGACTGCCACCGTGACGCGTGAAGTCGACGGCGGGCTACAGACCGTCGAGGTAACCCTGCCAGCGGTGATCACCGTTGACCTGCGCCTCAATGAGCCGCGTTACGCGTCCTTGCCCAACATCATGAAAGCCAAGAAGAAGCCGTTGGAGGTGCGTGATGCGGCCTCGCTCGGCGTCGACATGGCACCGCGACTCAAGGTCGTGACGGTCACCGAGCCGCCCAAACGCGAAGCCGGGGTCAAGGTGGCCGACGCGGCGGAGTTGGCCGCCAAGTTTAAAGCCGCGGGGTTGCTATAATGGCCGTTCTGATCATCGCCGACCATGGCGAAGGCGTGCTGCGCGACGCCACCCATAAGACTGTGACCGCCGCCACGCAGATCGGCAGGGAGATCGACATCCTGGTCGCGGGCAAGGGCATTGACGCGATTGCCGCTAGCGCCGCCAAGATTGCCGGCGTGCGCGCGGTGCTGACCGCTGAAAGTGATGCGCTGGGTCAGGGCCTGGCCGAGGCTTTCGCCAGCCTGACGGTTCCGCTGATGGCCGGTTACGACGCCCTGCTGGTGTCGGCCACCGCCCAGGGCAAGAATATCGCCCCGCGCATCGCCGCCAAACTGGATGTAGCCCAGATCAGCGACGTGATCGCGGTGGTCAGCGCCGACACCTTCGTGCACCCGATCTATGCCGGAAACGCCCTGGAAACAGTGCAGTCTTCCGATCCGAAAAAGGTGCTGACCGTGCGCGCCAGCGCGTTCGACTCCGCCGCCGAGGGCGGTTCGGCCAAGATTAGCAGCGTCGATCCTGGCCCAGGTGCGCCGGGTACCAAGTTCATCTCCGACGCCATGGTCAAATCCGACCGGCCGGAATTGGCTGGCGCCAAGATCGTGGTCTCGGGCGGTCGCGCTTTAGGGTCGGCTGAGGAATTCCAGTCCGTGATCGAACCCTTGGCCGACAAGCTGGGTGCCGCGGTTGGTGCCTCCAGAGCCGCCGTCGACGCGGGCTATGCGCCCAACGACTACCAGGTCGGCCAGACCGGCAAGGTGGTGGCACCGGATCTCTATCTGGCTATCGGCATCAGTGGCGCGATCCAGCACCTGGCCGGGATGAAGGACTCCAAGATCATCGCCGCGATCAACAAAGATCCCGACGCGCCGATCTTCGCCATCGCTGACTACGGCCTTGTGCAGGACTACAAGGTCGCCGTGCCAGAAATGATGAAGGCGCTCGACGCGCTCAAATAGGGCTGAGCCCTGAGGGCCACGCTCAGCAGTATTGTGTGCGGCGCAGCAAGACGCCTGTCGAACTTGCAGCGCCGCATGCTACCATGCCTTCTCAACACTCCGTTGGCGAGGACACATCATGTCAGGCATAAAGTCGGTCGGGATCGTCGGCGCAGGCCAGATGGGGGCCGGAATCGCCCAGGTATCGGCCCAGGCCGGCTATGATGTGCGCCTGTATGACGTCTCGCCCGAGAGCATCGAAAAAGGCATCGCCGGCATAAAAAAGGGCTT
>Ga0114970_10002772_pt1 | contig 13078 bp, 7 predicted proteins | sample M_140205_XF_Meta_FD_87030 | JGI IMG/M metagenome (GOLD analysis project Ga0114970, IMG submission 87030) | Freshwater microbial communities from Lake Montjoie, Canada to study carbon cycling - M_140205_XF_MetaG | ecosystem: Environmental > Aquatic > Freshwater > Lake | place: Lake Montjoie... | reverse complement strand
CCGCACAACCACTAACGATGGCAAAAACTGCAACCAGCCAGAACATTACCGGCCTGACCAATGCGACCAGCTACACCTTCACGGTGAAAAGTGTGGACACGACCGGCAATAAGAGCTCAGGAACCACTGTAACCAGGGCACCTGCCGACACAACCGCTCCGGCCAACGCTTCCGTACTTAATGCCACTGCAGGCAGCACCCAGATTTCGCTGAGCTGGACAAACCCCACCGACGCCGACTTTAACGGGGTTGAAATCAGCTGGACGCCAACGGGGGGTAGTCCCGCACAACCGCTAACGGTGGCAAAAACTGCAACTAGCCAGAACATCACCGGCCTGACCAATGCGACCAGCTACACCTTCACGGTGAAAAGTGTGGACACGACCGGCAATAAGAGCTCAGGAACCACGCTGTTGCAAACACCAAACGCTCCGGTTGGGGTTTCCGCTACCATCGGCACCCTTACCGCCGTGGTCGGTGGCACGTTCAACAACGGTACAAGCAATATGACCGTGAGCAGCTTCCACATGAGTACCTACGAGATCACCCAGGCGCAGTACACCACCGTTACCGGAAATAGCCCGAGTTCTTATCTTGGCGACACCAGCCGTCCTGTGGAATCGGTTACCTGGTACGACGCGGCGGAGTTTTGCAACAAACTCAGTGACCGCGATGGTCTGAGCAAAGTGTACACGATCACCGGTCGGACTCCGGCAAATGGCTACCCGATCACTTCAGCGACGGTTACGATGACGATTGCGAATAGTGGTTACCGCCTGCCAACCGAGGCGGAATGGGAGTTTGCGGCCCGGGGTGGTAACCTCACCCATGGCTACACCTACTCCGGTAGCAACACCCAAAACAATGTTGCTTGGTGGGAAATAAATAGCCAGAGTAGGACCCACCCCGTTGGCACCAAGGCGGCCAATGAGCTTGGGTTGTACGATATGACCGGCAACGTGGCGGAATGGTGCTGGGATTGGTATGCCGATTACCCGAGTGGTGCCCAGAACGACTACGTGGGACCTGCACCTACGACTCCGCCCGGCATGAATGGGCCCCTGAAAGCTTTTCGCGGTGCCAGTTGGAACGACGGTGCGATGCAGAACGGTTACGACGAAGAGTACACCTATACAAACCCGGTAAACTTCCGCACCAACCCCCTCATGAACTTCATTAGCCTAGACTCTCCCGACCATAGGGACTCTACCATCGGTCTTCGGGTTGTGTCGCGACCCTGATTGTCCTTATCAGCTTCCCCCTGAGTGCTACCGAGACCCACCCAAGGGCAAGTACACTCATGTCAACGGCAAGAATCCCAGTTACTTCACCGGTGACACAAGTCGCCCTGGAGACGATGTCACTTGGTACGACGCGGTAAAGTTGTGCAAAGGTCTCAGCAACCGAAAAGGCTTCACCTCGCTGTACACCATTAGCGGACGCGACTTGTTCACAAGCTGAATCCGAAGGATGGAAGCTGGCTTTGTCACCGTAACCGTACAGGGGAGGGAATATATCGTGGTTGTAGTACTCGTTGCCCTCCTAGGGATATAGGGTCGATATTGCCCTGTAGTCGCAGTTTGTGTATGCCCCAGAAGTTTGCGAAGCGTACTGAGAACCGCCTGAAACAACGACTCGGCAGTGTGCAATTGAACTCAGCGGGGTCGAAATTGACACCCCATTCAGCATGATGTTGGCTGCGGAAAGTGTGACCGTATTTGACTGACCATCTCCATTAGAGAAGGCGTTACCGCCCATAAATGAGGCGGGGGTACCCGTGTTTTCGTCACGAAAATAGGGTGAACCCCCGACAAAAGCCCCCCCAGCGTCGAAAAACCAAATGAAGCCATTGTTAACGTGCAACCCGTGAATGGTGAAGCCAACGACTACACTGCTCGAATTGGCGCTCATTGAAGATACCGTGGCTCGCCGGATTGCTGGAGACGAAACCGACGGATATGCCGCGACACTCTCGTCATCTTGGTTGAAGACGTAGGTACTGGTGGCAGACCGGCTTCCCGGAACTCCCATGGTGAAGGGAAAGCTGACCACCTGTCCCGAGTTCAGTGCCATTTCAGCGGTTAGGTCACCAATGGGAAGTTCAAATCCCTTACCACTATAAAACTCGTGGGTGGCTACCCATCCGGTTGTAAGGTTCAAATCCTTTGTGATGTCAAAATCCCACCAGGTTGCCTTAGTTCCTGGAAAATAAACCCTGACGTACTTGACGTCGCCCGCAACCACGGTGCCCGTAAAGCCGAGGTTAAAATCATACACAAGTGATGATTTTGGTGTCACCGTGCTTGCATACCAATCCACGGGTAGATTCACTATCCAAGAACCAACGACGTGACGATGAGGTAGTAGGATCTCCCGTTGGTAAGCCCCGTAATGACATTGGGGCTGGTAGCGGCAGTGATCTTGGTTCCATTTGCCTTGGTTACCCCTTTCGTTGTTGACCAGTAAACGTTATAGCTGGTAGCCCCGGAAACAGCCGACCAACTCACCGAAACCTTTCCGTCTCCGCTGGTGGCCGTGCTCCCGGTTGGATTTGCCTAGACGGTTGTAAGTTCACCCATCGGGTTCGTGCAGGAAAAAATTGCCAGAACACCAAGAATTGAGAGAAATAACTTCATCATCGGAGGAACCGCCTTGCTGTAAAATTGACATAAAAGAAAAACCGAATTATTAAATAGAACAAGATTTGATCGCTTGTTGGGCTCAAAAAGGAGCCGATATGACATTTTGGGCAGAATTAACAGGAATCCTCCGTGGCACTGACCGTGCCCCATTCCCTAGACGCCATGAAGTAATCGCCCACCGGCCGGGGTGCGGGTAGGTGTTTTACAGGCAAGCCGTCGCGCAGCCAAGTGTGGACGACGTGTAGCGCTTCGTCGCGGTTGGTCTGGAAGGTGGACTTGGCAGGAAGTTTCCTGCCTGTCGCAGTGTAGTTAAGTTCGGCTAAACAGAAAGAGACCTAAGCCTATACCTAGCAATCATTTAATATCACTGAATAGCGCTAGTCTAGAGTGGTGATAGAGCGTGAAAGTGCCTGATAGGAGGTGGTTTCTCAGTTTAGGTTTTCATTCGGTTCCGGGCCCGAACCGGTCGGGATGCCCAGCGCTTCGCCTCAGTCCAGACTACTTACGGTAGAGTTTAGTGCTCGTGGTGCTTCCGGTCGGTACGATGGTGAGGTAAGTCAAGGTATCAGCGGAGCTGGTCGCAATTGAGTAGCTAAAGGTGGTGGAACTCGGAGTTCCATCGGAAGCCACAATAGTCTCGGTCAACGTACCGACAGGTGAACCCTTCGGAAGCTCATAGTAAGTACCCTTTAACGTCGCGGGGCCGCTGGTAATCGAGAAGTGACCGCCAGAGGCAAACTCCATCTGTATTGACGTGCCGTCGGTAGACTTCTTTTCCCAAACACCGAGAAGGGCACTGTTGTCAAACAGTGAGCAAGACGCCAGCGTCACCAATACGAAGAGAAACAGTCCAGCAAGCAGCCTACTCATAGTCCCTCTTTGTGGTCGATAGCTTCATCGGAACAATCGTATCCTTATTCAATAGTAGTGTCCAGATATCGCACACGTTGGCCATATAAAGAAAGCGAACCGGGCAAGGTGCCTCATTCGCGAAACCGTCTCGCTCAGCAAACACCGCGTCATCGACATGCGAAGCCCGCCCGACCAGCTGGGCCAGCGCGGGGATAACTGGCACCTCTCGTGCCTTGCCTGGTTTCGTGCTCTATAGTCCATTGCCTTCAAGGTAGCTTGCTTCAACAGTCATAAGGTTGCCCTCAAGGTTGTCCAGCCGAAGCGCAGCAACTTCACCCGCTCGAAGGCCTGTTGTCGCCGCAAGCCAATTGGCAAGAAAGAGACGTTCATCCTGCCAGTCAAGAGCGAATAGTGCGCTCGCCTCTTCGTGGGCCCAACGTAGCTCCGTGGTACCAGCGACGAGAGTGCTATTGAGGGACGCCGGGCTGATCTTTCTCTCGGGCCGGGCCAGATGTATGGAAACCTGCCTGATATCGTCGCGGTTAACGTGGCCAGCCTCTTCCCGCGTTTCTGTGTCTAGCAGAGTCTAGATCTCCCCGGATTACCGGTTAATTAACTCAAGTTTACGAATAGCTCCCCCGGTTGGACTCGAACCAACGACACTCGGATTAACAGTCCGATGCTCTACCGACTGAGCTACAGGGGAAGGAACGCCACAACTCTACCGATTGGCTTTCGTTTTGTCAACTCTGGCCGCAGGGGCCAAAAGCCAGCTACTTTTTGAAGTACTCGAGCAGACCACGAACAAGCTTCTGGGCGCTGAGCTGGCGGCTGTTGCCCGAGCGCATCGCCCAAGATTGCTGGTCGCTGGCGAGGTTGTGCACTTCCACCAAAACTTTGTAATCAGCGTTATTCCCGCGTAGCACGGCTAAGTTCTGGGTGCGTGCATAGGCGTTGTCTCCCAGGAAGGGAAGCATTTTGTCTGCAAAGTTCTTGCTCCGCTGGTCAACACCGCCTGCAGTAGTTTCCAGGGCATACACCCCAGTTCCGAGCGGCGAACTGGGATTGTTGTCGGCGTGGAGGCTCAGGAAGATGCGCTTGCCTGCCGGAACCCCGTTGAACACTTTACCGCTGATGGCGATGCGCTTCTCCAGACCACGGGCCGTACCTGCCGGCCAAGCCTCGTTGTCATCACCCTCATTGAGGCCAAGGTCGTTGTACACTTGGTTCTTTTCGTTGATGAGGGTGTTGTTGGCGGGCTTGGTCTCGCGTATCAGATGGTTAGGAGCTAGCACGGTCATTTCGACCTTGGCGCCGTGGCGCTTGAGCAGGGCGTACATACGCAGGCTGATATCGTAAACATATTCGTGCTCTGTGATCCACATGTCCTTGCCCGAGCCGTCGTTGCTCTTGACGATGGCCCCCGGGTCAAGTCCGCCGTGGCCGGGGTCGAGAACAACGGTATAGCCCGACAAAATGCCCGATAAGGGGAGCTTTTGGTCGATCAGGGCGTTGAACTTATCGTAAAGTTGGCTGGCTTTTTTGTAGGCATCGAGGGGTGAGGGCCAGGAGTTCTCGTAGTAGCCCCGATTAGGCTGACTGACAGCGCCAGGGTGGGTCCAGTAGTAGTAGTCGTTGTTCCACTCAAAAACAGGAATGGAATTGTCCATCACGGCATAGCTGTCCCATTTGAGACTGCTTTCGTCAGCGTCACGGAAATCGGGAAGCGTGGAGGTATTGGCCAATGGGGCCTTGGGGTCCTCAGGAAAACTGACGGTTGTCTTGGGGACAGGCAGCGTTGACGAAGAGTTGGTTGCTCGCGCCTTACCGGGCAATATATTGAGTTTCATGCCTACGCGGATGATGCTTGAGCTGTCGAGGCTGTTGGCTGCCATGAGCTTGTCGAGCGCCACGCCGGTGCTGCGCGAAATGGCCAGAAGGGTATCTCCCGATTTCACGGTATAGCTCAAAGGCGCTGGGGCAGCAGTGGATTCAAACACGGTGTTGGCGGCCGCTGAGGCAAAAGTGCGCAGTTTAATCACCTGGCCCGTGTGTAGCACATCGAGCCCCGGGTTGAGGCGCAAAAGGTCGCTCATGGTTAGGTCGTACAGCGCTGCGATTCCAGCAGTTGTGTCGCAAGAGGCAACCTCATGGTTGAGAGGTACCTCCGAAGGTTTGAACACCCGAAGTATTTTTCCCGGGGCCAAAGAGTCTGTGGCCAGTTGGTTGATGCTTCGCAGGTCTTTTTGGCTGATGTTGAACAACCCCGAAAGAGCCGAAAGTGTGTCACCGGCGCTCACCGTGTAGAAACTGATGCCTAGAGGTCGCCGAATATAGAGCCTTTCTCCGGTGTACAGGTTCTGATTTGGTGCCAGGGAGTTCAGTCGGCGCAAGTCTTCCAAGCTGATGTCGAACTTGAGCGCCAAGGCAGACAGCGAGTCGCCACCACGCACGGTGTACAAGAAAGGGTTGAGACCCGGATTGACCACAGTGTTGGCCGTAGCAGGTTTCACCACGAGAATCTGACCCACTCGGATGGCACTGGCATCGAGGTTGTTCCACACCTTCAACTGGTCCACAGGCACGTTGTAAAGCCGAGAAAGCGAGTAAAGCGTCTGGTTCGACTGTACGGTGTGGGTTTCTTGGGCAAAAGCCAAGGGCCAACCCATGAGGCTGACAAGTAGCAGAATATAACTCTTAGTACGTTTCATGAGTCCTTCCTATGCGGGGAGAATGGTCAGGTGTTCGCCCAGAAGCGAGGCATCTTCCAGCCTCGCTGGGGAGATCGAGAGCAGCAACTGTCCGGTGTTTTTCTTCACCTTCGCATCGAGGTTCAGTAGCGCTTCACCTAGCCGCAGAGAACAACCAGGGATTTCCTCGCCAACGCCGAGGTCCACAATCTCGTGGGCGAAATCCGGCCGGAAGGTGGCGTTTTTTTCTTCCAGCCGAATCAGCTTGCCGGTCACCAGGTGCTTGCGGCGGGGGTGCTGAAACAGAAACCCGAAGGGGCCGTCGGTATTGACACCCTCGGTGGTGGCACTTACGTCGAGGGTTCCATAACGCAGGAAAACCTCACGTACGTGGCGGGCCAAAAGCCCAACGTCTCCAGTGTAGTTCAGGATGCCATTCACCCCGAGGTAAAGGGCCTTGTTGGCTTCCTCGAGGCGAGGGTAGGCCTCAGAAAACAGGAGAAAAACCGCCTCTTCCTTCGTACATGCGTCTCGCAAGAACTTCACCAAGATTTTCCAGTGGCGAGGAAAGTCCTGCAAATCGTAGAGCACAATACGGGGAGCCGACTCGCTGATGTTGTCGAGTGCCTTGATGGGGTGTTTGTAGTGCACCACACTGATGCCAAAGGGTGCCAGCTGTCTTGAAAGCTCAACCGATAGCAGATTATCACCGGTGACCAGCATAAGGATCATGAGCGTCCCTTCCTTTCTGAGCCAAGGTTGCGCACTTGGTAGTCGTAGATTTCCCAGATGCCGTTATTGCGTTTCAGGGCATATTTGTACTCGCGCAGCTCGAAGTAGTCGCCGTTGTCGAACTTGAGTTTGGCCGTCACAGTGGCATCCTTGGCGGTGTAACTTGTGGTCAGGATATCAAAGGCAGCCGGCACCTTGCTTAAGGCTTCCTCGCGTTTCCATAGTTCGTTCTCAAAATCGGCCATGATCTGCCGGCGTTCTTCCTCTCCGGCAGCCAGAAAGGTACGTCGAAACTGAGGAGCCCGCTTGTAAAGGTCTTCTATGTTCAGATAAAGGAAAAACTTAGCCTGTTCTTGGGCCTGGCGGGCTTGGAGAAGGTAGTTCACCACTTCGTCGGGGCTTTTGCCCTCGCGTTTCAGGTAGGTCTGATTATGCTCGTCCAGGTTGTCGTGGATGACCTTGGAGGTGCCGGTAGGGAGGGTGGGCCGCAAACTTAGGGTGAGAGTGTTGGAGCTCAGCACGGTGGCATCCACCACCTCAGCTGAAGGGAGGGTCTTGGCGTTGGCGGACACTTGCGTGAGTACGCTCTGCCCTCGCGCGCCTTGAAACTCGGGCAGAAGCGAGGGGTAGAACTTGGCGGCGACAGTGTAAACTCCGGCGTCGGAGAGTTCGATGTAATCGCGAAGGTTGACGGTGTAGTTGAACTCTTCCCCGGGAAGGATGCTCACATCGCGGAAGAATACCGGCTGGTTGTTGAAGCGTCGTTCGTTCCAGGTTTCGGCAGGCGGAAGAAACAAACCCGTGCGGCCGGCGGCCATCACCTGAAGGCTTAATTGGAACACCGGCTGGCTTGGCATACTGAACCAAACAGGCTGCAACCCTTGATTGCGGAGCCCCACCTGAAGCAAGATGGGTTGGTCAGGATCGTTGGTGTAGATTTCTTTGTTGGAGAAACGGAGGGAGAATTGGACGCTTGTGGCCGGGGTTTCGGCCCCGAGCCCCAGCACCAGAGCCCCCAAGATCGCCAATAGAACAATTCGTTTCACAGACATTCCAGCCTCCAAATCAGGGGGTGCCGTACAAGGCACCTCATTCCATTGTCGGAAGAATCGATGATTACCTTACTGGTGAATGCCATTTCGAGGGCCCTGAAGACCGACCAGGTTTTCAGCGCCTTGCTTGCGGACTACAAGAACGGAAAATTTCCCCTGAGGATCGAAGGATCCCAGGGTTTTTTTCAGGCCCTCACCGTCCAGTCGCTCATCCAGGCGGCTCCGGGACCAGTGTTTGTCGTAGCTCCAAGCGACAATGAAGCGCAGGCCCTGGTGTCGGACCTCGATTCGTTGGGAATCTCGGCCGAGGTGTTTCCTTGGTGGGGCACGCTGCTTTATCAGGGAATCAGCGCGCAGGCGAGCATTTTTGGCCACCGGGCCAGGGTGCTCGCGCAGCTCTCTCAGGGGCAGGTCAAGGTTGTGGTGCTTTCGCTGCGCAGTTTGCTTTTCCCGGTGCCACCGCGAGCCATTTTTGCCGCTCAGTTGGGGGTGTGGAAGGTTGGTAACACGATCAATGTTACCAAGACAGCCGAGCAGTTGGTGCGCTTGGGGTACTCGAGGGTGCCACGAGTTACGGTTCCCGGGGAGTTTGCTCTGCGCGGCGAGGTGCTCGACCTCTACCTGCAGGGTGACGACGATGCGGTGCGAGTGGTGTTCGATTTTGACAAGATTGAAGACATCAAGCGTTTCAATCCGCTCACGCAGAGCTCTACCTCGGGCGAGAAGGAAATCACCGTTTACCCCGCGCGGGAGTTGGTCTGGACCGACGCTTTAAGGGCTACCCTCGAAACCAACGTGCTGAAACGCAACCTTGGCGGCGCTCTCGAGCTCCTCGAGCAGTTGTCCGTCCTTGGCGACTTCCGCGGGGTGGAATTGTTTTACCCACTGGCCTTTGATACCCCGACGGGTTTGTGGGACTACGCTGGCGAGGCCGGTACCTTTATTTTTCTCGACTGGGACCATCAGGAACAGCTCGATAGTGCCATCCGCAAGGAGCGCAAGCAGTTGTTTGAGCAGTCGCGCGAGCAAGGCCTTAGCCTCCCACCTCCCGAAGCTGTATTTTTCGGGTTCGAGCAGCTGAAAGCCCTCGAGGCCCGTTCGGTGTGGTTTCAGACTCTGCGTCATGAGAACGACAGGCCTACGGTGCTCCATAAGCTCGAATGCGACCCGCCCCGGTCATTTTTCGGCAACATCCCGTTCTTCAAGCAGGAGATAGAGTCCCTCTTGGCCAACAGTTACCAGGTGTTTGTGTTTGCCGAAAGCCAGAGCCAAGCCCAGCGCATCGGGTTTCTTCTCACCGACCTCGCGGTGACCGTGGTTCCCCACAGCATTTCCGCGGGCTTCACCTTGCCAAGGCACAAAATTGTCGTTATCGGCGAAAACGAGATTTTCGGACGCCGGAAGCGGGCTCCGGCAAGCCTCAAAAAGGCCAATAGCCAGGTCATTGAAAGTTTTGTCGACCTCAGCCCCAACGATTTCGTGGTGCACCTGAACTACGGCATAGGTCAGTTCCAAGGCATCGAGCGCATCCGGGCCGGAGGCAACGAGCGCGACTACATCAAAATCCTCTACGGTGGAGAGGAAACTATTTTTCTCCCCATCGAGCAGGTCAACCTCATCCAGCGCTACATCGGCAGCGAGGGCCGCGAGCCCCGCCTCGACGTGTTGGGGGGCAAGACGTGGGAGAAAAAGAAAGCCAATGCCCGCAAGAGCGTGGAGGATCTCGCCGATCGCTTAATTCTTCTGTACGCCAAGCGCCAGAACGCGCAAGGCTACCAGTTTCCCAAAGACAACGACTGGCAGATGAGCTTCGAGGCCGCCTTTCCCTTCGAAGAGACCCCCGACCAGACCCAGGCTGCTATCGAGATCAAAGCCGACATGGAGAGCCCCCGGCCCATGGACCGCCTGCTGTGCGGCGATGTCGGGTATGGGAAAACGGAAGTGAGCATGCGAGCCGCCTTCAAAGCCGTCATTGGCGGCAAGCAGGTGGCCTTCTTGGCCCCCACCACCATCCTTGCCGAACAGCACTACGAGAACTTCACCGAGCGGTTCAAGCGTTTTCCCGTCCGCGTAGGTATGCTGAGCCGTTTTGTGCCCAAGGCCGAACAGAAACGCACCCTCGAAAAGCTTGCCAAAGGGGAGCTCGACATCCTTATTGGTACCCACCGCCTGTTGCAAAAAGACGTGATGTACAAGAACCTCGGGCTTCTGGTGGTCGATGAGGAACAGCGTTTCGGCGTCAAAGACAAGGAGCGCTTGAAGGAGTTTAAAGCCAGCATCGACTGCCTAGCCATGAGCGCAACGCCCATACCACGCACCCTGCACATGAGCCTACTCAAAATTCGCGACATGAGCGTGCTGCGTACCGCCCCCGTGAACCGACAGCCCATCGAGACCTTCATCCAGGAACTCCACGACGAAACCGTGGTGAAAGCGATTCGCCGGGAAACCCAGCGAGGAGGGCAGGTGTTCTTCCTTCACAACCGGGTTGAGACCCTCGAGAATACCCAGAGGTATTTGCAGGGGCTCATGCCCGAGTTGCTCATCCGCAGCGCGCATGGGCAGATGAACGCTCTGGAGCTCGAGGAGGTGATGCACGACTTCGTTCATGGAAACTTCCATGTGCTGGTGAGCACCACCATCATTGAAAACGGCATCGATATTCCCAACGTCAACACCATCATCATCGACCAGGCCGACATGTACGGCATCAGTCAGCTGTATCAACTGAGGGGCAGAGTAGGGCGCTCGGGCAAGGAAGCCTATGCGTATCTTCTGTACCCTAAAGGACGTGCGCTCACGGAACTGGCTATGAAGCGCCTTCAGGTGATCAGCGATTTCACCGAGCTCGGAGCCGGCTTCAAGATTGCCATGAAAGACCTCGAGGTGCGGGGCGCAGGAAACCTGCTCGGTGCCGAGCAATCCGGCGATATCCTTTCGGTGGGTTTCGAGATGTACCTGAAGCTTCTCGACGAGGCCGTGGCCGAAAAGATGGGCGAGGCCCGTGACCAGCCCGAGGAGATTTTCCTAGAACTGGATTATTCCGGGTTTATCCCCGATACCTACATTCAGGATCAGACCGACAAGATGGACGTGTACAAGAAAATCGCGTCGGTTGTTGATGAGAATGATCTCGAGCGGGTGCACCAGGAAATCCACGACCGTTTTGGCCCGTTGCCGAGCGAGGTGCACAGCCTGATGTCGCTATCGGAAATCCAGATTCTGTGCCGCAAGTTGCGCATCACCTCGCTGCGCGAACGTGGCGGTGTGTGCGCGGTAGAGTTTGGCAAGATGATGGACTTTCCCTTTGAAAAAGCCATGCGCCTATTGAAGGAGTCTGGAGGAAAGGTGAAAAGCAACTCGGCCAAGCCCAACCAATTAATCTTGGAGACCAGCAAGGTGGGATTGGCCGAAAAGTCGGCGTTTATTCGGGAGCGCTTGTCACGCTTGCTCTAGGGTTCCGTGTTTCTTGCAAAAAAGGCCGGTTATTCGTAGAGTGTTGCCCATGTTTCCCCGCACGGTGCGCAGTTTTGTGATTCGAGCCGCCCGCCTCACGCCAGGCCAGAAGAAAGCCTTGGACGAGTTGTACCCGGTGTTTGGGGTGGTTTTTCCGCCGGCGCCCGATTTGGCGGCCTTGTTTCCTGGGTTGAGTCGGCATGTGGTGGAAATCGGGTTTGGAAACGGTCATGCCACCCTCGAAATTGCGGCCGCCGACCCTTCCACCGGGTTTTTAGGCATTGAAGTACATCCTCCCGGTGTGGGACACTTGCTGATGAAACTGAAGGAGAGGGGACTGACAAACTTGAAGGTGCTCCGCCACGATGCCATCGAAGTCGTGTACAGCCTCGCCAGCGAAAGTGTCGACGCCTTCCACGTGTTCTTTCCCGACCCTTGGCCCAAAAAAAAACACAACAAACGCCGCCTATTGCAGTTACCTTTTCTAGCCGAGTTGGCACGCTCGCTCAAGCCTGGGGGCCTTTTCTACCTGGCTACAGACTGGGAACAGTACGCTCAAGAGGTGCACAGCTCCCTTCTGGGGGTGGCAAGCCTGCTCCCGGCCCCTCAGGCGGTGGTTCCCCACCGTCCCACCACCCGTTTCGAAGCCCGCGGCGTCGCTGAGGGACGCCCTATCCTTGAGCTCGTTTATCAAAAAAGGAGTGACTGACATGAAACCTACCAAAAGCGCCCAACAGCTCGAATCGGAGTTTCTCGAACGCTACGGAGCCGCAGCCGAGCGAGCCAATTTTTTTGATCCGTCTTTCTTTGAAAAGTTCAACGTCAAGCGCGGCCTGCGCAACACCGACGGCTCGGGCGTAGTGGTGGGCCTTACCGAGATAGGCGAAGTGCACGGTTACGTCATGGACGAGGGTGAGAAGCACGATGTGCTCGGCCGCTTGCGCTACCGGGGTTACGACGTCAAGGACTTGGTGGCGGGCTTCCAGAAAGAGAAGCGCTTTGGGTTTGAGGAAACGGCCTTTCTGCTTCTTTTTGGCACCTTGCCCAAGCAGAACGAGCTCACCGACTTCAGCCAATTTCTCGGTTCACTGCGCAAACTTCCCGATGGTTTCGTTGAAGACGTTATCCTGCGGTTTCCGAGTCCCGATATCATGAACCAGCTCGCCCGGGCCGTACTGTTCACCTACAGTTTCGACGCCAGCCCGGAAGACTACTCGATCAAGAATATCCTGCGCCAGAGCGTTGAGCTGATCAGCCGGTTTCCCAGCTACATCGCCTACAGCTACCAAGCCAAGCGTCACTACTACGACAAGAAAAGCCTTCTGATCCATCATCCCCAGCCCGACCTGAGTACAGCTGAGAACTTCCTTTACATGGTTCGCCACGACAACCAGTTCACTTCTCTGGAAGCCGAGATTCTCGACTTGGCCCTGGTGTTGCACGCCGAACACGGTGGTGGCAATAATTCCACCTTTTCCATTCGCTTGGTCTCTTCGGCGGGGACTGACACCTACAGCGCGATGGGCAGCGCCATCGGCAGCCTCAAAGGCATCAAACACGGGGGCGCCAATATCCGCGTCATGCGGATGATCGACGACATCAAGACCAACTGCCTCCACTGGGACGATGATCACGCTCTGGCGGCGTATTTGGG
>Ga0114970_10002769_pt1 | contig 13080 bp, 13 predicted proteins | sample M_140205_XF_Meta_FD_87030 | JGI IMG/M metagenome (GOLD analysis project Ga0114970, IMG submission 87030) | Freshwater microbial communities from Lake Montjoie, Canada to study carbon cycling - M_140205_XF_MetaG | ecosystem: Environmental > Aquatic > Freshwater > Lake | place: Lake Montjoie... | reverse complement strand
TTTCTTCCCCGCGTACTCCTGTTGGGCAAAGCTCAGTTGTCGTTCCATGCCTGTGAACTTACCCCACGGCGCAACTTCTTTTTGCTCCTGACTGTCGCGCCGATTAAATCAGCGTTTCCCTAGTGCGCGGGGCGCGGCGCTGGATGTGGAAGCCGGTGGTAGTGGTTGCGGCGCTGGTGCTGGTGCTGATCAAAGCGCTGCCGACATGGCATGTGAACTACGAGACACTGAACTCCGGTGACCTCAGTGCGAGCTTGAATCAAATCATGCGCCACACCGAGATCTGTATGCATCCGCTGCTGCCAAGCTCCTGGGTAGCGGAGACGATCCAGGCCGCCGGGCGCGGCATGCGAGAACGTGCGTTGTTTTTCAATCTCGTGCTGCTCTCCAATGCGCTGTTGAGCATCGTGATCACGATACGCATCGCGGGGGTGCATTTCACGCCCGCTTGGAACCGCATCATGAGCGCAGCACCAGGCACTGGCAAAGCGGTGCAGAATCCGACGTTTTGCGCTCAGCCGGGACGTGCGGCCACTTGGCTGCGGCGGATGCTGTCGCTAGATCGTGCCTCATTCGCGCTGCTGGTAAAGGAGGTGCGCACCTTTGTGCGCGAACCGGTGCAGTGGGGGCAGACGGCGCTCATCTTTGGCCTACTGCTGATGTATTCGATGAACCTGCGAAAGCTGGGCTACGACCTGCAAAGCCCGTTCTGGACCACGGTAGTGAGTCACCTTAACCTGCTGGTCTGTTGCCTGGCGCTGTCCACGCTGACGACGCGCTTCATTTATCCGCAGTTCAGTCTGGAAGGATGGCGGATGTGGATTCTGGGCCTTTCGCCGGTGCCGCTGCATCGCGTGCTGGCCTTGAAACTGCGGCTGAGTGCCAGCGTGCTCGCGCTCCTGATGCTGGCGCTCGTGGTGGTGTCGGGCTTATCGCTGGGGCTACCAGGAAAGCGCATCCTGTTCTTTAGCGCCGCGATTTTGATGCTGAGCTATGGACTAACCTCGCTGGCACTGTCGCTCGGGGCGCTGGTGCCGAATTTCCGCGAATCAAACCCCGCACGCATCGTCTCTGGCTTCGGCGGCACCGTTTGCCTGATTGCCAGCTTCGTGTACATCGTTTGCGGGATGACGGTGCTGGTGTTGCCGTCTTTGCAGCACCTCAAGCAGGACGCCCCTGCCCCGCTCGGGTATGACTGGCGAATCGAACTAGTCAGCCTCGGTGGACTGGGTGTGCTGACCGTGGTTTTTGGAGGCATTCCGTATTTTTTTGCCAAGAAGCGGACGAAAAGTCTGGAGTATTTAAGACATCTGTAGTATTTCCGTGCTGTAAATAATTTCCAGCACTCCAATGATCACTCGCAAAGCACTCGCTCCTGCCACTTCGCCCGGTCACATCGACGATAATTTACTCGTCTTCGAAGATGCCCCAGAATTCATGGACGCACACGCCGCTGGAGGTTCGCTCGAGAACGTCGATCTCAAGGTCAAGGCCGCCCAGGAACAGCTGCTGCAACTCCGTCTTCAGCAGGAAGAGATCGAGCGCCAGAAGCAGCATCTAGAAGGCCTGCGCATCAAGCAGGAGCGCTTTGTGGCCGGAAAACGCGACCTCCTCGAAAAAATCGGCCGCTCCGCCGGTCATGTCGAACGTGAGGTTTATGATGTACAGAAGCGCGTCGAGGAATTGACCGTCACCCACGATGAATTCCGTCGTCACTTAGAAATCTTGAAGTCACTGCAGCCGGAGAAATGGCACCGCACCCAGGTGAATGAGGAACTCGATAATGCCCTGGCAGCTATCGAGGAGGCGGAAAACGATTTCGCCAAAGGCATTCGCCGTCTCCATGCCATGGGACCGATGGAATCCAACGCCACTGGGCCAATCAGCCTAGAAGATGCCGATGCGCCGGTGTTGTCTTCCTTCACCGGCAACTCCGACGACATCACTGCTTGGCTGCGTCGTGGCTTTGCCTTCACCCTGCCACTGATGGCCACGGTGCTCGTCGCCATCGTCCTTATTCGCCTGATGTTCTAATTCTCAACCGCTAACTACCTACGCATATGGCTCTGTTCTCTGGCAATCGCAAAGTCCGCTCCCGCCGTCCGAAAACCGCGCAGGAATTGAAGCAGGAACCGTCTCCGCAGCGCAAATCGCATCAGCTTGCGAAGCGTGCCGACGAAGTGAGCAGCGAAATTCACCGATTGGAGTGTTACATCACCGCCGCACCGCGTTTGCAACGTCAGCAGCGACTGGCGAACGTGAATATCGTGCCACCGATGGAATTGTCCTCGCCCAAGCCGCGTCATCGTCGTGTGCCAATCGCCCAGCAGCGCGCTCGTCGCGGTGAGAGTCTGCGGTTGTTCGCCGAGGGCGTCTTCGTCATTGGCACGATTGCGGCCGTGGTCGGCTGGCTAAACCAGTGGTTCCACTTCTGGCACTAAGCCAGCCAGCAGATTTCCAAGCATCAAAAAAGCCGAACCACGAGGTTCGGCTTTTTCTTTGGAAGGATTGTTTGGGGAAAATCACGCCTTGCCCCAGCGCTTGAGCAGCGTGGTTGCCATATCAGCAGGAGAGTCGGAAACGGCAATGCCGCACTCGGCGAGGATGCGCTTCTTCGCAGCCGCTGTGTCATCGGTGCCGCCAATGATCGCACCAGCGTGGCCCATGCGGCGTCCGGGAGGCGCGGTGGCACCGGCGATGAAGGCGGCGATCGGCTTCTTGCAGTTGTCTTTGGCCCAAAGGCCGGCTTCGACTTCAGCCGTGCCGCCGATCTCACCGATCATGATGATCGCTTCGGTCTCAGGGTCATCGTTGAACATTTTGAGCACGTCGAGATGATTGGTGCCATTTACCGGGTCACCGCCGATGCCAACACAGGTGCTCTGGCCGTAGCCACGGGTCGTGAGCTGCCACACGGCTTCATACGTGAGGGTGCCGGAACGGCTGACGACGCCGACGTTGCCGCGCTTGTGGATGTAACCCGGAGCGATACCAATACGGCATCCGCCGTGAGATTTGTCGCCACGTCCTGGTGTTACTAAACCAGGGCAGTTTGGGCCAATGAGGCGGGTCTTGCTGCCCTTCATGGCTGCTTTGACACGAATCATGTCATTGATCGGAATGCCTTCGGTGATGGCGACGACAAGCGCGAGTCCGGCATCCACACCTTCAAGAATCGCATCCGCAGCGAACGGTGGAGGCACAAAGATCACGCTAACGGTCGCCCCGGTTTCACGGGCAGCTTCGGCCACGGTGTCAAACACCGGCACCTTCTTGCCGCTGTGCTCAAAGACCTGTCCGCCTTTGCCTGGCGTCACTCCAGCAACAAGCTGCGTGCCGTAGTCGATAGAAGCCTTGGCATGACGCGAACCGAAATCGCCGGTGATGCCTTGAACAAGAATGCGGGTGTCGGTTTCAACAAGAATGGCCATCGGAGTGATTCGGTGAGGTTTGGGGGCTAGGAAAGCCGCGCATCATAGAAGTCTGCCCCGCTCCGTCAAGGAAGCGGCAGAACATTCTCAAAGAAGCCGCCACAGCTTCGGCAGAAAGATGAGGAGCCCGACACACAACGCAGCCAGCGCAGCCACTAACACTGCCGCCGCAGCGGCATCCTTCACCCGGCGAATCGCCTCTTCCCGTTCCTGAGTGACGCGATCCGCCAGCACTTCGAGCGCCGTGTTCAGCAACTCTGCCGTAATCACCATTCCCGCCGCTAGAAGAATGACACACCACTCCCACACTGCAATTTTCAGCCACAGGCCAAAAATCACCACCAACACAGTGGCAATCACATGGACCTGAAGATTGCGCTGTGTTTTGAGCGCCCACAACAAACCTGCCACCGCAGGGCCAAAGCTGCGAAGCACTGAAGCGAGCCAGCGAAACATGCGCGAATGATGCGGCTACTGGGTGCCGATGGTTTTTTCGACCGGGGCAGTCGGTTCTGGTTCCGAGACATTTTTCACGATCTCGCGGAAATCCTTCAGCCATGTTGCAGCGTCAGGATGATTCGGGTTGCCCTGAATGATTTTGAGCATTTCCGCCAATGCAGTAACAGCATTGACGTTGTTGGCCACGAGGTAGTTGTTCTTTTCCCATAGCATGCGTGGTCCCTCCTCTTTGTAGTAGAGGTTAAATTCCGTCTCGCTCATGATGGCCTTGCGCATTGCCACCTCGGCATTGATGCGCATGTCCCACTGCGCAGGCAACTCTGTCGGTTTCTCTGCAAGGTAGTAGGGTAGAATGACCTTGGAGTAAATGCCGCCCACATCCAGCGGGCGGTACTCCCATTCCTTGCGTGCCAAGTGATCGTCGAGCAAGTAGGCACTAGCGAATTCAGAACCACTGACGGACTGACGCAATGTTCCAGTAATATCACCGCCAAGTCCGCCGCCACCACCACCACCGCCCTTGCGGTTACCACCTTTAGGGCCGGAGTCTTTAGCTTCCACCGCACCGGAAGCCGTGTGTTTGGTCGCTCCTTGCACTGCAGTGATCGCCTTGCCAAGGAATGTCTGCAATGAGGTCACTAACGGTCCCATTTTTTGCGAATCTTTGATATCCTGCGCCTGAATCGACAGCACCAAAAACTCCAGTTGCAGTAGCAATGCTTTTTTGAAGTCATCATCTTTCAACCGCGCCTCATTGCGATCACGCCAATCCATGAAATCAGACTGCTTCAGGTTCTTGCGCTCAAAATGCTCGAGTTTGTAGCAGTCCAAGTAGAGCGCCAACGCAGCAGTATCATTAGCCAGTGCTTCACGAAATTTGGTCAAAGCTGCAGCAAAGATTGAACCGCGCCCTTGGCCGATTTGCGTCTCCACTTTCTCCAGTTCCTTGAGAATGTGCGCTGTTTGCGCTGGAGTCAGAAGAACCTGCCCAATCGATGGCGCAGTGTCAGTTGGAGCAGGAGCAGGTGTTTGCGCATTGGCAGGATTTACCAGCAGTAGCGCGGCCAGCAGAGGCAGGATTTGGGTCAATTTCATGGTTGTGGCAATAAACACGGCAAAACGCAGACGAAAGCATGAAAAAGTCTTCCGAGACGAAAATCTTACCTCTTAACGTCTGATATTGTCGCAAACTTGGACTTGGCTGAACAAAGTCACCGGCTATTTGTCCCTACCCACCCCATGACACGCTCCATTTTTCTTTTCGCTCTCATTTCCCTCATCACGCTGCCTGTTCTAGCCGCCGACCAGACCGTTAACTATATCGCCGATATGAGTGGCATGGTCTGCGCAGGCTGCAAAGATCACGTCACCGCCTCCTTTACCAAGCTCGATGGAGTCTCCAACGTCGCGATCGTTGCAGGAGATAAACCGGGCACACAGAAAGTCACCGTCACTTCAAGTTCACCTACCCTAACCAAGGAACAAGCCGTCGCAACCCTCGGCACTTCTGCCTCCACCTACATCGTGCATGCGTGGAAGAAGTCTGAGTAACCTCGCTTCGCAGGCAAAATCAGCTTGCCTGTGTCTGTGCCCGCGCCACTGTCCGCGCTCTTCTTCGTAGAGGAATCTTTGGACAGGTGTCAGAGTGGTCTATCGAGCACGCCTGGAAAGCGTGTGTACCTTAATCGGTACCGAGGGTTCGAATCCCTCCCTGTCCGCCACTCTAACAATGAGTGATTTACGTTCTTCTGGAGGGCTTAGTGGCAGTGGCAACATGGCAAACCAAATCAGAGAAGTTGGCCATTTGCTGTCTGGAGGGGCTAACTAATGGTTAGCCACCTCGTTGTCAGCGAGTGCGCTGCAGGCTTGGTCTGTCACTGCCATCATCATCGGAGTAAGGCAGCCGCTCTGCTTCATGGTGAAGCGGGCGTAGCGGGTGGCTTCGACGATAAGCGATTTGAGGGACATATTCGATTTTTGCTGTTCCTACCGCAATCATCCGGATTTATCCATCCACGAAGAAAGAACCGGCTTCTTCACACCATGCCATCTTTCCGCAAACTGTTACAGCGCGATGTCGTAGTGATCTGCTAGCCGCAGGGCCGTATGGTTGGCTCTCGAGGGCACAAAGATGCCCGTCATCACCTTTCCGGGCGGTTGAAGGAGGTCGGCTGCCAGCGATTCATCGGTGATTCCTTTGAACTGCCCTACCGCTCCGGCAGTCAGGACTTCTGCAATCTCGCCGGCCGTATTCATGGCAAGAAATAGTGCTTTCGCTCCGCGGCTCAATGGCGCTCACTACGACACCGTCATTGCCCATCCATATGCTGATGACAATGCGGCGGCGGTCGCCATTGCCCTGCAAGCCAGTTCCATCCTGCGTGAGGCAGCAACTCTGGAGCGCGATCTCATTGTGGCGATTTTTGACGCCGAGAAGCTGCCTTATTTCCACACCAAGGCGATGGGTAGCAACAGATTCTACGAGGACCACATACACGGCAGCCGCGAAATCCATGCTGTCCTGGTCATGGATTTGGTCGGGCATGACGTCTGCCTGCCAGTTGAGCGACTTAGACCAATTGCAGCAGAGCCCAGCATGAAACAGGCCGTTGCCGATTTGAGGTCAACCCTGTTTGTCACCGGCACCGAGAGCCATCCCGAATTGGCTCAAGTGATCCCCACCCTCAACAGCTAAGTAGGTGACATGAGTGACCAAGCATCTTCCGCCGCCATGGTGTGACGTGAATGGCTTGATCAGCCGGACGGATATGTACCTGCTCACCCGATCCCGATCCTAGTCGACTGCAAAAGGTCATATGGAAGGCGGTGCGTTTAACCTGGTAGTTGTGTCAGGAGCATTACCTGAGTTGTTCGGGGTTACACCGAGGGATTGTCCACTGAGCAGACCGAACCCTCCACTGAAATGACAGCCTTAGAGGAGGACATTGTTGCCAAGCTAAAGGACAAGGTGCCTCAAGAACCCAGTGAATTGCAGCGCTATTTCCATGATTTGCGCACCGGAGAGCGTGACAAGGCGGTTGCACGGCTCAAATCGACCGGCAGGTGATCGAAACCGCCGATGGACGATTGGATGCTGCGGCCTGAATAGGCGTTGTCCACCGACTGTCAGCGTGTCAGCGCGCTCGATAAACGCAAATCAGCATCAGTGATGTGTAAGCCACTGCCGGGCACGGCGGATGCTGGCGTCTTTTGTTGCACAGCATGAGCAACGAAATCGTCACGCAGTGATATGACCCACGGTTGTGCGACGAGATCGTAACATGGGAGTCATTGGCAGTCATGCTACAATGCCGTCACAATCAGTTCTCCCGAATTATGAGCAAAATCCTAGTAGTCGATGACGAGAAGGACATTGTGGACCTTGTCAGCCTTCACTTGCAGCGCGAAGGCCACGAGGTGGTCTCCGTGGGCAATGGTCTGGCGGTGGTGCCAGAGGCGATTAAGTCGTCGCCCGACTTGATCGTGCTCGACATCATGCTGCCAGGTATTGACGGCGTACAGGTGCATCGACGGCTGCGTGCGGATTCGCGGACACGCCACATACCGGTGATCATGCTCACAGCACGGTCACAGACGAATGACCGCATCGCCGGACTGGAAGGTGGAGCGGATGATTACCTGACGAAACCGTTCAGCCCTCGTGAGCTGATGCTGCGCATTGGCGCGGTGCTGCGGCGTTCACAAAAAGTCGTGATGCTGGCAGAACAGCGCATAGGTGACTTCTTACTCGATCGCAAGAATATGTCCCTTTCGATCAATGGTCAGCAGATTGAGCTGACCATCACCGAGCTAAAGCTCATCACCACCTTGATGGCGAATCCGGATGTGATTCACTCGCGTGGCGAACTGCTCAACGCTGTCTGGGGTTATGCTGACGACACGCAGTCTCGCACGCTGGACACGCACATCAAACGTCTGCGTGACAAGCTAGGCACGTATGGTGCGCACGTCGGTACGTTGCGCAGGCAGGGCTACTTTTTCCAAACTCAGGTCGAGCAGAAGGTTAAGGCATGACCGCAGCGGCCCTAGCAGAACCAGTCCGATCGTTGCAGGAGGCTGACGTTGTTTCACGCCTGAATCCGGCTCCGCCGATGTGCATGCTGGATGAGTGTCACCTCTTTGCCGCGCTGCTGGACGAGACGCCGCAGGGCATCCTGGTGGTGGATGAGGAGGGCATCATCACCCATGCCAATCTCGCGATGAGCGTGCTGTTTCTACCGTTCCATGTAATCGTGGGGGAAAGCCTCGAAGGACTGGGGGGATTGGAATTTATCGCGAAGCTGGTGGCAGATGCAGCGCAGCGGCACTGCCGCGTGGAGACAGATTTGGTGGTTCCGGCCCCTGCCGGTTCGGAACAGTATGGCGAGCGCTTTTATCATGCCGCGGCAGCACCATGGAATGAGAACGGCAAACATGGAGTGTGGGTGATGGTGCAGGATGCGACCGAGCGCGTGATGACCGAACAGATCCGCAAGGATTTCGTCACCAACGCCGGCCATGAGCTGCGCACGCCGCTGTCCCTCATTCACGGCTACATCGAAACGCTGCGCAGCGGCATGCTCAAGAACCCCGCCTCATTGCAGCGCTGCCTGGAGGTGATGGACAAGCACAGCCGCCGTATGATGCGCATTATCGACGACATGCTCACCATCTCCCGCCTGGAAGGCGATGCCACGCAGTTGAAGATCGACCCGTTTCTTGTACGTGGCTGCGTGGAGGATGTGCTGGAGCATCTCATGCCGCTGGTGGAAGCACGCCAACCGGCCTTCACGCTGGATTTTCCTGAGGACGGCGGTCTGCTGCATGGTGACCGCTTTTACTGGGATCAAATTTTCACCAACCTCATCGAGAACGCGCTGAAGGAAAACCCGCGCACCGGTCTGCGGCTGAAGATCAGCGGCCACTGGACGCGCAACGAATGCATTTTCACCGTGGAGGACGACGGCGTGGGCATCAGCGCGGAGGACGTGCCGTTTGTGTTCAAGCGCTTCTATCGCTGCGCCAAGGATCACTCGCAGGAGATCAAAGGCACCGGGCTCGGTCTCTGCATCGTCAGGCATGCAGTCGAGGCACATGGCGGTAGCATCGAATTGGAGAGTCGGCCGGGGGTGAGCACGGTGTTCACCATGCGACTGCCGCTGCCTAATTGAATGTCTCTCGTAGATTCGCGGCAAAGAGCAGGCGGTTGGTTAGCGCGCACGTTGCAAAAATGCCTTCTCCTCGTTTAGCAGCAGAGTGTCTGGAACTTTTTCGGCAATTTGATAGGCACGGTCTTGCTTTCCAGCGAGCGAAAGCAGTCCGGCGGCAACAGCACGCTGTCCTGCTGGCAGACCGGCCGTGTCCTCGAGATTGGCAAGGTGTTTTGGCACTGCATCTGGGTCACCCAATCGGAACGCTGCAAGTGCAAGCAGCAAAGGCGGTGGTATGCGTTCCAAAGCAATCGTGAACGCAGCGTGGATACTGCTGGATTTTTTCAGTGGAGAAAAGTCGATGCTCTCCATTTCTACACCAAGAATGAGCCGTAAATAAATGAGTCGGTCAGAAAAAGCGGCGCTGCTGGGGCGCAGTTCATGCAGCTTACGGGAAATAGTTAGCAGCGCAGCGCTGTCTTTTGCCACTAGCGCCAATTCAACGGCGTTTTGTAGGTGCTGCAGGGCATCCTCCTGTTTACCGGCGGCAACAGCCTTTTCCCCGGCATCTTTGTAGGCAATGATCGCGATGTCGGTGAGATTGAGTTTTTTAGCCAGCGCTGCCACCGCTTGAAGTGTGGCATCACTTTTTTCAACACTAGCGGATTCAAGGGTGCCTTGCAGCAACAGCCGCGTTTCTCGCATATCGGGTTGTAGCTTGCTCTGCACTTCCGCTAAAGCGAGGTTGACCAAGCTTTTTGCCACGGGCGGACGGGGAATCATCAGCAGTTCCTTGAGTTCTTCCCAACGTTTTCCTTGGGCGAGCGCCTGCATCAGAATGGGGTAGAGTTCACGCGATGTGACAGCTAGTTTGCTGGGAATGAGCTTGAAGACTTCTTCATTCTGCTGCTCGGTCATCAACCAGTAGGCCATTTCTTCAATCTCACCATTGTTGCTGGATTTAAAGCGTGTCATTTCCGCTGCGACGATCTGAGTTCGCAGCCATGGCTGTAAACGTAGGAGAGCAGAAATGACGCCCAAGCGTGCTGTCAGGCTTTCCAAAGGATGCTTGCTGACCAGTTCCTGGAGATGTCTGGCTTCAGGTAGTGTTAAATCAGAATCCAAATTCAGTTTTGCGATGGCTTTCAGAGAAGTCTCTGTGTTGATCTCTGCTAGCTGCCAGAGCTGTTTACGAGCGTGTTGCCGAATTTCAACAAAATTGCTTTCGAGGTCTGCCAATGCCGACTGCAGTTGGGTTTCAGGTGAGTCGGTGGTCTGAGCCGTGGCACGACGGGTAATCTCCGCTGCCTCCTTGGTATGTCCTTCGGCTGTCAAGATGCTGGAGAGTAGTTCCAAGCCCGGTTTGAGCGTAGCATTGCTGATAGGCATTTTTTCGTACACCTCACGGGCTTCGTCTGTTTTTCCACTGGCGATGAGCGAGCGTCCGAGGAGCAGTTCTTCCTGCTCGGTTAGAGGTTGCTGTGTGGAAAGCCGCCGAAGCTGCTGTGCCAGTCCGCCAGGGTCATAACCCGAGGCCTGGTGAAATGAAATCATCGCACGAATGACTTCGCTGTCTTGAGGTGCTCGTTGTTGTGCGAGGGCGAGAGCCTCGTAGGCTCGATTCCAATCCTTATCACCGATGGCTTCGAGGGCTTCCTTGGCGTTGTGTCGTGCGAAAGCCGATCGAAAGGCCGTTGAAATGGAGCCCCACGAAAACAAAATGCCAACGAGAATGCCGAAAGCGAGAAAGATAGAGACAGTGAATATGCCGATGCGTTCTTTCGTGGCGGGTGGATCAGGGATTTCCTGCTGCGAGTCGGGATTGAACTGGAAGGCCATGGCTGCTGCTGGTTGGGCTTACTCGCCGGGTTGATTGCGTTTGCGTTCGTCATTGGTCCCATCACCCCCACCATAGCCGATGACTTCCACGGTGATGATGGAAGGCATTTCCTGGGTAGTGGCCTGCTGCGTCTGCTGCTGGGCATTGGCTTGAGTCGCTGCCGTGGTGGCTGCTCCGGCGCTGGAAGCGGCGCTGGCTAGGCCACCGAGGCTAGGAGAAGCGACGGAAGGAGCGGCTGGTGTTCCGGCGCTGGTGCCGCCAACGGAGATGTTAGCCGCGTTGAGCACGATGGAAGCCGCGATGTTCAGGTTGCCAGTGGCTCGAATGCCAGCATCACCCGCATCCACGGCACCGATGGGGGCAATGAGATCCACATTGCCTGGTCTCACGCCTGCTACCGTGGCCAACACACCAATGCCACCGCCGGTGGCGAGACCCGCCAAGTCGGTGGCGATGCTTGCGCTTTGCGGATCGATCAAAACACGGGTGGGTGGTGCAGACTGCACGGTCTTAGAGGAGGAACCAGCGGCGATGTCGCCTTCGGAGGACCATATCATGATGTCACCGCCACGCAGGGTGAAAATACGGGCGATGCCAATGTCCACATCATTCTTCGTGAAGATGGAAACATTGCCGCCTGACTCCGTGATGATACCCGGCGGTGCCAGAGTTTCGCCAATGAGCGTGGCGGCCAGTTGAAGGCCGCCAGCTGGAGCCAGGATGCTGATGTCACCGCCGCTCTTGGTGCGGATGTCGCGTGCCTGGGTCTCGATGCTGCCGATGCTGGTGGTGGGGAACAGCTTGTTGATGGCGGCGTAGCCTTCGGCATATGTTCCGGCATTCGGACTCTCAGGATCGTTGTGATCACGTCCGGCATCACGTAGCACAAGGTAGTAAATCGCCAGCGCGAGCTGCTTTTGCTGTTCAGAGGTGAGTAGCGGGTCGTTCAAATTCACCGAGGGCACGCCGAGAATTTCAGACAGCTCCGTCAGATAACGATCACCAGCGGGGCTGGTGGCGAATTGGGTGATGAAACCAGTGAAGTCAGCCGTCGTGCCACTCAGCCCCAAGGCAGCCCTGCCCATCCCTGCCGCCACAATGATGTCGGCTCCGGCAAATGGCAGGTAAGGATTTCGGCCATTGCCGATGCTGGTGATTCCGACTCCCGTGCCGTCTGAATTGTTGGAGCCGGTGCCAAGGTTGAGGTTGCGTCCTGCGAGCACCTGGAGGGTGCCGGGTCCGTTGATCTGGATGTCTCCGGACTCAGGTGTTTCTCCCAGCGCGGTAAGGTTGCCTTTGACCGCCGCCAACGAGCGGAGGACGGAATTGGCATTGTAAGCGACGATGTCGCGGCCGCTGGACACGACGGTCACATCCGTGGCCCGGACATTCTGAATGTAGAGTTCAATGTCGCTGACATCGCGCTGCGCCAGGATTCTGGCGAATTTACCGGAGAAGAGAGAAAGACCAGAGACATCGCCACCCGCCGCATAGATCAGAAGGGGGGCTGAGTCATTCGCATGAAGCAGCCCTTTGGTATGAAGCGTTTGTTTGCTTTGAGTGGAGGCATTTTCTCCAGTGGTGGAGCCTGTTTCGGTGAACATGGCGCTCAGGCCCGTCAAAAAGGCAGGATCGTTGGTTGCCCGCAAAGAGTTGTTAAACGCCGAAGTGGTGGTTTGTGTATTTTTGCTCAATACCACGGCATAATAAGAAATGGGCGAAGCAAACTTTGGAACGGATAGGGGGTTGGCATCCGATAAATTGATGGCGGACCCTGACCACACGGTGGTCTGGTTGCTGTTAATGATGGAACTGGAGAGTCCAGTGGGGGCGAGGCCATTAAATGCACCTGCTGCCAGCAGTTCCGCAGTTCCAGTCGGGGAAGGGGAGAGGGTTATGCTGCCAATGACATTGATGTCCCCAGAGTGTGCTGTGGCACGAAGCGTACCCGGCATGAGGGTGAACAAGGTATTGAACGGATCGATCTCCGTCTCGACCAATCGCAGCCAAGGATGGTAGGCGGCGGCGGAGTTATCAGCATACAGTAGCTCATTTTTCATCCACAGGCTTAACAGGGATTCGGGGGCCGAACTGTTGGGAGTTGTTGCTGACTGACGGAACGTAATGTTGCCGCCGAGAGAGGTTGTGGTGACCGAACTTGCATCTGAATAAGTAGAAAAATAGGTCTTGTACCAATGCC
>Ga0114970_10002768_pt1 | contig 13083 bp, 10 predicted proteins | sample M_140205_XF_Meta_FD_87030 | JGI IMG/M metagenome (GOLD analysis project Ga0114970, IMG submission 87030) | Freshwater microbial communities from Lake Montjoie, Canada to study carbon cycling - M_140205_XF_MetaG | ecosystem: Environmental > Aquatic > Freshwater > Lake | place: Lake Montjoie... | reverse complement strand
GATCCTGGGCTCGATTGTCGTGATCTTGCTGCAGAGTGGGGTCAGTCTGCTGTCGAATGCCTGGATGCTCTATGTCGGTGTGCTGTTCATCGTGATGGTGATGTACGCGCCTATGGGCTTGTCGGGGATGATCGCCGCGCACGGCCCGATCGCCCGTGCTGGCAGGCTGCGCGACCTGCTGCTGCCCTACATCCGGGTGCTGGTGCCGGGTGCGATGGTGGTGCTGGGCTTTGTGATGATCGCTGAACTGGTGTCGTTCACGACCATCGGTGCGTCGCAGAACAAGAAGTTCCAGGTCGGGTCGCTGCTGATCGACACGGCCAGCCCCGTTCCCTGGGCCATCGGCGCGTTTGCGCTGTTGCTGGGCGGTCTGTGGCTGCGTCACGAGTCACGGGGTTTCCAGCGGGTCTGGGATTCGACGATGGAAGACATCAAGCGCCAAGCTGCAGCCGACGGAGGTGCGACATGAGCACGCTGGCCCTGCAACTGCGCGATGTGCGCAAGAGTTTCGGTCCGACCGAGATCATTCGCGGTGTCAGCCTTGACATCCCGCGCGGCCAACGGCACGCGATCATCGGGCCCAACGGCGCTGGCAAGACGACTTTGTTCAACCTGATCAGTGGCCGTTTCCCGATGACATCGGGCGACATCGTTTTGAACGGTGAATCGATCAAAGGCGTTGCGCCGCACCTGATCAACCGCAAAGGCCTGTCTCGCAGCTTCCAGATCACGTCGATCTTCCCGCGCATGACGGTGTTCGAGAACATCCGCTGCGGCCTGCTCTGGGCGCACGATTACAAGTATTCGACCTGGAAGCTGCTGGGCCGTCAGACCGCGCTCAACGACGCGAGTGAAGCGCTGCTCGAACGCCTGGGCCTGCAGAGCCGGCGCGACCTGTTGGCCGGGCTGCTGAGCTACGCCGAACAGCGAGCGCTCGAAGTCGGTGTGACGATCGCCGGCGGCGCCGAAGTGATCTTGCTCGACGAGCCGACCGCCGGGATGAGCCGGGGTGAAACAGAGAATGCCGTGAACCTGATACGTTCTGTCACCGAGGGCAAGACCTTGCTGATGGTCGAACACGACATGAGCGTGGTGTTCGGCTTGGCCGATGTGATCTCGGTGGTGGTCTACGGAGAGGACATTGCCAGCGACTCGCCTGCCAAGATCCGCACCAACGCCGCAGTTCAGGAAGCCTACCTGGGGAGCGAAGTGACATGATGCTCGAGCTGCGTGATCTTCACGCTTACTACGGCAAGAGCCATATCCTGCAAGGCGTCGAACTGCATATCGACGAAGGCGAAATCGTCAGCCTGCTGGGCCGCAACGGGGTCGGCCGGTCGACCACCTGCAAAGCCATCATGGGCTTGGTGCAGCCGCACGGCAGCATCAGCTTCAAAGGCAAGCCGATCGCCGGTCTGCGGCCCGACCAGATCGCCCGTGCTGGCGTTGGCTATGTGCCCGAAGACCGGCAGATCTTCCCGACGCTGACGGTTCAGCAAAATCTCGAACTCGGTCTGGCGCGCGCCGGCAAGTTCGGCCGCTGGAGCTTCGACGACGCTTACGATTTGTTTCCGAACCTGGCGGCGCGGCGCGGCAACCCGGCCGGTGTGCTGTCGGGTGGTGAGCAGCAGATGCTGACGATGTGCCGGACCTTGATGGGAGACCCTGACCTGGTCATCATCGACGAGCCGACCGAGGGCCTGGCGCCCAAACTGGTCGAGCAAGTCGGTCGATTGCTCGACGAGATCGCCAAGCGTGGTGTGGCGATCTTGCTGGTCGAGCAAAAACTGACGATCGCTTTGAAGATCTCGCGCCGAATCTACGTGATGGGCCATGGCCACATCGTGTTCGAGAGCGATCCGGCAGGGCTGGCGGCGAATGCCGCGATCCGCAAGGAGTGGCTCGAGGTCTAAGGCCTAGGCTGGCCGGGTTTCATGCCGGGCACAGCAGCCCCAGCAGCGCTGGTCGGCCATAGAGGCGCGACACGCTGTGGCTGTCGACGCTGGGCACCCAGCGCCTGAGTTCGGCCGCAGCGTTGATCGCTGATGCGATCGCCAGCGCTGCCACTGCCATGTCCTGGGCCCGCACCGAGCCGTCCATCAAGCCGTCGACCAACAGGCTGGCGATGCGCTCGGCCAAGCGCTGTATGGTCCGGCGCACCTGTTCGCGCTGAGCCTGGTCGGGCAGCGCGCTGGTGGCGGTGACGCGCAGCAGCGGGCCGCGCTCTGAGAGCTGGAATCGCAGCAGCATCTCCATCGCGGCGCAGCAGCGCTGCCAGCCTGGACCTTGTGCCTGCTCGGCGGCTTGCAGCACATGGCGCAAGACCCCGAAGCTGCGCTCGAAACAGGCGGTGATCAGGTCGAGCTTGTTGTCGTTGTGGTGGTAGAAGCTGCCCTTGGTGACATGCAACCGGGCCGAGATCTTGTCGACCGACGCGCCCCGGTAGCCTTGCTCGTTGACCAGTTCGGTGGCCGCGCGCAGGAAGGCGTCGGCGGTGTCGTCAGCGGCGGGCGGCGGCTCGGCCAGCGCCAGGGCTGCGAGCATGTGCTGATCTGGCCAGGCCAGTTCAGCTGCAGCCAATCCGTGCAGCAAGATGTCGCTCAGGCGCTGGACGATTCGCGGGTATTCGTCGATCTCGTAGCGGGGCAACCAGGCATACAAGCTGTTGGCCACCGACAGCAGCAAGTGGGCACGGGCGTTGATCGCCTCGCGGCCGAGCCCGGCGGTCTCGGAGCCTATCAGCAGCGCACGAACCCGTCTGAACTTCTCGGTGTAGGCGGTAAAAACGGTCGCGCTCTGGGCCTCGGGCAGCGCCCGGATGTCGTTGAAATGCATCGGTGCGGCTTGTTCTCCGCTGTCGATCGACACCAGCTCAAGCACGCGCAGTGCCAGGTAGCGAGTCACCCGGGCTTGCACCGTGGGTTCGGCGGCGGCCTTCTCGGCAAGCGACTGGCGCGCAGCGATCGCACGCAGAAAACAGGCCGTGGCCAGGTCTTCCTTCCTGCGGTAGTAGTAGGTGATGCTGGTCGTGACCAAGCCGACGCTGGCGGCGATCTCGCCCAGGGTCACGCCCTTGATGCCTGCTTCGTTGAACAGCTTGGTCGCGGCGGCGAGGATGGTCTCGCGTTTTTCCTGAAAACGCAGTGTCTCGGGCGGCGGGATCGCCGCTGGTGCAGGCGTCAGGGCGGTGTCCATGCCGCGTCGGTGACCGGCTGCGGCGTCACGCTGACCTGGTGCAAGTGGCAGGCTACGGCCCTGCCCCCGCCCATGTCCTGCAGTGGCGGATCGTCGCTTCGGCAGCGCGCCATCGCTTGCGGGCAGCGGGTGTGGAAACGGCAACCCGATGGCGGATTGAGAGCGCTCGGCACCTCGCCCTGCACCACGACGCGGGCCCGGGCGCGTTCGACCACCGGGTCAGCCACCGGCACCGCCGACAGCAAGGCCTGGGTGTAAGGGTGAAGCGGCGCGCGGTACAGCTCGTCGCGGGGCGCAATCTCGACGATGCGGCCCAGGTACATCACCGCCACCCGGTGGCTGAGGTGGCGCACCACCGCCAGATCATGGGCGATGAACAGGTAGGCCAGGCCCATGCGCTCCTGCAACTCCTGCAGCACGTTGACGACCTGGGCCTGGATCGACACGTCCAGCGCCGAGACCGGCTCATCGCAGATCAGCAAGCTGGGTTCGAGCGCCAGCGCGCGGGCGATGCCTATGCGCTGGCGCTGGCCGCCCGAGAATTCGTGCGGGTAGCGGTCTGCCATGTCGGGCAACAGACCGACGGTGCGCATCAGCTGGGCGATCCGGTCGGCGTACTCCGCCGGGTCACCGGTCAAGCCGTGCACGACCAGTGGTTCGCCGATGATGTCGCTGACCTTCATGCGTGGGTTCAGCGAACCATAAGGGTCTTGGTAGACCATCTGCAGGCGCCGGCGCAGCGGACGCATCTGCGCCTTGTCGTGGTGCGTGATGTCCACGCCCTCGAATTCGATTCGCCCCGAGGTAACGCCCAACATGCGCAGCACCGCCAGGCCGGTGGTGGACTTGCCACAACCGCTTTCGCCGACCAGGCCCAGCGTCTCGCCGCGCCCCAGCGTGAACGACACGCCGTCGACCGCGTGCACCTTGGCCACTTGCTTCTTGATCAGCACACCCCGCATCACCGGGAAGTGCACTTTCAGGTCTTCGACGCGCAACAGGGGTTCTTGGCTTTGGGCCATCTCAGCTCTCCAGCACGCAGGCCACCCGGTGCTGCGGACCGCAGTCTCGCAGCGGTGGCGGTTCGTTGCGGCAGATGTCGGTCGCTTGGCGGCAGCGTGGCGCAAACGCACAGCCCACCGGCATTCTGGACAGGTCGGGCGGCTGGCCTTCGATCGGTACCAGCCGTTCGCCGGCGTCGGTGTGCAGCCTGGGTACCGAGGCCATCAGCCCGCGGGTATAGGGGTGTCTCGGTCGGGCATAGAGTTCTTCGGCCGGCGCCGATTCAACCACCCTGCCGGCGTACATCACGACCACCCGGTCAGCGTAGCGCGCGACCACGCCCAGGTCATGGGTGATCAGAATCAGCGCCGAACCGGTGCGCGCGGCCATGTCCTTGAGCAGGTCGAGGATCTGCGCCTGCACCGTGACATCGAGCGCCGTGGTGGGTTCGTCGGCGATGATCAGCTGCGGCTCGCAGGCCAATGCCATCGCGATCATCGCGCGTTGTCGCATGCCGCCCGAGAACTGGTGCGGATAGGCGGTGACGCGCGATGCGGTGTCCGACATGCGCACCATGCCGAGCAACTCGCGAGCCTTGTCGAGTGCCAGGCTCCAGGGCGCTTTGCGGTGCAGGTTGATCGGCTCGCCGACTTGCAGGCCCACCGTCAGCGACGGGTTCAGCGAGCTCATCGGCTCTTGGAAGATCATCGCGATGCGGTTGCCCCGCACTTCGCGGATTTCCTGGTCGCTGAGCTTGAGCAAGTCCTTGCCGTCGAACAGGATCTCGCCGCTCTCGATCTGGCCCGGTGGATCGGGGATCAGCCTCAGGATGGACAGCGCGGTCACGCTTTTGCCCGATCCCGATTCGCCGACGATGGCCAGGGTTTCACCGGCCGCGACGTCGAAGGACACATGATCGACCGCGGTGATGGTGCCGCGCCCGGTGCGGAATCGGGTCACCAGGTTTCGAACGCTGAGCAGGGGTTTTTCCATGGGGTTCAGGCTCAAAAGCCCATCTTCTTTTTCATAGGCTGGTCGACCCACATGCGGGCATGGATTGGTCCTGCGCGTTCGGCACCGGCACGCAACTCGCCGTCGTAGTTCTTGACCCAGGGCCACCAGGCGGTGTAGGTGTGTTGCACAGGCAGCCAGATGTAGGGCGCTTTCTCGACGATGTCGCGTGTCAACAGCTTGATCAGCAACTGGCGCTTGCTCTCGTCTTTTTCGAGGTAGGCATCGGCCATGCGCTTGTCGAAATCGGGGTCTGAGTATTGCGAGGGGTTCCAGGTCTGCTTGCTGACGAAGCTCTTGCGGATGCTGGTGGTCGGGTTGGAATGCCCGTTGTTCATGAAGTAGCCGGCGGCATTGGTCTTGGTCGTCATCGCCGACAGGAAGGCGCCGTACTCCATCACCTGGATGTCCAACTTGACGCCGACTTTCTCAAGGTAGGCGGCGATCAAGGGGATGATGTCCATGTGATCGGGGTTGCACGAGCAGACCTGCGTCTTGAACGTGAAGCCCTTGGGGAAACCCGCCTCGGCCAGCAAGGCCTTGGCTTTGTCGGGGTTGTAGACGAACAGCTCTTGCGCGGCGACCGGCATCTTGTCGAGCGGCTCGTAATAGCCCACATAGTCGGGATGCATCGGGTAGCCGAACAGCTCGGCATTGCCACCGTAATACGACTTGACGATTTCCTGCTTGTTGACCGCCATGTTCAGCGCGCGGCGAACCCGGATGTCGTCGAAAGGCTTGGTGTCGACCCGCATCGCCAGAAAGGTGCCGAAGGTGTGCACACGCTGCTTCCACTTCAGCGCCGGCGCGTTTTTCTTGAGCTCGTCGACCGCGCTCCAGCGGATGTTCTCGAGCACGTCGAGCTTGGCGGTGCGCAGCGCAGTCAGGAAGCTCGCTTCGTCCTTGATCGTTCGGTAAATGATCTTGTCGACGAATGGCAGCTTGTAGGACTGGCTGCCGATCTTCTCCTTGTCCCAGTACAGATCGTTCTTTGTGAAGGTGACGGCACTGCCCATCACCACGTCGGTCAGCGTGAACGGGCCGGTGCCGTTCAGGTTCTTCCAGTTGCCTGCGCCGGCGTCGCTGACTTCCTTGGGAACGATCGCCGAGTAATAACCCCAGCCGAAGCGGTAATCCCACTCGGAGAAGTAGTTCTTGAAGGTGAAGCGCAGCGAATGTTTGCCGGTGGTCTCGACCTTGTCGATGTGGTCGAAATAGGTCGGGATCTTTTTCGGGCTCTTGTCGAGCCGGTTGTAGCTGTAGACCACGTCGTCGGCGACCATCTCGCGCGAGGCCATCACGCCAGCCCGGGCCGGGAACATCACGCCCTTGCGCAGGTTGATGTCTAGCCGCAGCGGATTCTCAGACCACTTCCAGTTTTCGGCCAGCTCACCGCGGATTGCATCCGTAGGCAGCCAGGCATCCGAGATGAAGCGGTGCTTACCGCCTCGACCCTGCGACTTGCTCAGGTCAGCGGCAAACAGCGTCTCGGTCGCCAGACCGGTGTCCTGGTTGTACTTCCAGGTCCAGTCGGCGGGGTCCCAGGACAGCGGCGACAGCGTCACATGGTGGTGGCCGATGTTGAGCGTGCCGCCGTACTGCGGTGCCTGGGCCAGCGCGGCGGACGTAGCGCCGGCCAGCAGTGCAGCCAGGCCCAGCGCGCGGGCGACAGCCCTGTGTTGGAGGCTGAGGGTCATGGAGGAGTTTTCATCGTGGCGGCGGGGTTCATGCCAGGCCGCCCGCAGGCGGCCCGGTGGAGTTCAGAACCCCATTTTCTTTTTCATTGCCTGGTCCAGCCACATGCGGGCATGGATCGGGGCAGGACGCTCGGAGCCGGCACGCAGTTCGCCGTCATAGTTCTTGATCCACGGCCACCAGGCGGTGTAGACGTGGGGCGTGGGCAGCCAGATGTAAGGCGCTTTTTCGACAATGTCACGCGTCATCAGTTTGACCAGCAGTTGGCGCTTGCCTTCGTCGGGCTCGGCGTAGGTCTCGGCCATCCGCTTGTCGAGCTCGGGGTCGCTGTACTGCGACGGGTTCCAGGTCTGCTTGGTGACAAAGCTCTTGCGGATGCTGGTCGTCGGGTTGGTGTGGCCGTTCTGCATCAGGTAGCCGGGCGCATTGGTCTTGGTCGTCATCGCTGACAGGAAAGCGCCGTACTCCATCGGCTGGATTTCCATCTTCACGCCAACCTTCTCAAGATAGGCCGCGACCAGTGGTAGCAGGTCCATGTGGTCCGGGCTGCAGGAGCAGACCTGGGTCTTGAACGTGAAGCCCTTGGGGAAACCGGCCTCGGCGAGCAAGGTCTTGGCTTTCTCCGGGTTGTACTTGAACAACTCTTGTGCGGCGATCGGCATCTGGTCGAGCGGCTCGTAGTAGCCGGTGTAGTCCGGGTGCATCGGGTAGCCGAACAGCACCGCATTGCCGCCGTAGTACGAAGACACAATCTCTTGCTTGTTGACCGCCATGTTGAGTGCGCGGCGAACCCGGATGTCGTCGAAAGGCTTGGTGTCGACCCGCATCGCGACGAAGGTGCCGCCGGTGTTGACCCAGCGCTTCCACTTCAGCGCCGGTGCGTTCTTCTTGAGCTCTTCGACCGCGCTCCAACGCACGCCTTCGAGCAGGTCGAGCTTGGCGGTGCGCAGCGCGGTGATGAAAGCCGACTCGTCCTTGATCGTGCGGTAGATGATCTTGTCGACGAATGGCAGCTTGTAGGACTGGCCGCCGATCTTCTCCTTGTCCCAGTACAGGTTGTTCTTCGTGAAGGTGACGGCATTGCCCTGCACATAGTCGGCCAGCATGAACGGGCCGGTGCCGTTCAAGTTCTTCCAGTTGCCGGCGCCGGCATCGCTGACTTCCTTGGGAACGATCGCAGAGTAGTAGCCCCAGCCGAAGCGGTAGTCCCACTCGGAGAAGTAGTTCTTGAAGGTGAAGCGCAGCGAGTGCTTGCCGGTGGTCTCGACCTTCTCGATGTGGTCGAAATAGGTCGGGATCTTCTTCGGGCTCTTGTCGAGCCGGTTGTAGCTGTAGACCACGTCCTCGGCCACCAACTCGCGTGACTTCATCACGCCGGGCTTGTCAGGGAACATCACGCCCTTGCGCAGGTTGATGTCCAGGCGCAGCGGCTTGTCGGTCGACATCTTCCAGGTCTCGGCCAGCTCGCCGCGGATCGCGTCCGAAGGCAGCCAGGAGTCGGCGACGAAGGTGTGCTTGCCGCCTCGGCTGACGGCCTTGGACAGATCGGCTGAGAACAGGGTTTCGGTCGTCAGGCCGGTGTCCTGGTTGAACTTCCAGGTCCAGTCGGCCGGGTCCCAGCTCAGCGGCGACAGCGTCAGGTAGATCATGCCGATGTTGAGCGTGCCACCGAGCTGTGGCTTCTCGGCCTGCGCCAGCGCGCCAGTCGACGCGACCGCGAGCAGCGCGGCCAGGGCCAGTTTGCGCGCTGCGGCGCTGGGTTGAATCTGGAATGCCATTGCTTGGTTCCGATCTGTTTGTGCGGGATCAAACCGGACGACACGGTCGTCTGGAGAGGTCTAAGAGGGCGCTGCCCTCCAGGGTTCAGAAACCCATTTTCTTTTTCATGGTCTGGTCGACCCACATCCGTGCATGGATCGGGCCGGGCCGCTCAGAGCCGACGCGCAACTCGCCGTCGTAGTTCTTCACCCAAGGCCACCAGGCGGAATAGACATGAGGCGTGGGCAGCCAGATGTAAGGCGCTTTCTCGACGATGTCGCGTGTCATCAGCTTGATCAGCAGCTGGCGCTTGCTTTCGTCACGCTCGAGGTAGGCCGCGGCCATGCGCTTGTCGAACTCCGGGTCGCTGTACAGCGACGGGTTCCAGGTCTGCTTGGTGACGAAGCTCTTGCGGATGCTGGTGGTCGGATTGGTGTGGCCGTTCTGCATAAGATAGCCGGCAGCATGGGTCTTGGTCGTCATCGCCGACAGGAAAGCGCCGTACTCCATCGGCTGGATCTCAAGCTTGACGCCGACCTTGTCGAGGTAGGCCGCGACCAGCGGCAGCAAGTCCATGTGGTCGGGGGCGCACGAGCAGACCTGGACCTTGAAGCTGAAGCCCTTGGGGAAACCGGCCTCGGCGAGCAAGGCCTTGGCTTTCTCGGGGTTGTAGACAAACAACTCTTGCGCCGCGACCGGCATTTTGTCGAGCGGCTCGTAATAGCCGACATAGTCGGGGTGCATCGGGTAACCGAACAGCACCGCGTTGCCGCCGTAGTACGACGCCACGATCTCCTGCTTGTTGACCGCCATGTTCAGCGCGCGCCGAACCCGGATGTCGTCGAAAGGTTTGGTGTCGACCCGCATCGACAGGAAGGTGCCGCCGGTGCTGACCCAGCGCTTCCACTTGACCGCGGGCGCGTTCTTCTTGATCTCGTCGACCGCACTCCAGCGCACGCCTTCGAGCACGTCGAGCTTGGCGGTGCGCAACGCGGTCATGTAAGCCGACTCGTCCTTGATCGTGCGGTAAACGATCTTGTCGACGAAGGGCAGCTTGTAGGACTGAGTGCCGATGGTCTCTTTGTCCCAGTAGATGTCGTTCTTGGCGTAGGTCAGCGCATTGCCCTGAACATAGTCGGCCAGCAGGAACGGGCCGGTGCCGTTGGCGTTCTTCCAGTTGCCGGCGCCAGCGTCTGCGACTTCCTTGGGGACGATGCCCGAGTAGTAGCCCCAGCCGAAGCGGTAATCCCATTCGGCGTGGTAGTTCTTGAAGGTGAACAGCACCGTGTGCTTGTCGACCGCCTCGACCTTGTCGACATGGTCGAAGAAGGTCGGGATTTTCTTCGGGCTCTTGTCGAGCCGGTAGTAGCTGCCGACCACGTCGTCGGCGACGAGTTCACGCGACTTCATCACGCCTGGCTTGTCGGGGAACATCACCCCTTTGCGCAGCTTGATCTCGACCCGGAACGGGTTCTCCAGTGTCTTCCAGCTCTCGGCCAGTTCGCCGCGGATCGCGTCCGACGGCAGCCAGGAATCGGCGACGAAAGCATGCTTGCCGCCACGCCGAATCGACTTGCTCAGATCGCCGACGAACAACTGCTCGTACATCAGGCCGGTGTCCTGGCCGAACTTCCAGGCCCAATCCGCCGGGTCCCAGGACAGCGGTGACAGCGTCACATAGACGTTGCCGATGTTGAGCGTGCCGCCGAGCTGTGGTTTTTCGGCTTGCGCGATCGCCCCCATCGAGGCTGCGCCTAGCAGTCCTGCCAGCGCGATAGAGCTTAGGGTTTTGAGGGGGTTCATCGAGTGTCGACTCCTTGTCCAATCAGGGGGAAGGCCAGGCTATAGGCGGGAGGCGGGATGCGACCGCATCGCCCATTCACAAGCACGCTCACTTCGAGCCGCGCATCCGAGGATCCAGCAGGTCACGCAGCGCGTCACCGAATACATTGGTGGCGTAGACGACCGCGGTCAGGCACAGCCCAGGCGCGAGCGCCAGCCAGGGCCCTTGGAACATGTAGGTGCGCCCGCTGCCCGACAGCAGCCCACCCCAGGTGGGTGCCGGTGGCGGCACGCCCAGCCCGAGGAATGACAGCCCCGACTCGATCAGGATCACCGCGCCGACCCGGGTGGTGAACAGCACGATGATCGGCGGCATGATGTTGGGCAACAGGTGGCGCCACAGCACCCGGCTGGTGGACGAACCGATGGATTGCGCTGCGTGCACGTACATGTTCTCGCGCGCCGAGATCACCGCGCTGCGGATGATGCGCGACCCGCCGATGCCCAGCACCAGGCTCAGCACGCCGATGATCTGCAGCATGCCTGGGCCGACCACCGAGACCACCGCGATCAGGATCACCAGCTCCGGGAACGACATGTAGGCGTCGACGATGCGCTGCACCACCATGTCAAATCGGCCGCCCAGATAACCCGTTAACGTGCCGATCACGACCGAGATGATGGTCGCCAGCGCCGCTGCCGACAGGCCGATGATCACCGACAGCTGCGCACCGTACAGGCAGCGCGAGAACATGTCGCGGCCAAGGTTGTCGGTGCCAAACAGGTGTTTGAAGGTCGGCGCCTTCAGCCGCTCGAGCATGCTGATCTCGTTGAAGCCATATGGCGCCAACAGGTCGGCGAAGACGCCGCAGAACACGAACAGCAGGAACACCAGCGCGGCGGCAGCGCCGACCGGTTTCTCGCGCAGCAGTCGCGAGAAGAACACGCGCACCGGGCCGCTGGCCTTTGGCAGATCTGTCGAGACGGGCTCGGCGTTTGAACTCATTGGTGTCTCACCCGGGGATCGAGCAGACCGTAACTCAGGTCCACCACCAGATTGATCAACATCACCGCGATCCCGACCACCAGGAACACGCCGGTGATGACGGGATAGTCGCGCTGGTTCACGGCTTCGAGCATCATCAGCCCCATGCCAGGCAGCACGAAGATCTGCTCAATGATCACCGCGCCACCGATCAGCAGCGGCGCTTGCAAGCCGATCAGCGTGACCACCGGGATCAGCGCGTTGCGAACCGCATGGCGCATCACGACCACGCCCTCACGCAGCCCTTTGGCCCAGGCGGTGCGGATGTAATCCTGCCGCAGCACCTCGAGCATCATGGTTCGGGTCATGCGCATCGTCACGGCCGACAGCGAGGTGCCCAGCACCAGCGCCGGGACGATCATCTGTTTGAGGTTTTGCCAGGGGTCATCGCTGAACTTGACATAGTTGACCTCGGGCGACCAGCCCCACCAGATCGATGGGAACACCATCACCATCGTACCCATCCAGAAGCTAGGCACGGCCAGCAGCAGGATCGCGAAGGATCGCGCGGCCAGGTCGCCCGGCGTGTCCTGGCGCATCGCCGAATAAACGCCAATCGGCAGCGCGATCAGCAAGCCGATCGCCAGCGCCATTGCGCCGAGTTCGAAGGTCACCGGCAGGCGGTCCAGCACCTCTTGCAGCACCGGTGTTGAATGCCAGAGTGAGCTGCCCAGGTCGCCTTGCAGGATGGACCCGACCCAGCGCAGGTACTGCTCGGGCATCGACCGGTCCAGGCCCAAGGCATGCACCAGTTGTTCGCGGCTGCGCTTGTCGGCGCCGATGTCGTTCTGGCTCAGCATCAGGTCGATCACGTCACCCGGAATCATCCGGATCGTCACGAAGACGATGAGGCTGGCGATCAACAGCGTGGGGATCAGCGCCAGCAAGCGGCGCAACACATAAGCGCCCATCAGTCAGCGATCCTGTGCTGGACGCTGAATGACTCAAGCGGTTGCGAGGCTTGCGGGTGCATGGGTCTCCTTGGGCTCTGACTGAATGGTTTCTAAGGCGGATGATGCACCGAAATAGAAGCCCAGGTACGCTCTCGTTTTCCCTAGGTATGCATGCAAATCTTTGACGTGAGGGGGATCTTTTAGAAAACAGAGTTTGCAGCTATCCGCCGGACTCTGCTAACCTTCAATGTTGCAAATGGCGCCCTCTGAGCGCATCGCGGGTCAGGACTTCACGACCCTCTCTCCACCACTTCGCGGACCGACAAGATGTCTACCCTGAGCGCCACCGACCCGACCACCGACCTGGCCGAATTCCGTCGCGATACCCGCGCCTGGCTAGAGGCGAACTGCCCGGCCGAGATGCGTCAGCCCATGACCAGCGAGGACGATGTCTGCTGGGGCGGGCGCCATGCCAAGTTCAGCTCGCCGGCGCAGCGCCAGTGGCTGCAGGCCATGGCCTCACGCGGCTGGACCGTGCCGACCTGGGCGCTGGCCTACGGTGGCGGCGGGCTGAGTGGCGAGGAGGCCAAGATCCTGGCGCAGGAACTGCGCTCGCTGCGTTGCCGCTCGCCGCTCAGCAGCTTCGGCATTTGGATGCTCGGGCCGGCGCTGCTGCGCTTCGGCACCGAGGCGCAAAAGCTC
>Ga0114970_10002767_pt1 | contig 13092 bp, 10 predicted proteins | sample M_140205_XF_Meta_FD_87030 | JGI IMG/M metagenome (GOLD analysis project Ga0114970, IMG submission 87030) | Freshwater microbial communities from Lake Montjoie, Canada to study carbon cycling - M_140205_XF_MetaG | ecosystem: Environmental > Aquatic > Freshwater > Lake | place: Lake Montjoie... | reverse complement strand
GAACGACTCGGGCATTCCGCCGGGAGTCGGCAGCACCGCCCCGAAGTCGAGCACACCAAGTCGTCCGTCGTCGAGAACGCGGAAGTTGCCCGGATGCGGGTCAGCGTGAAGCAGCCCCGCGCGCGTGGGGGCTGACAGCAGAAACCGCTGGTAGAGCTGGCCAATGCGGTTGCGCAGAATGGCGTCCGAAGACGCCGCCACCGTCACCAGTGGCGCGGAGTCGAGCCAGTCGGTGACCAGCACCCGCGGGGTTGCCAGTCGAGCCCGCGGCACCAGCACGTCGTCGTCGTTCTCGAAAGCGTCTGCAAAGGCGTTCTGATGAGTGGCCTCGCGCAGGTAGTCGAGCTCATCGGTCAGTCGGATTCGCAGTTCGGCCACCACGGGCGGGACCACCAGACCGCGTGCTACCACGCTGCCCGCTCGCAGCATCCAGCCGAGCATCGCCACATCCGAGGCCACGGCCTCAGCCACCCCGGGGTACTGCACCTTCACGGCGACGTCACGGCCGTCGTAGCGCGCCCGATGCACCTGTCCGAGCGACGCGGCTGCGACGGCCGAGGGGTCGAGGTCGGTCAGGGTGCGGCGCCAATCGGTCCCGAGGTCGGCCCGAATCACTGCCTCGATTTCGTGGAAGTCGAGGGCGGCGTTCGACTCCTGCAGGTCGGTGAGGGCCGTGGCCCACGTGCGGTCAGGGTCTGCCGGAAAGAGGCTGTCAACGGTCGAGAGTAGCTGGCCAGCCTTGAGGGCACCGCCCTTCAGCCCGCCCAGCGTGCTGCGCAGGGCATCGGCGTTCGCCGCGCGCTGCTCGGCCCGCACCGCCTCACGGTCTGCGCCCGCTGCGACCCTCAGCGCGCCAGTCAGCGACCTCACCCCCATTCCTGCGGGGATCGCCGCCAGACTTCCGGCGCGCCGCAGCCTTCCCGTTGTCACCGCCACGTCCCCAGTATCGGCTGCCGCTGTTCGCGCTGCCATTCACAGCGATGCGTGGTCGACAACGGACTTCCCGTCTTCACTCCCGGCATTCTTCGGTCAATCGGTGACCGTTTCAGGATTCTTTGGTCAATCGGTGACCATTGGGCCTCCTCGGCACCCCGCTGATCGCGCGGCCATTCACAGCGATGCGTCATCGACAATCCCGTCTCCACTCCCGGCATTCTTTGGTCAATCGGTGACCGTTTCAGGATTCTTTGGTCAATCGGTGACCATTGGGCCTCCTCGGCACCCCGCCGCCGATGTGCACTCCGGCGTGATGGGTAGCGGGTTAACGTGGGCTCATGGCTGACTTTGGCGCGAATGAGATCTCCCGTATGTACACCGAGCAGCGGGCGGAGGCGATCGCCGAACTCGGCCGGTACAACCTCGCGGTGTTCGGCAAGACGGGCACCGGCAAGAGCACCCTCATCAATGCCATTTTTGGGCGAAGCATCGCGGCAACTGGCACCGGCCGGCCCGTTACAGCCGGGCTCGAATACTTCGAGCACCCCGACGGGATCCTTGGTGTGTACGACTCCCAGGGCTTCGAGACCGGCCAGTCGGGCGACGAGGTGCTGGCCCGGCTCGAGCAGATCGTGTCCGATAGTCGCACCAAGCCTGTCAACGAGCAGATCCATGCCGCGTGGTACACCGTGCGCTGGAGCGACCGACGCTTCGAGGCGGCCCAGGATTCATTCGTTCGGCGTCTGGCGGCCCTTCGCGTGCCGGTGATCTTCGTGCTCACGCAGGTGCCCATGAATGCCGCGGGGGAGTACCACGCCGACGCCGTCGAACTGGCCCGCTACGTCGAGTCACTCGCCCTTCCGCTGTCGCCCTCGAATCGCGTTTACCTCACGAACGCGCTCGTCGACGAATTCCACGGCACGCCGGTGCACGGGCTCGGCGACCTTCTCGACGCCACCTTCGAGACGGCCCCCGAGGCCGTGCAGAGCGCGCTCACCGCCGCGCAATACATCGACCTGGAGCGTAAAAAACGCCGCGCCACCACCGTCGTCAGGGCCGCTGCGGCGACCGCGTTGGCTACCGGGGCGACTCCCATCCCCTTCTCTGACGCTGCCATCCTGGTTCCCGTCCAAATCGGAATGATCGCGCGCATCTCGTCGGTGTATGGCATCGCAACCCCCACGAACCAGACCGCAAGCCTGGTGGGGTCGCTGATGCTGGCCTCCGGAGCCACCACCGCGGGCCGCTGGATCGTCTCGAGTCTGCTGCGGGTGGTGCCGGGCGGGCAGATTCCGGCCATGGCTATCTCCGGAACCGTGGCCGCCAGCCTCACCACCGCGATGGGGTACGCGTGGATCACCGTGTGTGAGCGCGTGCTCGCTCAGGGCGAGTCGCCGTCCGACTCCGACCTCAAGGCACTGTTCCTCTCGGAGTTCCAGCACCGGTTCCGCCTCGGACGTGACACCCGCACCCCCTCATCGCACAACGTTGCCCCCTAATCGCACAACGTTGCCCGACCACCAGTTCAACCGCCACGCCCGCCCTCCCTCGTGATGGCGTCGGCAACGGATACGGTGGCCGAGTGAGCAACGCGATCGGACCCACCGCAAGTGCCCCCACCAAGGTCAGTTGGGCGCCGATGGCCGCCATCGGCCTCGGCGTCGCGGTGTTCATCATGGACGCCACGATCATCAATGTCTCGCTGCCGTCGATCATCCGCGACCTTCAGATCAACTCGGTCGATGCCGAGTGGATCAGCGCGGTCTACTCGCTCACCTTCGCTTCGCTGCTGCTTGTCTTCGGCCGGCTCGGCGACCGTGTCGGCCGTCGCGCGATCTTCATGGGCGGCGCCCTCGTGTTCGCGGTGTCGAGCGTCCTCGCGGCGCGCACCGACTCGGGGCAGGCCCTCATCGCCGCACGCGCTCTCCAAGGAGTCGGCGGGGCCATGATGGCGCCCACGTCGCTGTCACTGCTGAACTCGACCTACAAGGGCAAGTCACGCACCATTGCCTTCGCGATCTACGGCTCGATCATCGGCGGCATGGCCGCGTTGGGACCGCTGCTCGGCGGCTGGCTGACCCAAAACTACTCATGGCGCTGGGCGTTTTACATCAACGTTCCCGTATGCCTTGCGATCGTGGTGCTCGCCCTGTTGTTCGTGCCCGAGAGTCGCGACAATCACATGGGGCCACTGCGCGACTACATCGGCGCGGTGCTGTCGGCACTGGGAATTGGCCTGCTGGTGTTCGGCCTTATTGAGGGACGCAACTACGGTTGGTTGACGGCCACCCACGACTACACGCTCCTCGGACACGAAGGCGCGGCCGGGTCGATCTCCCCGGTCGTGGTGTCGCTGGTGCTGTCGGTGGTCCTCATAGCGCTGCTCGTCGTGGTCGAGTTGCGCCGGCTGGCTGCGGGCAGGTCGGTACTGCTCGACTTCCGCCTCTTCCGCATCCCCACCTTTGGGCTCGGGTCGCTTGCGGCGCTCATCGTAAGCCTGGGGGAGTTCGGGCTGATCTTCTGCATCCCGCTCTTCCTCCAGTCGGTGCAGGGATTCAGCTCGCTTGGAGCCGGAGCAGTAATCGCCACACTTGCGATCGGCGCATTCCTGGCAGGCCCCACCGCGGCCAAATTGGCCGAGGCACGCAGCCCGCGATTTGTCGCGCAACTCGGCCTCATCCTCGAGATCGTCGGAATCGTTGGCTTCGGCCTCTTCATCTCGCCCACCACCAGCGCGTGGCTGATCAGCCTGTTCCTGATCGTCTACGGCGTCGGGGTCGGCTACGCCGCCGCACAGCTGACCGGGCTCATCCTCGCCGACGTTCCGGTGCAGCAGAGCGGCATCGCGAGTGGCACCCAAAGCACCGCACGCCAGATCGGGGCCGCGCTCGGTACCGCGGTGCTCGCCACCGTACTGTTCGTCAGCCTCGCCAACGGCACCGAGACGAGAGTGGCCGAGATTCCGGGCGTCAGCGCCGAGCAGGCGCAGCAGCTCGCGTCGGCGGTCGAGGGCAGTGCGGGCACGATCATTCCCAGCCTCGCGGCCAAGCCCGGAGGCGAGGCCGTCGCCGCGGCGGCGAGCGACGCCTTCGCCGACGCGGTGAGGCACACGGCCTACGTGGCGGCCGCCTTCATCTTCGTCGGGCTGCTGGCCACCACGCGACTCCCACCGGGGCGATCGCGAGAGGACGAGATCATCGAGCCTGTCCGAGACGAGGAGACCGCGTGACCGAAGACCTCGACGTGAGGGGTGGTGGCTGGCTCAGCCCCGAGCAGCTCGACGGCGCCCGTGAGTCGCTTCCCATCGTGTATGTCGACGCGGTGCCCGTGCGGGTCGACTACGCGGGAGTCATCACCCATGTGGGCCTCCTGCTGCGTGCCCGCCCCGACGGAAGTATCAGCCGTGCGGTCGTCAGCGGTCGCGTGCTGTTTCGCGAGCGCATCCGCGACGCACTGCTGCGGCATCTTGAGAAGGACCTCGGCCCCATGGCGCTCCCACGCATTCCGGCGGCGCCCGCCCCCTTCACGGTGGCCGAGTACTTTCCCGATGCCAGCGTCACCGGGTTCCACGACCCCCGGCAGCACGCGGTCAGCCTCGCCTACGTGGTGCCCATCGACGGCGACGTCGAGGTGTCGGGAAGCGCACTCGACCTCGCGTGGGTCACGCCGGAGGAGGCCACCGGGCCTGATGTCGTGGTCGAGATGACCGGCGGCCAGGACCGACTCGTTCGCCTCGCGCTCGCCGCCTGCGGCCGATTGCCCTGAGGTTAGTTCGCCAGGAAGTGAATGCTGTCGCGCTTGTAGCGCTGCAGGAAGCGGTCGCAGCCCTCTTGGATCGCCGGGTCGAGCCGGTGGCAAATCGGTGAGCCATCGACCGCGTGGGTGAAGTAGAAAGCCGCCACCCACCAGTTGTTCATGTCGAGCACCATCGCCCGCTGCACCCCCGCGCTCACGAGCGTGTCGGCCATCGACTCGGCCGATAGACCTGGCGATCCGATGTACACAATGCTGCCGTCCTTGCGCTGGCCGATCGCCGAGCGCCACGCCAGATTCTCGCCGTGGGTGGTGGCCCCCCACGTAAAGCCGTCGCCAGGCCTCACGCGCGACACTCCATCGTCGACGATCAGCGCGAGGTTCTGCCGCACGACCTCGTGCGCCGGGCTGGCCTTCACGTCGCGGCCCCATGCGCCGATTCTGATCGCGCCGTCCTTGTCGATCACGAGCGTTGCCTGGCCGTCGACGAGTCCCTGCACGGTGATGCCGTCGTAGACGTACCCGCCGAGCGAGTCCTGCAGCCGGAAGGCCCCGTTGACGTTCGCGAGCACGTCGGGCCACAGCCTCGCGGGCAGCGCGCCGTCGTAGGGGTTGGGCCCGCCGGGCTCCTGGTAACCGGGGACATAGCGTGCCGCGGCCAGTTTCGTGTCGATCCACATCAGGGAGGCAAGCACGCTGGTGTGCGTCGCGTCGGGCCTGACCCGGGTCGCGTAGACGGCGGCAGTGCCGTTGACCCTCGACGCGACGGCCTGCCACACGCCCTCGTTGGGCACCGGGTTGCCACCCGCGGGGCTCACCAAGGTGTCGGGTGGGGTCAAGTGCGCGCGGACCGGTCGGGCAATGGCCGAAGGCGTCGGGGTCGCGCTGCCGGTGGCTTGCGGCCCGGACGGCGAGGGTGACACAGTCGCACCCATGGTCGCCGCGCCCGACGGGATAGGCCCCACTGCCCCCGACTCGGAGCCGAAGTCGGCCGACTCGGTAGGCGAGCCGCCCACGGGCGTGACTTCAATGTGCGCGTAGTACAAGTCCTCGGCGACAGCTACGGCCGCACCGAGACCGTGGTCGCGTCCCCAGGTGGCCACCAGCACCGACATCGGCTCGCCCTGACTATCGCGCACATAGGGAACGAAGGTGACAACGACAACGCCCACCGACAGCACCGCGATTACCCCCAGCGCGACCCCTGCGCGCAGGGCCCATCTGCCGATTCCTCGGCGAGTCATCGGTGGGGGAAGCGGTGACCCTTCGGGGGGACGGAGCGACTCGCGGCCAGCTGAGTTGCTCAATCTCGACACATCTCTCCCCGAGAATACCTAGGTTGCGACGCTGACGCGTTCGGTCTCAGGCTAGCTCCCGACAGCCCCCGATAGCTCCGATGACACTCACCTGAGTGACTCGGTGGCAACACGTCGGGCCAGCACGAGGGCGAAGTCGTCATTGGCATCGGTCCAGACCGCGACCACGGCCAGTCCCTCTGCCGCAAGCTCGCCACCGAGTCGCTGGGCGCGAAACTTGGTGGAGATTTCAATGCCGATGTCCTCACCCGCCGCGACCTCGATGACGAGGTCGGCACCGGGAATGGAAACCTGCTGCGCGAGACGACTACGCAGCCGCATGTCGACTCTCTCCTCGGTCTCGTCCCAGAGGCAGATGTACTCAAACCGGTCCTGCACGAAATTGGCGCCGAGTTCGTCATTCACCACATCAAGTGCGTTACGCATGAATGCCTCGGTGAGTCCGTGCTCGTCGTGGTAGGCCGCGATGAGTCGCTCACGCGGCTTCACCAGATCGACCCCCAGCAGCAGGTGCTCGCCCGTGTCGAGCGCCGCTGAAACGCTCGCGAGAAACTCACGACGGGCGGGGGCCGTGTAGTTGCCGAGGGTGCCCCCGAGGAAGGCGATCATGCGACGACCAGAGTGCGGGATGCTACCGAGGTGCTGATTGAAGTCGCCCACGATGCCCCGCACCAGAGCGTTGGGATATCGGGCGCCGAGTGCCGCTACCGCTGTGCGCAGTGTCTGCTCGCTGACGTCGAGGGCGATGAACTCTGACAGACGCCCCACCGCGTGAAATGCATCTAACAGTGTTCGAGTCTTGTCGGAGGTGCCCGATCCAAGCTCGACCACCACGTCGGCGCCCGTGAGCGACACGACGGACGACGCCTCTCGAGCCAAGATCTCGCGTTCACATTCGGTGGGGTAGTACTCGGGAAGCCTGGTGATCTGGTCGAACAGGTCCGAGCCTCGATCGTCGTAGAGCCAGTGCGGTGACAGCGAGCGAGGCACCTCGGCGAGTCCCGAACGCACGTCGTCGACCAGTGAGCGGCGCGCCCATTCGTCGTCGAGCAGCACCAGCACCTCGGTACCCTCGGTCTCAGTAGACACGAGCAGTCGCCTGTCCGTCGGCGAGCCTGACGCCGCTCATGGCCCAGCGCGAATGCGACGGGAAAAAGTTGCGATAGGTGGCGCGGGAGTGTTCGGCCGGCGTGAGCGCCGAACTGCCGCGCAGCACCATCTGGTTCGACATGAACTTCCCGTTGTACTCCCCGATGGCCCCCTCCACAGGTGCAAATCCGGGGTACCCCAGGTAGGCCGACGAGGTCCACTGCCAGCACTCGCCGTACATCTCCCTCAGCACCTGGTCAGGCCGAGATGCTGCCACAGCGTGCTCCCACTCGAACTCGGTGGGTAGTCGTCTGCCTGCCCACGTGGCATACGCGTCGGCCTCAAAGTGGCTCACGTGGCGCACTGGTTCGCCGTCGACCACGGGCCGGGTGCCATTCAGCGTGTGCTCCCACCAGATGCCGTCGTCGCGGAACCAGTAGAGCGGAGCCTCGATGGCGTCAGCCTGCAGCCACGCCCATCCCTCCGAGAGCCATAGGTCGTGGCGCGCGTACCCTCCGTCGTCGATGAAGGCGAGCCACTCGCCCGCGGTGACGAGTCGGTCCGCAATCTGGAACGGTTGCAGGAACACTCGATGGCGCGGGCCTTCGTTGTCAAAATGGAATTCTGCCCCCTCGTGGCCGATCTCGACTACACCACCGTCATAGTCAACCCATTTGACGGGGGAGGCGGCAGGCGGCTCGGGCGCCGAAGCGGCCGCGTATGAGGGTCGCAGCGGGTTGCGCGAAAGCACGTGCTTGATGTCCATGAGAATGAGTTCCTGGTGCTGCTGCTCATGGTGGAATCCCAGCACAACGACGTCGCGGAGGTGGGCGAGCTCGTCGTCGGATATGGCGCGCAGGAGAGCGACCACACGTAGGTCCACCTCACGTCGGTAGTCGCCGACCTCGGCGGCCCCCGGACGCGAGATGTGACCCCGACTGGCTCGGGGGTACCGCGGGCCCAGCGACTCGTAATAGCTGTTGAAGAGGTACCAGTAGTCGCGGTCGACGGGTTCGTACCCTGCCGTTGCAGCGGCCAGCACGAAGTTTTCGAAGAACCACGTGACGTGGGCGCGATGCCATTTAGTGGGGCTTACGTCGGGCATCGACTGCACCGTCTGGTCTTCCGCCGAGAGGGGAGCGCACAGCTCGTCTGTCTGCCTTCGAACCTCGAGGTATCGGTCAATCAGAGCCTCGCGGGCCTCGGGTACAGACATATGGCCAGCCTAAGGGCACATGTCAGGGTCACGCCGCTCGAGCAGGGCATTCCACTACCCTTCCCACCATGTCATTCGACACTCCGCTGATCGCGGCTGTGACCCTTCAGCGCCATAGACTCAGCGATGCTGACACCACATCCGACGACGTCACCTTCCAACTGCAACTCGCCCATGTGCTGCTCGAGGGCGGCTACGACGGGGTCGCGACCATGGCAGAGGCACTGGGAGGCGGGGACCACGGCCTCGGAGCCCTTGATCGGCTCGACGGTGAGGTGGTGGTGGTCGATGGCGAGCCGTGGCAGATCGACTTCCGCGGGGTGGCCCACCTCATACCGCCGGAGGCGACCACGCCCTTTATGGTGGTGAGCCACCTGCACTCGCCGCATACGCGAACTCTGCGCGACTGCTCCCTTGAGCACGTGGCGGCCGTGGTCGAGGAGCTAGTGCACGACCCCGGTGCTGTTGTCGCGATCCGGCTCGAGGGATCCTTCACGCGCGTGCTCGTTCGCAGCGTGCGGCCTCAGTCTCCGCCCTACCGCCCATTCGCTGAGGTGTGCCTCACTGACGAGGTGCGCTGGGTCATGGCTCCCTTCGAGGGAGTGTTCGTCGGATTCCGGTTCCCCGATCTCGCCGAGGGTTCCACCATCGCCGGACTTCACCTGCACGGGCTTGCGGCAGACCGCTCCACAGGCGGACACAACTACGAGCTCCATGTGCAGGAGGCGGTGCTCTCGGTCGGCGTCTCGCACGAGGTGATGATCGCTCTGCCCGACCGAGGGATGGTTGACCTCCTCGAGACCCCCCGGGCGATGCGTGCGGTTCAGCGACAACTTCTGCGCCTCGGGCCGCGGTCGACACCCGACATCGCAGCGTCCCTTGAGATCACCGTGGGGGAGGCGCTCAGGCGCCTCGACTGGCTGGCAGACCGCGGGCACGTCGAGGCGATGACAGCGAGAGTGGGCGGTCAGCGCGGCGACCTGCGCTGGCGGGCGCGACTCAACTCTCACAGCGGCCGCGTCCAATCAAGCGTGTCGCAGACACTCGCTGACTTCTAGGTCACCCCATGGCCTAGGGTGAGGGAGTCACTCAGCGATCAACCCATGGGAGTACCGATGTCAGTGGACTTTCCCGCTCCGGGTTCGTCGCCTCGTCGTGCCCAAGCGCTGGTCTTCCTCATCGAGCAGGAGGCCGCCCGTACGCGCGACGTGCGCGACGCCACGGTGCTCACAGCCATGCCCGGTGACATCCCGATTGACCTCAGCAGCCTGCTCGACGCCACGGCCCTCGATCTTCCACTCCCTACGGGCGACGCGTTGCACGACCTCGCGGGCTACGGACTCGCGAGAAGGCCTAGCGACGAGGTCGACGGCAAGGCCCTTGAGCGCACTGCTTCCGTGTGGGGTGCCCTGGTACCTGAGAGCCCTCACCTGCGCGCTCAGGCACTGCTCATGCTGCTGCGCCGCCACCGCGTCGTGAAGAGTGCCAGCCCTCGCCTTCGAGAGGCTCTCGGCGCAGACACCCCCGCTGTAGTCGAAGCTTTCGAGACTCTTGGCCAGGGAGACCTCGACAGCCACTACGCTGAGCCATCAGGATTCCAGAAGTTCGCTGCCAAATTCCGTCGTTGACACAGAAGAGGAATAGCCATGACCACCGTCATCTCAGTCCACTCGTTCCGCGGCGGAACGGGTAAGAGCAACACCACCGCGAACGTTGGGGCACAGCTTGCTGCCGGTGGGGCGCGCGTGGCCATCGTCGACACCGACATTCAGAGCCCCGGCGTGCATGTGCTCTTCGGACACGAGGACCCGCTCGAGCCTGCCCTCAACGACTACCTCTGGGGCAAGACCGACATCGCGTCAGCGGCGCACGACGTCACCGATCGTGTCGCCAGCCATATGTCCGTTGCCGATGGTGGCCAGCTCTTCCTGGTTCCCTCCAGCATCAAGGCGGGCGATATCGCGCGCGTGCTCCGCGAGGGCTACGACGTTGGCACCCTCAATGACGGTTTCCGTGACCTCGCCAAGGACCTCTCGCTCGACTACCTGATGATCGACACCCACCCGGGGCTCAACGAGGAGACCCTGCTGTCAATCACCATCAGTGACATCCTCATTCTCATCCTGCGCCCCGACCGGCAGGACTTCCAGGGTACGGCCGTCACCGTCGACGTGGCACGCCGTCTCGATGTGCCCAACCTCTTTTTGGTGCTCAACAAGGTCCCCTCTGGCGTCGACTTCGACGACCTGCGCGAGCAGATGAACTCCGCGTACGCCTCCGAGACCGTGGCCATGCTGCCGCTGTCAGAGCAGGTCGTACAGAATGCTTCCGGCGGCCTCTTCTCGGTCACCAGCCCCGAGCACGAGTGGTCGGCCGAGATTCGCAAGATCGTCGCCCGCATTCAGAGCTAGTCGTCTAAACCGCCGAGTCGGTCAAGCAGCGCAGCCGAGCCAGCAAGAGAGCGCCGTCGGGCCACGATCGACAACCGGCCGTCGGGATTGGTTCGCAGACCCCCAGCGGCCGTAAGCCGGGAAATAGTCTCTAGCACGGCGTCCGGAGGCACGTCCGACAACTCCGACACGATCTCGGCCTCGTGTGCGTTGGTCGACCGCAACACGGCCGTGACCACCCTGCGCTCAACCGGGTCGGCGTCAAGAATGCCCATCACGCCGGCCGACCATGCCTCGACGCTCAGAGTGCGCACCAGTGTGTCGCTGACCGCCCGAACGGTGTTCGAGTGCCTTCCGCCCGGAGAGTCGACATCACCACAGAAGTTTCCTGGCCCAATTTCAGCGACGCGGCGCTCTCGCCCCTCCGCATCGACAGCGAGCACCGCCACCCGTCCGGTAATGATGTACATCATCTGGTCGCCAGGGGAGCCCTCGCGGAAGAGTGTCTCACCAGCGGGGAACTGCTCGGTGGAGATTCGAGACCGCATTGAGTCTCGCTGACTCTCGGGTATCGACTCGAGGAGCTTGGTGTCGGCCGAGATCGCAGACTGACGGTCCCAAATCTGCGCATAGCGGGGTTGAATCATCAGGTCGGAGTGGGTACCCACGACGATCTCGTCGTCGTACAGCGCCAGCACGTGGTCGCACCGCTCAGCCAACTCGGCGCTGCGTGTGGCGATCACGACGGTGCGTTGGCGATCGCCCACCATCGCCGACAATAGTGGAAGGGCCACATCGACGTCGGCAAGGACAGGCAGACTGTCAATCAGCACGACATCGGCGCTTCCCACGACCGCCATGGCGAGAAGCAGACGCTGGCGCTCGTGCACGCTCAGCACCTCCGCGTGGGATCCGAGCCTGGCGTCGAGACCGCCGCCCGGGAGGTCGACGAGGTGCGCAAGGCCCGCCTTGGCCAGCACGGCCTCAGCAGCAACCGAGCTGATGTCAGTCGCCGCTGCGCCGAGGTGGTCTCGGACGGTCGTGTCGAAGAGAGACGTGTCGTACGTGAGCAGGGCGACGCGCCGCTTCACCAAGGGGTGACGCACGTCAACACCATCGAGGGTGACGAGCCCGGCGTCGGGGTCGCTGTCGCCCCCCAGCACCTCGAGCAGGCGCGAGGATGATTGTCCGGCGTCAGCGACCAGGGCAACCAGCCCACCCCGAGGCACTCCACGAGCACCCACCGTGAGCAGGCTGTCAGGCTCGAGGGCCAGATCGTGGAACGTCAGTCCATCTCCCACCGCAGTCGACGCCACGGCGCCAGAATCGATTCGGGTCACGCGAGGGGCGGCTGACGTGATCTGTTCGATCCGGCGCTTGCTCGTCACCGCGAGCCTCCAGTCACGCAGCCACGGAGGAAGGGCCTCCAGACCACGCACGACCGCCTCTACATACAGCAGCGCCGCCGCGATGGCTCCAGCCCCGGCGACTCCCCCCACGAGGCCAACAAACACCACGCCCAGCAGGGCGAGGTAGCCCACGACTCGCGCGGCGATATGAAGCCGTCCGGCTCGCCTCTTCTGGATCAGCGTCGCGATGTGGAGGCGACTAGCTCGCTCGCTCAGGCGTGCAACCATCCAGTTGGCAAGGTTCATTCCTGAGACCGTTCGAGACGCTGTGATGGTCTCGTCAACCACGGCTCCCACGTCACTGCTGGCATGCAACCGGCGATGGTCGACCTGCAACAAGCCTCGACCGATGTGCCAGTTGAGCACGAGGAAGGCGATGGTGCCGACGAGCATCACCAGGCCGGCCCTAGGCTCGACCAGGTAGAGAAGCGCGAGGCTCAGGACGATGCGCATCACCCCGGGCAACCCCTCGATGAGGGTGACGTCAACGGCCTGCTCAACACGATCAATGTCCGCAGTGTGGCGACTGACCACGCTGGGCCGACGCAGGCCGACCTGACGCACCATCGGGCTTTCAAGTGTGGTCTCGTACAGGTGCTCGGTGAGCGCTCGCGCGCTCGACGTCGCAGCCACGAATCCGCAGCGTTGAGCCACCCAGGTGAGGATGACGTCGAGTAGCATCAGCCCCCCGAGCAGTCCCAGCGCACGGGAGTCGATGCCGTGCTCCAGCGTTCCTTCGACCACGAGCGGGACCACGGCCGCAGCCAGTAGGGCCGCCATCCCGAAGGCGAGCGAGCCGATGACCGCCCACCGCACCGGGGCGAGGAAGGGTGCGAGGAATCGGAGCAGTTCGCCGGTTCCTGCGGCCGAGCGCGCTGACAGCCCTTCGTGTGGCTCGGTACTGTCCATGCCCACAGTGAGGTCTGGAGTCGTGCTGCTTACTGACATCAGGCGGTCCCATCGTGACGGTCGATCGCGGGGGG
>Ga0114970_10002766_pt1 | contig 13093 bp, 14 predicted proteins | sample M_140205_XF_Meta_FD_87030 | JGI IMG/M metagenome (GOLD analysis project Ga0114970, IMG submission 87030) | Freshwater microbial communities from Lake Montjoie, Canada to study carbon cycling - M_140205_XF_MetaG | ecosystem: Environmental > Aquatic > Freshwater > Lake | place: Lake Montjoie... | reverse complement strand
GGCCAATGATTTCTTTGTCAACCTGCTCGACATGGGCACGGAATGGAAGCCGACAACTCCCGAGCGCGATGCGTTCGAGGGGCGGGACCGCAAGTCCGGTGAGCTGAAATGGACTGCGACGCGAGTCGATCTCGTCTTCGCCTCAAACTCCGTCCTTCGTGCTCTGGCCGAGGTCTACGGCAGTTCGGATGGCGAGGGGAAGTTCGTGCGCGACTTCGTTGCCGCTTGGGACAAGGTAATGAACTTGGATCGGTTCGATCTCGGGTAGGAGGGCGGTGAGCGCTGCCTTCAATGCAGCACCCCCAACGTGCAAAACGACATACCAAGCAGGCGTCTCGATTTTTTCGAACGCTATCTCACAGTTTGGGTGTTCGTCTGCATGCTGCTCGGTCTAACCTTCGGTAAATTGGCTCCAGATGCCGTTAGGCTTATCGGGGAGTGCGACTTCGGCCGCGCGTCGCATGTCAATATTCCGATCGCAGTGCTCATCTGGCTGATGATTTATCCGATGATGCTGAAAATCGATTTTGGAGGGCTCAAGGGCGTGTTCGCCAAACCGAAGGGGCTTTTGGTCACCCTTTTCGTCAACTGGTTGGTTAAACCTTTCAGCATGGCGCTTCTTGGCTGGATTTTTATCTCCACGCTTTTCGGACGTATTTTTGGATGGATACCACCGGAGACCGCTGGAAATTACGTGGCCGGGCTCATCATCCTCGCCGCCGCTCCCTGCACAGCTATGGTTTTTGTGTGGAGCTATCTGACCGACGGCGATGGCCCCTACACACTGGCACAGGTCGCGATCAATGACCTCATTATGGTGTTCGCGTTCGCGCCGATCGTCATGCTGCTTGTCGGTGTCACGGGAGTCCATATCCCCGCACAGGTTCTCCTCACCTCGGTAGTTGTCTTTATCGTCATTCCACTACTCGGGGGATGGTTGAGCCGGGTGTGGCTGCTGCGGGTTAAGGGAGCGGAGTGGTTCGATCAGCGCTTCCTGCCCGCATTCCGCCCGGTGACGATCATGGCGCTTCTTGCCACCTTGACGCTTATTTTCGCGTTTCAGGCGGATAACATCACAAGTCACTGGTTGCATGTCGTGCTTCTCGCTGTTCCTATTCTGCTCCAAGTTTATTTCAATTCGGCGCTCGCCTACGGCCTCATGCGCTTTTTCAGGGTGCGGCACGATGTGGCCACACCCGGAGCCCTCATCGGGGCGAGCAATTTCTTCGAGCTGGCCGTTGCGGTCGCCATAACTTTGTTCGGTCCGACTTCTCCCGCAGCGCTGGCCGCCGTGGTCGGTGTGTTGGTCGAGGTTCCAGTGATGCTCTCGGTGGGCACGGTATGCATCCGGACGCGCGATTGGTATCAGAGGGCCTTACCCGCGCAATCTTAACGCCTGCGGTTCAATCCAAGTCACGATCGGCCAGCGCTTCCTCGTCTAGCCCGAGGTAGTGGCCCAATTCGTGCAGGTATGTGCGCCGCACCTCTTCCTCGAAGCCGGTACCGGCTTCCTCGCACTCGTCCAGGATGTTCTCAAGGTAGAGGATGATCTGAGGCGGCGGCCCGGGGTCGCTGTCGTGCTGGTGGCGCGGCGCCCCCACGAAAAGTCCGAGTATTCCCGGGTCGAGTCCGTCTTCCACCAATTCGTCCCCGGGCCAATCTTCGAAGCACGTGGGGACTTCTTGCGCGGCCGATCTCAGTTCCTCTGGCAAGCGGCGAAGAGTCTGCACGACGACACGTTGTGCGACCTGCTCGTAAGTCATGAGTTTTTGTCGCCAGTCATGCGCTGGCGGGCGCATGCACGGATCTGCACACCGGAGGCGGCGCCGGCGGGTTCGCGTGCGACCGCGCCGTGCCAGAATGCGCGCCATCCGTCCCACACGGTCCCCGGCGTGAAGCCCTCCGTGCGCAGGTAGCGGCGGAAATTCCCCGGCAGATAGGTCCGAAGGTGCGCGCTGTGCGGGGAGTGAAAGGCGAGAAAGGAGAGATTTTGAAGCAGCGCGAGAAACTTTTCCCGGTGGCCAGTGGCGGCGGATCTGGGATCCTGCGGGGGCGGCAGGTGGGGGACCGTGGCCCGGGCGGTGAAGACGCCACCCCGTACGGAGGCTGCACGCATGGAAAATTCCAGATCTTCCCCAAGCATCCAGAAGTCATCGCGGAATCGTTCGCCGTGCGCAAAGACCTCGCGCCGGTAGAGCATACAGGCCCCGGTCGCCCAGCAAAAGGGATGGGGGTCGACGCCGAGCGCGGAGAGGCATTCCTCCGGTGTATGAACTCGGCGGATGGCTGCGCGTAGGCTTTTTTCCTGCGGCTCGGGAAAAGCCCACAGTTCATTGCCCGCATCGAAGAGGAGGGGCGCAGCCGCGCCCGCGCGCGACACATCCAGCGCCTCAATCAATCGTCCGAGTGTTTGCGGCGGGGGCGTGACATCGTCATCAAGGACAAGCAAGTGCGTGATCTCTGGGTCTTCAAGCGCAGAGGATAGAGCCGCGTTCCAGGCGGCACCGGGCCCTCTGTTCGTGGTCTGCGGCAGCCAGCGGGCGCCCCTTGAGGTGCAGAGTTGTCGCGTGGATTCGGAGGAAGCGTTATCCGCCACACAGACGGAGGCCACGGGTACCTCACTGGCCGCGAGGCATCCGAACAGGCGGTCTAGCTCCCGGTCGCGAAGGAATGTCGCCACGACGGCGGCCACGCGGGGTTCGGGTTGGCTGGTCGGGCGCATGGCGGTTGGGTCGGGGTTGCAGCAGAGGCTCCGGTCGGCTATTCAAAGTACATGCTATTTCGTGCGCTGATCGTGGCAATTCTCTTCGCCGTGCCGGCTGCCGCCCAGCAGCAGGAGCAGGGAATGATGGACCGCATCATGAACCCGAACCGCGACCGGGCGAATCCGATGGGGGAGAAGGCCTTCTCCTCGTCGCCTTTCGCCGCCAGCGAATTCCGCGGTTCGCGCGAATATGGTGGGCTGAAGTCGGCCCCGACCAAGGAATATGGCACCCGCGTTTTTTTGGGCGTCCGCAATCCGTGGTTCGGCCGTCGTGTATTTGAGACGAGGGCGGCGCAGGAACTCAACCGCTACGTTTTGAGCGACAAGGCTTATGCGTCCCGTTCCGTGGAGACCAAGGCGGCTCGCGAAGCGCAAAAGAGCGCTCCTAAAGTTGACGGCGCCGTGGACACGCGCGACTTCCTGGCGCGCGGCAAGTCCCAGGGTTCTCTCAATAACAACAACCCTGCGGGGCCAGCACTCTCGATCGGCGAAGTGCGCGATCTGCTTAACCGCAGCCATTGAGCGGATGAATCCGAGCGGATCCGTCGAGGAACTTTGCCGCGGCTGTGCGGAGGTCATCAGCCGCGAGGAGCTGAAGCGCAAGCTAGCCTCCGGCCGGCCGCTCCGAGTGAAGCTTGGTGTTGATCCCACGGCGCCCGACATCCATTTGGGCCACACGGTGTCCCTGCAGAAGCTGCGCCAGTTCCAGGATCTGGGCCACGAGGCGATCCTCATCATCGGGGATTTCACAGCGATGATCGGCGACCCCAGCGGTCGCTCGGCAACGCGCCCTCAACTGACCCACGACGAGGTGCTGGCCAATGCCAAAACCTACCAGGAGCAGGCTTTCAAGGTGCTCGATCCGGCGCGAGCCGAGGTTGTCTTCAACGGCGACTGGTTTGCAAAAATGACATTCACCGATGTGATCAAGCTCAACAGCCGCGTCACGCTTCAGCAGATGCTACAGCGCGAGGATTTCCGCGAGCGTATGGACAAGGCCCAGCCGATCCGCGCGCACGAGGTGCAATACCCGATCATGCAGGGGTGGGACTCCGTCATGATCAAGGCCGATGTCGAACTCGGCGGCACCGACCAACTTTTCAACATCATGGTCGGCCGCGATCTGCAGAAGGAGGAAGGTCAGGAGGCCCAGGTGGCGATGATGCTCCCGATTCTCGAAGGGCTCGACGGTTCGCAAAAGATGAGCAAAAGCCTCGGCAACGCGGTCGGGGTCAACGAGCTCCCGGGGGCGATGTTCGGCAAGGTCATGAGCATCTCGGATGACCTCATGTCCCGCTGGTATACGCTCCTGCTCAGCCGGGAAGTCGCGACAGAAGAGCACCCCATGCAGGCCAAGAAAGAACTGGCCCGCTCCATCGTCGCGAGGTTCCATTCGGCGGAGGCCGCGGGCATCGCGCTCGGCGAGTTTGAAAAAAGGTTCAGTGGTCGCGACCTCGAAAGCGCCGATCTGCCGGCATTCGCGCCATCAGTCTCGACGATGGATGTGATCACCGCCGGGGTCGAAGCTTATGCCCTGTGCTTCGGCCAGGCCAAATCCCGCGGAGATGTGCGACGCCTTGTTGTGCAGGGCAGCATTCAATGGCGCGGGGAAAAGGTCACGGACCCCAAGGCTGAGCTCGATCTTTCGCAATCCGGCATCCTGCGCTTGGACAAAACTCGCGCGGTGCGGGTGGGTTGAGTGGGTGCGGAGTTTGCGCGCTTAAATTACAGACTTCAACGCAGCGGGAAGCGCGCGGGAACCGTCTCCGCCAAGTTCTGCATCGACATCTTCCAATCTGCGGATGAGATCAACGACTTCGCCCCTCGTGTATGGGCCGCCCGCGGCGGCACAAAAATGTGTGCGGCATCCGAAGGGTCGGTACTCGTAGATGAGGCAGCGTGCGGTGGAGGGATCCAAGAAAGGGCAGGATCCTTCCGTGTTTGCCGGCAACATCTTTCGGCCAGTGGCCTTCCATGCGCGGGCTGCGACGAGCGCCTCCCCGCGGGTCAGATAGGGTGTCTTCCCGGTAAGTTTGAAGTGACAGCACTCCGTGCGCAGCTGGCAGTCGCGCTCGATTGGGCGGGAGGCCAACTCCCGGTAGACGGCGCGAACCTGATCCAGCGCCGCCTCCACATTCGCCGCGCCGCGAGTTGGCATCTGGTGGATCAGTGGCAGCCGCAGCCTCCGCCGCCTCCGCCTCCGCAGCAGCCGTCGTCTTCGTGGGAATGCTCGTGGTGGACATGCCCGTGGGCGATTTCATCCTCCGTAGCCGCGCGCACCTCGCGCACGGTCACATCGAAGGTCAGGGTCTCGCCGGCCAGCGGGTGGTTGGCGTCTACGGTCACTGTCGTTTCGGTCATCGAGACAACCACGACACTGTCGGCCCCATCCGGGCGCTGGGCGCGGAAGCGCATGCCCGGTTTGATCTCGGTCCCTGCAGGAAAGATGTCCCGGGCCACCTCGCCCAAGCGCCGCTCGTCACGCAGCCCGTAGGCATCGATCGGCGGCACGACCACGTTCAGGCTCTCACCTGCCCGCTTGCCCTCGAGAGCTTTCTCCAGGCCCGGAACGATACTCGCGTAGCCGTGGATGTAGGCCATGGGCCCGGTCTGCTCGGAGCTGTCGAGCAACTCGGACCGGCTATTGCGGACGCGGTAATCGAACAACACGACGTAGTCTTTGGTCACTTTCATCGGAATGACTATGAACGGCGACGGGGCAAAGTCCCGCTGTTTTTACGAAGGACATCGAATGCGTGGTCGGCGCCCTGACGCTTGGCCTCGAGAACGACCTGCAGGAGGCGTCCCAGATCGCCCTCCGGCCAGCCTTTCTGCTCGAACCAGCAGAGGTATTCCGTCGGCAGTTCGTAGAGCGGGCGGCCGCGGAATTTGCCGAACGGCATTTCCCACGTTCGCAGTTTCTCCCAGTCCTCGGCCGCGTTGCCAATCATAGCAGGCAGCGCTACTCGTAGCGCAAGGCTTTGACCGGATCCATGCGGGCGGCGAACCACGCGGGGATGATCGCGGCCACCGTGCAGATGGCGAAGGCGCTCGAGCAAATGATGGCGACATCGGAGGGCACGATCTCCGCCGGTATTTCGGAGAACTGGTAGATGGAGCGCGGGAAGATCTCGATTCCTGTCACACTGGAGAGCAGGGCGCTGACCTGGTTGCGGTACTGGACGAGCCATATTCCGGTTCCGAGGCCGATGAGGGTGCCGAAGATGCCGACGACCATGCCCTGGCCCACAAAAACGCCGACGATCTGTCCGGTGCGGGCGCCGAGGGCCTTCAAAATACCTATCTCGCGCGTCTTCTGCACCGTCACCGTGATCAGGGTGTTCATGATGCCGAATGCGGCGACGATCACGATGAACAAAAGAATGAAAAACATCACATTGCGCTCCATGTGGATGGCCTCGAAGAGCTCCCGGTTGAGGTCCATCCAGGTGGAGATACGCAGGCTGGTCCCCAGTTTTTCGTAAAGTTTCTCGCGGATGGCCGCGGCCTGGTAGGGGTGGACCGTCTTGATCGATATGCCGTGTACGCCATCGCCCAGTCCGTAGATCTCCTGGCCGATGTGCAGTGGCACCAGCAAAAACTCCGAGTCGTAGAGATACCGTCCCGACTCGAAAATGCCTGTGACTTTCAGCTCCATCGGAAGGATCATTTCGCGCAATTCCCCGGCCGACTTCTTGTTGTCCGTCCCTCGTTCGAGCTTGTTGATCTGGTCGACGATCTCCTCGAGGTTACCGGGCGAGTAGATGGTGATTGTGTCGCCCACGCCGACCCCGAGGAGATTGGCGAGGGCGGAACCGATGACGGTCTCGTTGCCATCAAGCTTGAGTTCCCCGGCCACCATAAAGTCCCGCAGCGTGGTCACTGAGCTCTCCGCCTCGGCATCGATCGCCCGGATCTTCGGGGCGATCCGGCGGCCGCGGAACTCGGCCAGCACCGGGCCCTGCACAAAGGGTGCGGCGGCGGTCACCCCGGGCACGCTGCGAATGGTCTCCAGTTGGGCGGGCCAATCGAGCATGATAGTTTCCCCTCCCGCCACAAGATGCGCGTCGAAGCCGATCACCTTGCGGCGAAGCTCCTGCTCGAAGCCCGTCATGACCGAGATGACGAGAATCAGCACCATGATGCCGAGGGTGACCCCGAGGATGGAGATGACCGTGATGAGGCTGAGGAAGGTGCGCTTGGGCTTGAGGTAGCGCAGCGCGAGGAAAAGGCTGAACGGTTTGTCCATGGATAATGAAAAGTCTGCGGCCGCGCGCGCCCGGCGCAAGACCCAAATGGCAGCTCAATCGTGCGAGTGCTGGTGCGGCACGATGCGGTCCGTTGCCGGAATGTCGAGTTTTGTCTCCAACTCCTGCAGAAGTGCGACAACGCGAGGCAGGCGCTCGCTCTCGCCCAGATCGTAAATGGATCGCAGCCGTTGGTAGGCCTCGCGCTCGCGCCCCTCGATGGCGGCAAGTTCGTAGGCGGCTAGGCGTTTGACGTAAGGCAGCGCGCCCTCCATCGAGGCGGACTTGGTGAAGGCATTCGCTGCTCCCGCGTGGTCGGCGAACTTGTCGCGCAGGAGCGTCCCGAGGCGTTCTTGCAGCACCGAACTGTTGGGGTTATTCACGATGCCTTGCTCGAGGAACTCCCGGCCGAGCTGGTGGTATTCGCGCTCGGCCCGCTGGCGCAGGAATTCACTTGGCTCCTTCGGGTTGTCGCGCGCTGCGACGGCGGCGTTCCAGGCCATGTGCCAAGAGGACATGTCCCAGTAGACCAGCGAGCGCGGTTGCAGCTCCGTCACGGTGCGGAACAGTCCCGCCATGCGCCCCCAAGCGGTTTGTTCCCACGCGGTATGCGCATCGATCCAAAGAAACGCCGCGACCAGCGAGCGGAAGCCGCTCAGAGCCGCAACGTAGGAAAGCTGCCCCAAGCGGTCGCGCAAGCCCAGGGTGGCAGATTCGGCGCGCAGAGAGGCTGTCTGCTGGGCGCGCTGCAGGCCACGCTCAAGAGGCAGGCGCACCAGACCGAACAGGACCAGCGCTGCGCCGATGATGAGCCAGATGGGCGCGCGGCGCATGTCAGAGCTCCCGCGACTGGAAAACGGCCGCACCGAGCGCGGTGTAGACGGCGATGTACCCGCCGCCGAGCGCCAGAGTCTTGAGCAGCAAGGCGAGCGGAACAGCCGTTCCCGTGACAATGCCGTCGATCAGGTTGAACGCCTGCAGATCCGGAAAAATCAACGACACCAGCGACAGGACCGCCCTGGCGGCAGGGCCCGTGTCGCCGCCGGCCAACCAGTAGTCGCGTGCCGTCGATTGCAAGTGGCCGATGAAATAGACGGCGAAGGCCGTGATCGTGGTGAAGATGGTGGACGTCGCGAATGTGGAAATGAAAACCGTCATCGCGGCAAGCAGCCACGCTTTGACAAGGATGACCAGACCGCCAGCAAGGAGGCCCGGGTCGTAACCGGAGGCCCGCACCTTGGCCAGAGCGGCCTGCAGTTCGGGGGCGGGCAGATTGGCCAACTCCAATTTCGTCGCCTGCAGCACGCTTTCGGTTCGCAGTACCAGCACGACACCGAAGACCGCGCCCATCAAGAGCACGGCGAGAGCGAGCAGCAGAAACACGCCGGCCAACTTGCCCAACAGATATTCGGCGCGCGAAACCGGCTTGGCCAAAATCGTATAGATCGTCCGGTCCTCAAGGTCCTTCGGCAGGAGCGTCGCCGCGGCGAGGATGGCCAGGAGTGCGCTGAAGATGCTCATCGCGCCGAGAGCGATGTCCTTGAGCATCTGGAACTCCTCCTCGAAGCTGAAACGGGCGAGGAAGAAGGAGTTTCCGATGACCAGCAGCGCGAAGATGATGAGGAAATAGAAAACTTTGAGCCGGACCAGTTCGGTCCAGGTCACGGCGGCGATCGCGGCGATACGGTTGTTCATCGGGCGGGGGGAAAGCGCGTTCCGGTGTCCATCCCGGCCAACGCTGCAGCGATGCGCCCGGGTTGCATTCCGTCGAGGATCCACGTCTCGATGCCAGCGCGCGTGGCGAACTCCACGGCATCAAGTTTGCTGCCCATGCCTCCCGTGCTGTGCTCGCCCTTTTCGCCCGTGACATGGCCGCGCGCCCCAGCGAGATCGGTGACCGTCGGGAGTCTCCGGCCCTCGGCCTGCAGGCCGTCGCTGCGGGTCAAGATGAGGTAGAGATCGGCCCGGCAGAGAGATGCTACCTCGGCGCCGAGTTGGTCGTTGTCCCCGAAGCCCAACTCTTCGACCGCGACGGAGTCGTTCTCGTTGATGACCGGCACGACGCGCGGGTAAGAAAGCAGTTCGCGCAGCGTGTTCTCCGCGTTGGTGCGCCGCTGGCGGCTGTCGATGTCCTCGTGTGTGAGGAGAAGCTGCGCCGCAGTTAGATGATGCTCGGCGAATGATTCCTCGTAGGCTCGCATGAGCTGCGACTGGCCCACGGCAGCGCAGGCCTGCTTGGCGGGCAACGACGAAGGCCGCTCGCTGCGCCCGAGCGCGGCGACGCCCGCCGCCACCGCCGCGCTCGAGATGATCACGATAGCGTGTCCGTCCTCGATCAAGGCGGAGATCTCCGCAGCCAGTCGGCGGAACTGCGCTCGGTCGAGTTGCAGTCCGACCGCATCCGTCGTGAGGATGCCGGTGCCGAATTTCAGGACGATTCTTTTTTTCATGGTCTGGCCAGTGCGAGGCAACCCGCCTCGATGGCCAGGTCCTCCTTCACGTTGCGGTCCAAAAGAATCCGCAGTTGGGCAGCGCCGTCAAGAGCGCGCAAGAGCGAGGCTTCGTCTAACTCCTCCGCCAGACGGAGCGTCTCGGCTCCCAGTTCGGTGTAAAGGAGCTGCTTTGCCCCGTGCCGCGCCCGCAGGACATCCGCGGTGCGCTCGGCGATGATGCTGGCGAGTTGCTGTCGGACAGCCAGGGCGCGCGCCTCCACCACGGCCTTGAGTCGTGCTTCCTCATCCTTGATCCACTCGTCCTCCGCGCTGTCACCGAGTCGCTTTTTCTCCGCTTTGAAGTCTGCCGCGACCTCGTCCTCGATGGCTTCGCGTGCGCCGCGCAGGACGGATTGCATCGTCCGTGCCAAGCGCAAGGCGGCACCTGCGGACGAGTTGCGGGGGCTGCGCAGGACGTTCCCGACCGCCGCGGCCACGGACGCCGCACCGCCTTCGAGCGGAGGTCTCTGCGCGGAGCGCAAGGCGAAATGTGCGCAGCGCGACACGATTGTGGTCGGTAGCAATCCGGGGTTGGTCGTGACGAGGATGAACAGGCAGTTGGGCGGAGGCTCCTCCAAGGTCTTGAGGAACGCATTGGCCGCGTTGACATGCAGGCGGTCGGCGTCAAAGACGAGGCCCGTCTTCACCGCACCAGCCCGGAAACTGGTGGCGAAGAAAAATCCACAGAATTCGCGGAACGGTTCGACGAGAATGCGACGTGACTTCGATTCCGGTTCCAGCGTGCGGATATCTGGATGGGCCTTGGCTTGCTGCACCTCGACTCCGTTGACCAGTGCGGCGACATCCCAGGAAAGTTGTCTTCGCCCGCTGCCCGGGGCGCCGGTAATGAGCAGCGCGTGGGGCAATCGGCCGAGCGAGTGGGCGCGGCGCAGGCGCTCAAGGATGTCAGGCGGTAAAAAAGCCATGGAATGTTCGCAGGAGGATGGACTGGATCTCAACGGCGATTTCGTTCTCGTTGCGGGTGGCATCGATGACCTTGAAGCGGTTCGGTTCGCCCGCCGCCAGCTGGAGGTAACCCTCGCGCACTGCCTCGTAGAAGGAGGGGGGTTCGCTTTCCATGCGATCCGCCGGCCGCTCACGTTTGTGCAACCGCGCCAACCCTTCCTTCGCATCCATGTCCAAAATGAAGGTGATGTCCGGCAGGCTTCCGTCGATGGCGAAGCTGTTGATGGCGGCCACCTGCGAGGCCGACAACCGGCGGGCCAAGCCCTGATAGACCGTGGTGGAATCGTGGAAGCGGTCGCTCACCACCACCTTGGCCTCCGCGAGTCCGGGTAAAATAACCTCGCGCACCAGCTGCGCGCGGCTCGCGGCGAAAAGCAGAAGCTCCGCCTCGGGAAAAAGGCCGTGGCCTTGCGGTGCGTGCTGGAGAAGATGCCGGATCTCGTCGCCAGCCGGCGTTCCACCCGGCTCGCGCGTGGTCACGCAAATTTTGCCGCGCTCGGCCAGCCATGCGGCCAGCCTCCGGATTTGCGTGGATTTCCCGCATCCCTCGGATCCCTCGAAAGTAACAAATAGGCCTCGTCTCATGCGTCCGGCCAATTACACTCTGTTGGCGCCTCTGGGGCAAAAGCATTTCGCAGCCCATCCTCCCATGAAAATAGTTTTTGTTGAGACCGAGGACGACGAGAGACCCTTTTTCGTCGACAGCCTGTCCGGCCACGAAGTCGATTTCGTCGACTCCGCCGAGGAGGTACCGCGTGATGCGGAAATTATCTCCGTCTTCGTCAACTCGCGGATCAACGCCTCCTTTCTGAGGGAGCACCCGAAGCTGAAGCTCGTGGCCTCGCGATCCTCCGCGGTCGATCACTTGGACGCGGTCGCAGCCAAAAAGCGAGGCGTGACTCTGGTCCACGTTCCGGATTACGGCGCCGCCACCGTGGCGGAGCACACTTTTGCCCTCATCCTCGGCGTGGCGCGAAAACTGCGCTCTTGCCTGCAGTCAGGCCGGGGCCGCGGCTCGTCCGAAAGGCTGCGAGGGATGGAACTTCACGGCAAAACGCTCGGCGTGGTCGGCACCGGCCGCGTGGGTTTGCAGGTCATCCGCATCGCCAATGGGTTCGCCATGAAAACGGTGGCCTACGACATGAAACCGAACCTGCAAATGTCGCAGATGCTCGGCTTCCAATATGTTCCGCTCGACCGCCTGCTCAAGGTTTCCGACATTATCACCCTGCACGTGCCACTGACCGCCCGCACGCGCCGCATGCTCGGGGTCTCTCGTCTCGGCAGGTGCAAGCACGGTGTGATCCTGATCAACACCGCGCGGGGCGCCCTCGTCGATCTCGATGCGCTCATCGCGGGCCTCGAGAGCGGTCAGGTCGGCGGGGTCGGCCTCGATGTGTTGGAGGAGGAAGAGGCGTTCAACAGCGATCCGGCCCGCACGATCGGCGCGCAGATCGTGCAGAAGATCCACGCCGTCTCCACGCCCGGCGGTGATCCCGGGCGGCGCGAAGAGAGGCTGCGCGAACTGCGCGGGCTGATGCGCAACAGGCAACTTCTCGCGCACGAGAATGTTTTCTTCACGCCACATGTCGGCTTCAACAGCGTCGAGGCCATCGAGCGTATCAATATGGGCACGGTTGAAAATATTCGCAGCTTCATCACCGGGCGCCTTTCCAAGGAGGCCGTCGTCAAGGCATGAGGCACTGGCTCGTCAAGCAGGAGCCCGACGCCTATGCGTGGGAGCAGTTCGTCCGTGACGGTCGCACCGCATGGACCGGCGTGCGGAATTTCCAGGCGAGGAACAATCTGCGCGCGATGAAAGAAGGCGACGAGGTGTTTTACTACCACAGCGTGACAGGCAAAAGCGTCGTTGGCCTGGCCCGCGTGTCGAAGGAGGCCTATCCCGACCCCTCGGCCAAAGAGGGCGATTGGTCGTGCGTCGACCTCGTTCCGGTCAGGGCCTGCCGCACACCGGTCGCGTTGGACGCGATCAAAAAAGAGCCTGCCTTGGACGGGATCGCCCTGCTGCGCCAGTCGCGGCTCAGCGTCATGCCGGTCACCGTGACCGAAGCGAAAATCCTCCGCCGGCTGGGGGGCCTGCCGTGAGGAGTTTCTTTTTTCTCGCGGTGGCCTGCGCCTGGCCCGCAGCCGCGTGGTCCTTCGCGGCCCAACCGGATCCCGACGCATGGCAGACCGGGGCTGTGTGGTATCAAATTTTTCCCGAGCGCTTCCGCAACGGTGACCGGTCCAACGATCCGGTGCGAGACAGCCTCGGCGGCCGTGAATGGGCGCCACATTCCTGGCAGGTGATGGCGTGGACCTCCGATTGGTATGCACGCGATGCGTGGGAGCAGACGCGCGGTGGAGACTTTTACGGGACCGTGGGCGAGCGGCGATACGGCGGCGATATCCAGGGGATCATCGACAAACTCGGCTATCTCGACGACCTCGGGATCAACGCCATCTACCTCAACCCTGTTTTCTGGTCCGGTTCGCACCATAAATACGACACCTACAGCTTCCACCATATCGATCCGTGGTTCGGACCCGACCCGAAGGGCGATCTCGCGCTCATGGCCGGCGAAACCGAGGATCCTGCGACATGGAAGTGGACCGCGGCAGAT
>Ga0114970_10002765_pt1 | contig 13094 bp, 13 predicted proteins | sample M_140205_XF_Meta_FD_87030 | JGI IMG/M metagenome (GOLD analysis project Ga0114970, IMG submission 87030) | Freshwater microbial communities from Lake Montjoie, Canada to study carbon cycling - M_140205_XF_MetaG | ecosystem: Environmental > Aquatic > Freshwater > Lake | place: Lake Montjoie... | reverse complement strand
GCCGCATGGCCAGTGGTGACACAGGTGTTCGAAGCCAGGTTCGCCTTCGACGCCTCGGGCGTTTTCGCCGTGGTGGGCGGGGCGGCAGTTCTAACCGGCGGCGGCGGACTGGTCGCCGCGGCCATGGCTCTATCGCGCCGCCCAGCACCGGTCCTTAGAGGAGAATAGGGCGTCCAGGCCTCGCTTTGTCGGAAGGCCTTGCGCCCGCCTCAATCCGACACGATATTTAGGCTTGCGCCCAACCCGGGCGTTTTGAAGGACAGGTTTTCGATGAGCGATTTCAACGGCAACTTCGCGCGATCGGTCACAGCAGACCGCGCCGACATGTCGGTGGATGCCGGACTGCGCAGCTTTATGCTGGGGGTCTATAACAAGGTAGCCCTCGGCTTGGTGCTGTCGGCGGCCCTCGCCTTTATAACCGGCGCTTATCCGCCGGTGCGGGACCTCATGTTCGTACAGACCGCACGAGGCATCGGCTACACCGGCCTTGGCACCATCGTGGCCTTCGCGCCGCTGGTCCTGATGCTGATTTCCGGGTTCGCGGTGCGTAACCCCAGCCCGCGTAGCTCGGGCATGTTGTACTGGGGGATCGTCTCCCTGATCGGTGCCAGCCTCGGCGTCGTTGTGCTGATGTACACGGGTGCCTCGATCGCCCAGACCTTCTTGATCACTGCGGCCAGTTTCGGGGCTCTTTCTCTGGTGGGTTACACCACCAAGAAGGACCTGACCGGCATGGGCAGCTTCATGATCATGGGTCTGTTCGGTCTGATCCTCGCCTCGGTGGTTAATATTTTCCTGCATTCGCCGGCGCTCTACTTCGCCGTCAACGCCCTGGGCGTGCTGATCTTCGCGGGTCTGATCGCCTACGATACTCAGCGCCTGAAGGGCACCTACTATAGCCTGGGCGGTGATCAGGCGGCGATGGGCGTGGCCACCAACTACGGCGCGCTGAGCCTCTACATCAACTTTATCAACCTGTTCCAATTCCTGCTCCGGTTCATGGGCAACCGCCGCTAGAGCCGAGGGACAGGCTAGAATAGCGAAGCCCCGGAGAGCGATCTCCGGGGCTTTTTGTTGGCTAGTCCACCACACGGAAGCGATGGCGATCGAACAGCTTGAGCACCGCCTCCAGGCTATGACCGCGTCGCAGGATCTGACCACCCTGGCCAATGACCGACCAGGCGCCCTGGCGCGAGGCCAGCGCTGGACGTTTTTCAATACGATAGAGCGGCTGATCCTGGCTGCGGCGGAACACGCTGAACACGGCCAGATCCCTGAGGCCGTCGATAGCGTAGTCGCGCCATTCGTTGGCGGCGACCATCTGGCCATAAAGGCGCAGCAAGAGATTGAGTTCGCGCCGGTCGAAGAACACGGCACCGGCGAGCGGACGGGCGTCAACTGACATTGTGGTCAGCCTAAACCCAAGATGATGCAATTCGCTAGGGCTTAGAGCGCGCCGAGTGAACGGATGGCTGAATTTGCGACCCGGTGGGGCAATACAACGTTGGGTATACGACACATCGAGGACTGCATCGTCGCAACGCGGCAACACGGACCGGAAATGTGCGCCGACCGTCACACCTGCCGCGAAATGACCTTATTTTGGTCCCGCCACCGCCTGCTTGTGCTCTTAAAAAGGCAGGACCGGTCAGTTGGGCGTCTTGAGGTTCCGGATCCTGAACACCCCCCAGCCCCCCCCCCTGGATTTCCAGGCGATCAACTGACTGGCGCTTAAACGTTGAAGCCCGCGCCGCCCAATGCCCCCTCAGGCCGCGCGGGCTTTTTCTTGCCCGCAGCACTTGGTTGCCAAATTCGCCCCTAGCGCGGGGCACTGTCCTCGGACTTTTCGGCTGGTATGGCCATGGCCCCAACCAAGGGCCCGCCCCTTACGCCCTGCACCAGGATCGCTGTTGAAAGCCCGTCTTCCTTGGCCGGCGGCAGGCGATAGGCGCGCGGCTTGCCAGCCCAGGGGCCCAGCCGCACCAGTTCGCGCACGACGTTACGATAGTCGAGTGTCTGGCCGCGATTATCGCCGCGACGCACCGACAGTCGCTGGGCCTTGGGATCGAACCGCACCAGCCAGACCTCTGCGCCGCCGGCCGGAACGCGGCCCGAGCCAACGGCAATCCGTGTCGGACTCAGGGCCTGCATATCGGGAGAATTGATCCGAGCCTTGGCCTGGGCCGCAAGCAAGGTGTCTAACGCACCGGCCTTGGCACCCGAACCCTGGAGCTTGCCGTTCAGAACCACCTGCGGGGTAAAGACCTCGCGGATGCCAAAATGTTTCTCATAGGCGCGCTGGCGGTCGGTAAACTTGGCCTCCGCAAAGGTGTCTTTCCAGCCTAGATAGTCCCAGTAATCGACCGAGAAGATCAGGGGCAGCACATCGTCGCGCTCGGCCAGTGCAGCAACCGCCGCATTGGCGGGGCCACACGAGGAACAGCCCTGGGCCGTGAACAGCTCGACCACCACGGGGGCCCTAGCCGCCCAGGCGGGGTTATAGAGCGCTCCAGCCCCCAGAAGGGCCAAGCCGGATAGGATCGTCGCCACGCTGCGCATTGCGCAGTAATAAAGCGAGTTTCGTCCGGTTTGACCCTTCACGAGGGCGTTACCTTTTCCCGACGCCCTAGACCGCGTGGCGGGCTAGGTTGCGTAGCACGTAGTTCAACACCCCGCCGTTCTTGAAATACTCAAGCTCGGTGGGGGTATCGATACGGCAGCGCGCCGGGAAGCGCGCGATACGGCCATCGCCAGGGCGATAGAGCTCGACGATCAGCTGCTTGCGAGGCGCGAGATCCTGCAGGCCGCGGATCGAGACGATTTCATCGCCATTCAGGCCCAGCTTGTGCCAGCCATCGGCCACGAACTGCAGCGGCAGCACGCCCATACCCACCAGGTTGGACCGGTGGATCCGCTCGAAACTCTCGGCAATCACCGCACGGACGCCCAGGAGCTTCGTGCCCTTGGCCGCCCAGTCGCGCGACGAGCCGGTGCCGTATTCCTTGCCGGCGAAGATCACCGCCGGACGGCCTTCTTCCATGTACTTCATGGCGGCTTCGTAGATCGTCATGATCTCGCCAGACGGGAAGTGCTTGGTCACACCGCCTTCGATTTCCGGCGTGATCTTGTTGCGGATGCGGATGTTGGCGAAGGTGCCCCGCATCATCACTTCGTGGTTGCCGCGGCGGGCCCCGTAGGAGTTGAAGTCCAGAGGGCTGACCTGACGATCCGATAGGTATTGGCCAGCAGGGCCAGACTTCTTGATTGAACCGGCCGGGCTGATGTGGTCGGTGGTGATGGAATCGCCAAACACGCCCAGGATGCGCGCCTCGACGATATCCTGAACCGGAGCCGGCGTCATGGACAGATCGGTAAAGTAAGGCGGGTTGGCCACGTAGGTCGAGGTCGGGTCCCAGGCATAGGTCTGGCCGCCAGTGACCTTAATCGCCTGCCAATGCTTGTCGCCCTTGAACACGTCGCCATAGCGGGCGGCGAACATTTTCGGGGTGACAGCCGTGCGCTGGATATCGGCGATCTCGGAATTGGTTGGCCAGATGTCCTTCAGATAGACGTCCTTGCCGCCCTTGCCCTGGCCCAATGGCTGGGTCACGAGGTCGATCTGCATCGTACCGGCGAGGGCGTAGGCCACCACGAGCGGCGGACTGGCCAAGTAGTTGGCGCGAACGTCAGGGTTCACCCGGCCTTCGAAGTTACGGTTGCCCGACAGCACGGCAGCGGCCACGAGGTCGCCGTCCTGAATCGACTTGGAAATCGCTTCTGGCAGCGGGCCAGAGTTACCGATGCAGGTGGTGCAGCCGTATCCGACCAGGTTGAAACCCAGGGCATCGAGCGGCTTATCAAGCTTGGCGGTTTTCAGATAGTCGGTGACCACCTGCGAGCCAGGTGCCAGGGAGGTTTTAACCCACGGCTTGACCTTCAGACCGGCTTCGACGGCCTTCTTGGCCACCAGGCCAGCAGCGATCAGCACGCCGGGATTGGAGGTGTTGGTGCAGGAGGTGATGGCCGCGATGGTCACGTCGCCGTGGCCCACGGTGAACTTCTCGCCCTGCACGGCGACGCGCTCAGTCGCGTCGGGCTTGCCGAACTCGCCAGCCAAGGATTCACCGAACTTGGCCGCAACTTCGCTGAGCAGAACCCGGTCCTGCGGACGCTTAGGGCCCGCCATGGAGGGCTCAACCGTGCTGATGTCCAGTGCCAAGCTGGAGGAGAACACCGGATCGTCCTGACCAGCTTCCATCCACATGCCCTGTTCCTTGGCATAGGCCTCGACGAGGGAAATGCGGGCCGGTTCGCGGTTGGTCTGCTTCAGGAAGTCGATCGTGGTCTGGGTGATCGGGAAGAAGCCGCAGGTGGCACCATATTCCGGCGCCATGTTGGCAATGGTGGCCTGATCTTCCAGGGTCAGGGCCAGAAGGCCGTCGCCGTAGAATTCCACAAACTTGCCGACCACGCCCTTCTTGCGCAGCATCTGGGTAACGGTCAGCACCAGATCGGTCGCCGTCACACCCTCGGCCATGGCACCGGTCAGTTTGAAGCCGATCACTTCCGGGATCAGCATCGGGATGGCTTGGCCCAACATGGCGGCTTCCGCCTCGATGCCGCCCACGCCCCAACCCAACACGGCGAGGCCGTTGATCATAGTGGTGTGGCTGTCGGTGCCGACCACGGTATCGGGATAAGCCACTTCTTGGCCATCGACCGTGGCAGTCCAGACGGTTTGAGCCAGGTATTCCAGGTTCACCTGGTGGCAGATGCCGGTGCCCGGGGGCACCACGCGGAAATTGTTAAAGGCCGAGGAGCCCCAACGCAGGAAGTTGTAGCGCTCGACATTGCGCTCATATTCGCGGACGGTGTTTTCCTTGAACGAGGTGGCGGTGCCGAAGTTGTCGACCATCACCGAGTGGTCGATGACTAGATCGACCGGAACCAGCGGATTGATTTTTTCCGGATCGGCACCCAACTTGGCCATGGCATCGCGCATGGCGGCCAGATCAACCACAGCCGGAACGCCGGTGAAGTCCTGCATCAGCACCCGCGCCGGGCGGAAGCTGATCTCGTGCTGGATCTCGCCCTTGTTCTCGACCCAGGCCGCCATGGCTTTGAGGTCGGCTTCCGAGGTGTCCTGGCCGTCTTCGTTGCGGAGCAGGTTCTCCAGCAGGACTTTCAGAGACACCGGAAGGCGCGATATGCCTACCAGTCCAGCAGCTTCCGCAGCGCGCAAGCTGTAGTACACGTATTTTTTACGACCCACGGCGAGTTCGCGGCGGGTATGCAGGCTGTCGATCGACGACATGTAAGGATTCCCCTCCTGTTTAATGCCGCCAAACGCCCCTCAAGACCGCGCGCAACTGAAGCCGGACACACAGCGTCCGACATCGTGCAGCGTACGTTCCGGAGCATCATCCCGACGACAGACGGGTTCTTAGCCCCGGCGGTGCCAGGCGTCCATGCGGGCGGTGCGCTTCCATGACTCTATCTGCACTTAAAATTGAGGCTTTGAGCGTCAGACGCGGTGAAAGAAGGCTTTTCGAGGGGTTCAGCCTAGCGGCGAACGCCGGCGAGGCCGTCGCCCTGACGGGTGCCAACGGCGCTGGAAAGACCAGCTTGCTGCGCGCCATCGCTGGATTGCTGCACCCCGAATCAGGCGCCGTGGTGTTTCTGGACGCCTCGGGTATGTCGCTCGATCCGGATGGTGCCCGAGCCGATCACATCCATCTGGTCGGTCACCAGGACGGGCTCAAATCCAGCCGCACCGCGGGCGAGGAACTCGATTTCCAGGCCGCCTGGACTGGCGCGAAGGAGGGTGGCGTCGCCGCCGCGATCGACGCCATGGCACTGAAACCCCTGCTTCGGTTGGACGTGCGGCGCCTGTCAGCCGGACAGCGCCGGCGGCTGGCTCTCGCTCGGCTGGTGGCCAGCCCACGGCCGCTGTGGCTGCTGGACGAGCCGATGGCCCCGCTAGACGCCGAGCGCCGTGCCCTGCTGGGTGGCTTGATGCAACGGCATCTCGCAGAAGGCGGCCTGATCCTGGCTGCCGTGCACGATCCCTTGCCGTTTCCGGTCCGTACCGTCGAGGTGGGCGCATGAAGGGTTTTCTGGCCCTGATGCGGCGCGAGTTCAACCTCGCCTTCGGCGGCGGCGGCCCACTGCTGGCGCTGACCTTCTATGCCTGCCTGGTTGCCCTGCTACCGCTGGCAGCCGGGCGCAACCCGACCCAACTGGGCCTACTGGGCCCCGACATCGCCTGGCTAGCCCTCGCGCTTGCCTCCCTACTTTCGCTGGAGCGCCTTTTTGAACACGACTATGAGGATGGCGCTCTGGAACTATTGGTCATGGGGCCAATTCCGCTGGAGGCCGTTTCCGTCGTCAAGGCTCTGGCGCAATTCTTGGCAATCAACGGGCCCCTGGCATTCGCCGCCCCCATCGCGGCCATCGCGCTTGGCGGCCCGGTAAGCCTAGCCCCTATGGCGATCCTGACAGGCCTGCTGGGTGGTGTCGCTTTCGCCTTCGTTGGAGGTCTGGGCGCGGCCCTGGCGCTGGGTGCCAAGCGCGGGGGGCTACTGGTGGCCGTCGTCGTCTTGCCGCTGTTTGCGCCTCCGGTGATTTTTGGAGCCGCGGCCCTCGATGCCGTGCGCGCCGGGCAGTCCAGCCTCATGGCCCTGACCTTACTGGCCGCCTATGCCGCAGCGGCGGTGGCCCTGTCGCCGCTGGCCATGGCGGCGGCCTGCCGCAATGCCTTGGATTAGTCATGACCTTCAGCGTAAACAGCACACTATGACCCTGCCCCGCGCCCTCGATTTTCTGGCGGTTCCCGAACGGTTCATGGCCGTCTCGACATGGCTGGCCCCGGTGCTAGGGGCTCTGGCCGCCGCCTTGATCGGCGCAGGCCTGTGGACCGGCGTTTCGGCACCATCCGACTATCAGCAGGGTGCCACCGTACTGATCATGTTCATCCATGTGCCCGCCGCCTGGCTGTCGATGTTCGGCTACATCTGCCTAGCCGGGGCCAGTTTACTGAGCCTGATTTTTCGTCACGCCCTGGCCGACGCGGCCGCCAAGGCCTGCGCCCCGCTGGGTGCGGGGTTCACAGCCCTGGCCCTGGCCACCGGTTCACTCTGGGGCCGACCGATGTGGGGCGCATGGTGGGTGTGGGACGCACGCCTGACCTCGGTGCTGGTGCTGCTCCTGTTTTATCTCGGCTACATTGCCCTGCGCGCATCCATCGAGGATGAAGGCCGCGCTGGGCGTGCGGCGGCGATCCTGGCTCTGGTCGGCGCTATCAATCTGCCGATCGTGCATTTTTCGGTGAATTGGTGGAACACGCTTCACCAGGGGGCCTCAGTATTCCGGCCGGGCGGCCCGACCCTGGCGTTGGTCTATCTCATTCCGCTGCTGCTGATAGCTCTGGGCTATATGGCGGCCTTCGGGTCGCTCTGGTTGGTGCGCATCCGCGCCGAATTATGGCGACGCCGCGCCCGCGTCTTGAGCCTACAGGCGGCCGGGCGATGACCGTGCTGGGACTCGACCTCGGCAAGTACGCTGCGTTTATCTTGCCGGCCTATGGACTGACGGCGGGCTTTTTCGTTTGGATCATCGCCGCCAGCCTGACCGCCTCCCGCCGTTGGCGGCGTGAAGCCGAGCGCCTGCAGGCCGAGAAGGACGCCGCCAACCGATGAAGCGCCTAATCGCCACCGCCCCGATCGTGATTTTCGTCGCCTTGGTGTTGGTGTTCGGGCTCAAGTCCCTGCACCGCAATCCCGAGGTGCAGACCCACGCCCTGGTCGGCAAGCCCGTGCCGCGTCTGGCCATGGCCCCGCTCGGCGGCGGTACCCCGCTTGACACCGCCGAGGCCAGCGGAACCACCGGCCCCTATATCGTCAATTTCTTCGCCAGTTGGTGCGGGCCCTGTATCGAGGAGGAACCCGCCCTGCTGGCGCTGCGGGCCCAGGGGGTCAGGATCGTTGGGGTCAACTACAAGGACGCTGTGACAGCGGGTCAGGGTTTTCTCGACAAGTACGGCGACCCCTATGTGGCGCATCTGACCGATCCGGACGGCCGCATTGGCATCGAATTCGGCGTCACCGCCGTGCCGGAAAGTTTCCTAATTGGCTCCAACGGCGTAGTGCTGACCAAGGTCAGCGCGCCAATGAGCGAACCTGAAGCCCAGGCGCTTTGGGCCAAGGCAAAGTAGCCGTTAACGCTTTGTTAACGACGTTTTCGAATCGCTTGCAGCGTGAGCACCATCCGTCCGCCTGTCTGGCCGCAAAGCCCCTCGACCGCCGCCAATGGTATGCGCTCGGCCCCCGACGCCGTGCGTCTTGCCGCGCAGAAAGCTTTTTTCCAGGCCGCCCTGGGGAGCCAAGCTGCGCCGGTGTCCCCCGCGCAGGCACCGCTGGCCGCCGCCCCAAGGGCAACGCCGACGGTGCTTGAGACGATCGTTAGGGCCATTCCAGAAGACGCGCCGACGCAGATTCCGCGCCCAGGGTCCTTCCTAAATATCCTGGTCTAGAAGCCCGGATCTGGCGGCGGCGGCGCGCTGCCCTCGTCACTGATCATGCGCTTCATGATGTAGGGCGTCTGCAGCAGCGAAAACACAAGGGCCGCACCCATGATCACCAAGCGAAACACCGCCCAACGCGCGTCACTCTGAGTCCGCCAGACGAATTCGTTACAGACGGCGCAGGCCAGGAAGAAAAATGCGTAGCGCACTGTCAGATGACGCCAGGCCGCGTCTGGCAGGCTGATCGCATCGCCGAGCACCTTTTTGAGCGGATTCTTGCCCATGGCCACCCCGCTGAGCAGGCCGATAGCAAGGGCGGTATCGACCACCGTCAGCTTCATCTTCACGAAGGCGTTGTTGTGGAAGATCAAGGTCAGGCCGCCGAACACCATGGCAGCGAGGCCCGCAACCAGCGGCAACGGGGCCAGCCTCCGCTCAGCAATCCAGCCAATCAAAAGTGCCAGGGCCGACCCCCCAACCAGTACCGAGGTGGCGAGCTGGAAATTCTTGGTCACGAGCAGCGCGGCCACGAAGACGATCGGGGCGGCATAGTCCACCGCCATTCGCACCCCAGCGGCCTTCGACTTGGCTTTGGACTCGGGCGCAGTGTTCATTGGTTTTCCAGTCCCACCAGAGAGCGTGAAAAGGCGATAGCGTCGAAAGCCTGCAGGTCATCTATACCTTCGCCGACCCCGATCAGCTTGATCGGACTGTCCGAGGCTCGGGCCACGGGCACCAACACCCCGCCACGCGCCGTGCCGTCAAGCTTGGTCATGACAATTCCCGAGACGCCGACGGCATTGCCGAAGATTTTCTCTTGGGCCACCGCATTGCTGCCCACGGTGGCATCAAGCACCAGCAGGGTTTCGTGCGGGGCGTCTGGATCGACCTTCTTGATCACTCGGATCATTTTCAAGAGCTCATCCATCAGACCCTGCTGGTTCTGCAGTCGGCCGGCGGTGTCGATCAGAACGACGTCAAAGCCCTCCTCGCGGCCGCGTTCGACCGCCCCGTAGGCCAGGGCGGCAGCGTCCGAGCCCTGGGGTGCCGACATGAAGGCCGCGCCGGAGCGCTCAGCCCAGACCTTGAGTTGCTCCACCGCCGCCGCGCGGAAGGTGTCTCCGGCAGCGATCAGCACCTTAGCACCTTGGCTTCGGAGGTCAGCGGCGATCTTGCCCAAGGTGGTCGTCTTGCCCGAGCCGTTCACGCCGATGAACAGCACGATATAGGGTCGCGGACCCGCCAGTGGCTCGAACCGGCCCTGGCGTGGGATCAGTTCGGCGGCCACGGCGGCGGCGAGAGCCAGCTTCACTTCCTCTTCGCTGGACTCCTTGCCAAATCGAGACTTGGCGAAGGCCGCCGTGACACTGGCGGCCGCGGCGGGACCCAGATCGGCCTCGATCAGCATCTCTTCAAGCCGGTCGAGCTGCGTCTGGTCGAGCGGCTTTCGAGCCACGATCGAGACGACCGACTCCGTAATCTGTTTCGAGGAGCGCGATAGCCCCTCGGTCAGCCTGCTGAACCAGCCTTTTTTCTCACTCATGCGCGGTGTTTAGACGGCGGGACGCAAGCATGCCAAAAAGAAAGCAAGACTTGGGGCAAAGAATAACCATGTTGCCGATCGCCACCGCCCTGACCGTGCTCGATTTCGCCGCCATGGCGGTGTTCGCCGCCACCGGTGCCCTTGCGGCAGCGCGACGTAAACAGGACCTGATCGCCTTTGGGTTTTTCGCTGCCGTCACCGGCGTGGGCGGCGGAACCTTGCGGGATCTACTGATCGGGGCACCGGTGTTCTGGGTGGCGAGACCAGTCTACCTGGCGGTGTGCCTGACAACGGCGGCAGTGCTGTAGCTGACCGCTCGGCCAGGCTGGAGGCTATCGGCGCTCCTCTGGCTCGATTCGGTGGGGATGGCGGCCTATGCGGTGGTTGGAACCGCCAAGGCCCTGGACCGCGCCACGCCCGCCCTGCCCGCCATCTGTATGGGCGTGCTGACCGCCAGTTTCGGCGGCATCGTCCGCGACGTCCTGGCGGGCGAACCTTCGGTGCTGCTGCGCAAGGAAATCTACATCACCGCCGCCCTGGCAGGATCGGCGACCTATGTCGCGCTCACGGCCCTGCATGCGCCCTATTTGGTGGCAGGCCCTGTAGCCTTCGCTGTGGCTTTCGGTCTGCGGGCCTGCGCCTTAAGATTCGGCTGGCGCCTGCCTGGGCCACCGCAGTGGCGGGACGAGACAGACTAGGGGTCCAGCCCCTCATAGGCGGCGCGTACCAGGCCGGCGATTTGCCGAAGGGCCGCCTGAACCGCCGGAACCACACCAAAGGCGATGAAGCCATGCGGTAGGCGGTCGTAGCAGCGATAGGTCACAGGGACGTCAGCATCGCGCAAAGCCCGGGCATAGGCCTCCCCCTGGTCGACCAGGGCGTCGAAGCCGGCTGTAGCAATGACGGCCGGTGCCAAGCCCGTCAGATTGCCGCTCCTTAATGGCGACAGGCGCGGATCCGCTGGGTCGGCCTGGGCTCCCAGGTAATGGTCTTGCGCCCATTTGGCCCGGGCGCGGTTGGCGAACTGGCCCTCACCGTAAAGGGTCATTGATGGGGTCTCGCTGGCGATATCGACCGGTGGATAGATCAGAAGCTGCAGCGCCGGCTGGGGCGCACCGAGGCGCATCATCTCCTGACACAACACCGCAGCGAAATTGGCCCCGCGAGAGTCGCCGCCGATCGCCGCCGTCCCGGGCCTGCCGCCAAACCGTAGCGCATTGTCGCAGGCCCAGTGCCAGGCAGCGGCCATGTCCTCTAGCCCGGCTGGAAAACGATGCTCGGGGGCCAGGCGATAGTCGACGGACAGCACACAGCAGCGTGCCGCCGCGGCGATGACCTGGCAGGCGATATGGCTGGTTTCCAGGTCGCCGATCACCCCTCCGCCGCCGTGGGCATAGACCATGACTGGGACCTTGGGATCGATACAGGACGGGCGATAGGCCCGAATCGGCAGCGGGCCGCCGGGGCCCTGGATGCTGAAATCCTCGGTGACGACGCCGGGCTCAGTTTCGCCGCCAACCAGGGCTGTACCGCGCGCAGCCAAGGCGCGTTCTTCCTCCACGCTTCCCGGGACACCCGCGAAACTGGGCGGGGCCATGTAGAACAGGAACTGGAAACGCGGATCGAGCGTGCGGCCGCCTCGCACCACGGCCGCCGCACCGCTGACGGCGCGCAGGATCGGCGTCGGCAGGGCCAGGACGGCACGAAGCAACAGGCGAGTCGCGGAGGTATTGACCATTGGCGTGAGTCTGATCCTGCCGGGGCTGGCGTCAAGCGCGGCTAGCGCGCTGAGCGACGGGCGGTGATGTCGCAGACGGCCCGGCATTGGCCCCAGGTCGAGGCGCAGAGATCGGCGTTGCCGCCGGCCAGACAGGCATAATAGTCACGCGAACAGCTGGCGGAGCACTAGGCCGGGCCTGGTCCGCGGAGGACATCGGCAGTGGCGGGGCGGGGGGTGCAAGCGGGCGCAGAGGCGCGTCGGCTGTCTCGGACTGGCCGTTGATCACTACGCCGCTGGCTGGCAGTTTCGGGCGGGCCCGCGCTTCCGTAGCGGACGATTGCGCCCCGCGTAGAGTGGGAGACTGGGCCAGGACAGGCTGGGCGAGCAGCAAGAAGGCGGCGGCCAGCCTCGCAAACTTCATGCTCAGCCCTCAGCCAGGATCTGCGCGAACTGACCTGGATCAACATTACCGCCGCTGAGCACAATGCCCACCCGCTTGCCGCTCAAGTCGAGTTTGCCGGCGAGGGCCGCTGCCAGACCGACCGATCCGCCCGGTTCGACCACCAGCTTGAGGCGCTCGAAGGCGAACCGCATTGCGGCCTTCACCTCGGCGTCCGTCACGGTCAGCACGCCGGCCAGGGTCTCTTGATTAATGGCGAAGGTGAACAAACCCGGCATGGGCGACATTAGCGAGTCGCACAGGGTCGAACCGCCACTGGAATTACCCAGCCGCTCCTGCGCAGCCAGAGAACGGGCCGTATCGTCGAATCCGGCAGGCTCGACGCCCCAAACCTGGGTTCCCGGCGAACGGTCGGCCAGGGCCAGCGACGTCCCAGCGATCAGCCCGCCGCCACCGACCGGACAGAGCATAATGTCGAGCGCCCCACCGGCCTGCGCTGCCTGATCGGCGATCTCGAGCCCAATCGTACCCTGGCCAGCGATGATATCGAGATCGTCAAAGGCCGGGACCACCACGGCCCCCCGCTCGACGGCGATGGCCTGCGAAATCGCCTCGCGGCTTTCGCTGTAACGATCGTAAAGGCGAATCTCCGCCCCGGCGGCGCGGGTGCCGTCGATCTTGATCTGCGGCGCGTCGCTGGGCATCACGATCACGGCGGGACAGCCAACGATACCGGCGGCAATGGCCACGCCCTGCGCATGGTTGCCAGAACTGAACGCCACCACTCCGGCCTTGCGCTGCGCCGGCGTGAGCTGCGCCAAGCGGTTCATTGCACCACGGAACTTGAACGCGCCGCAGACCTGAAGCACCTCCGGCTTCAGATAGGCCACCGATGCACCGATGGCCTTGG
>Ga0114970_10002762_pt1 | contig 13097 bp, 10 predicted proteins | sample M_140205_XF_Meta_FD_87030 | JGI IMG/M metagenome (GOLD analysis project Ga0114970, IMG submission 87030) | Freshwater microbial communities from Lake Montjoie, Canada to study carbon cycling - M_140205_XF_MetaG | ecosystem: Environmental > Aquatic > Freshwater > Lake | place: Lake Montjoie... | reverse complement strand
TTTCCATTAACTTTATAGAAAATCGAAATACTACTATTATACTTTTTGAACTTGTAATCGCCACTAAAATTAATCTCGTGGTAGTAAAAAAACTTATGGTTTAGATTAAAATAATTATTTAATCCTGTTCTTGACAACCCTGTTCTAAAAGTAAATTTGGGGCTATAATAACCCACCTGTAAAGTACTGCCCTTGCTGGCAAATTTGTCAATGTTTATATACTTATTTAGATTGGTAGTTGCATCTAACTGTAACAAGGTTATCATATTAGTTAACCTATTATAAAAAGTTGAAACATCGATTTTAACAGAGCGTTCTTTTTTGATTGGCCTGGCATAGCTATAGTTGAGTTGTATATTACCTGAACGCTCAGCTTTTAAACTATCATTTCCAAAAACCATATGATTGGCATCTACAAAATTAAAAGTAAGTTCTTTAAGAGTTGGGGCTCGGAAACCTTTACCTGCTGAAAAACGAATTACATTATTTTTATTCACCTGATAACGTAAGCCAAGCATTGGTGCAACAGGCACAGAGAAACGTGTATTATAAGCTAACCTAAACCCAACTTTTATATTTAATTTTTTGGTGGGCTTATACTCATTATTGAAAAACAATGCATAGTCATTAATATAATTTTTGTTACCGCCAAATTTTTTACCCGCTGCATGGTCAGAATTTATATCATATCCAAATTGACTTGTATAGTTTCCTTTTTTATTTTGCCTGATATAGTTACCTCTTAACTGCAGCAGCGCAAATCGTGTAGTGTCCTGATTTTCCATATTGGCAGATAAAGCTTGGTCCCCAGTAACCAAATCTTTCACATACTCATTATGTTTGCGTTGATAAAAACTATAGGAATTCAAAAAAATAAGTGCTCCCGTTTTACCCAATTTCCTATCAACTTGCCAAGTAATTTGCGATCTATTGGTGATAAAATGATCATCGATTCCTTTGGCATCAAAGGGAGTTATAATTGGTGAACCTTTACTGAGTAAAAACTCTCTATAATAGTTTGCCGATATTCTATGTGTGGTTTTACCCAAATTAAAATTATAGTATATATTCGTAAAATATTGTTCTTTGGGTCTCCACAGCATTTGTCTTTTATGCAGATCTTCATTGGGATCCCAACCGTCAAACAAATAACGACCAACACTAATTCCCAATAATGATTTTTTTATTTTGGTAGTTCCTCCAAGGTCGTAATTATAATTACCTTTACTATCATGGTAAATATTTGCATTTAGATCATACAAATTTTTGGAACTCTTTTTAGTAATCAAATTAATCACGCCTGCACTGGCATCGGTACCATATATAACAGACATGGGTCCTTCTATTATTTCAATGCGTTCTATATTATTCAGATTTATTTGATTCAAATCAATATTGCCATCCAATCTTCCTATAATAGGTACCCCGTCCATCAGTATTTTTACTTGGCTTCCGCTAAGCCCTTGCACACTAATTCGACTACCCAAAACAGCATCCTGAGTAATACGAAAATTAAGTTCATTGGTGAGCACGTCTCTTAAACTAACTGCTCCCATTTTATCTATTTTGGCACGGTCAATCACATTTACCTTTTGTACTGAAAGGTCGACTGTTGAGTACTTCATTTGCCCCGTAACCACGATGGAATCCAATGGTGTTTGGGCATCACTATTCCCATATAACAAAAACAAGCAAAGCACCCCAAGGAGGTGCTTTGCTTGTAATATATTTTTTATATCGGACATGGTTTTTATAATATAGTTTTAATTAGAAACTATATTATATTATATAATATTATTCAACTACTAACTTCTGTGTTTGTTGGCTATTTCCGCATTGTATATTTACCAAATATAAACCTTTACCTAAATTTTCTGTAGGTAAATTATAAGCGTTGAAGCCGTTATTTTTTGTTTGTTGGTTATATATCAATTTACCGCTTAGGTCATATATATTAATTTGCATGGTGCTTAGTTTCTCAGTATTCACATATAACTGCGTATTACCGTTTGAAGGATTTGGCGACAAGGTATATACAAATTTATTTTCGTCTATAATATTTACTGCGGTATTAAAATTTAACATTTTCTGTGTTGCAAAAGCTACCTTGCCATTGGCACCACCACCGAAACCTGTGAACTTTAATTTATATATTTCATAAGTAACGCTACCATTTAACTCGTGGCGTGAATTTAGCACAACATAAGTAAGTGAATCGCCCAATACATATTGATTGGAATTAAAATCAAATGTTTTCCAATCGTAACCAATGGTATTAATCTTGTCGCTAAATCTACTGTCCATGGTATCAGTTACAGAAACATCATCGCATAATTGGTTTTTTATTTTGATAGATTTAGTTTGTATATTGTGAAGCACCCCCGTTACTTGATAATATGGAGTTGTAGGATCGCTTTGTTTGGCAAAATACCGGGTGAAAAGTAAATCCCATTTATTGTTATCTGGCTCACGTTTTAGTTCCATATCCTTTTTTAAATCATAATACATAAAATGATTTTTCGGATAATTATTGTCCATTAAAGTAACGGTAGTATCACCTGTTCCATCCAAATTTGCATATCTGAATGTCCATGATTTCACACCTGAAACAGATTTGCGGGCAACCACATAAAACTTCTTAGCCCAAGGCTGTGCTGGAGGATTGGGATTGGCATATATTAGAAAGATTGAATCGCCATCAATTTCGCCGGGAACATTACTATTGTAGACACCCCACGAATAATAAGGGTGCATAGATGAGTCTCTGCACAAGGCACCATCGGCCCATTTCTCGTCGCTATTGAAAAACCTACGCCATGTTGCCCAGCCAGTAGTATCAAAATTAGACCAACCAGTGATATCGCTATTTGGATATTTGGCCACGCGAACATCATTTGAATGGTTTGCTAATATCGCATAATACATGGCATCTTTGCCACCTACTGCACTAAAGGCCAAATGCCAATTGCGAATAGGCACAGTGTCAACCATTTTATCTTTTAATGAATAATAAACTTCATTGCGATATTTAGGACCAAGGTAAACACTGTCATACACCCAGTTCTGGGCATAGGTGTTAAACGCTGTAAAAGCTAATAGTGAGAATAAAAGTTTTCTAATCATGATTTTTTTTTAAAATGTGTTAAATAAATATACTTGTTGATTTTAATTGGCTGCAAAATTATCGTGATTATTTGTGAGAGTTATGCCAAGATTGGGATTTTGACGAATATGTTACAAATAAAGGAATTGGGATCGGATAAAGTATTTGCTATAATATGTGCAATCGTAGTTTTGCCCACACCGGGAGGTCCCCACAAAATCATGGAAGGAACTTTTCCTTGTTCGATAGCGGTTCTTAGTATACTTCCCTGGCCTGTAAGATGTTCTTGCCCAACCAAATCGTCCAATGTTTTCGGACGCATTCGCTCAGCAAGTGGGGTTGATGAATTCATGAGGTAAAATTAGGAGATGGTGAGATATTATACAAGAACTATATATATACTAATCTGTCTCTTCTCTGTGATTCACCGTGGCGAACTGTGCCCTCCTCTGTGGCCATGCCTGTGGTTGTGTGTTTTCACCAACCACATACTAGAGGATTTTTTACCACAGAGTCGCACAGAGTTTAAATTCACAGAGTTACACAGAGTTTTTGGCCGATATTATCTCTAAACATTTAAGAATCATAACATAAGAACGACTTAGGACTATCGAGTTTATATTTCCGCCATTTTCCCCTACTTTTGAAACCCTTTTATAAAGACCCGTGCAACAACATACCACCACTGTTATATTACCCGTAGTTAACGAAACCTATTCGCTCCGTCAAACCGTGGAGATGATTGAGGAATTGTGCAGTGCAGAAGTATTTGATTACCTGATTGTAATTTGCAAAAAGACCAGTATCGAGAGCAGAAAAGTAATCGAAGAAATCGTGAACAAATACGGCCACAAAGTTCGCGTTCACGACCAAGTGCTGCCATTCCTAGGCGGTGCCATGCGTGAATGTTTCGATTTGGCAAAAGGCACCCATCTGATTATGATGGCCAGCGACCTGGAAACAAATCCAGAACAAGTACCCCAACTAATCGCACTCAGCAAACAACATCCCGATTGGATTGTCGGCACCAACCGTTGGACCAAAGGCGGCGGATTTACAGGCTACAGCCCCGTAAAATTGGTATTCAATTTCTTCTTCCAAAAATTCTTTTCTATATTATATCGTACCAACCTCAAAGACATGACTTATGGTTATCGTATATTCCCAACAGCCTTGGTGCAATCGATCAATTGGACAGAATTAAAACACCCTTTCTTATTTGAAAGTATATGCAAACCTTTGCGATTGGGTGTTAAAGCTGTAGAAATTCCCAGTGTTTGGAAAGCCAGAACCGAAGGCGAATCGCAGAATCCATTTATCAATAATTTTAAATATTTTGGAACTGGAATTAAAATCCGTTTCATGAGCAAAAGCAAAATCAAAAAATAAATATATAATATATTATTCAAGTGAAAAAAGTAATTGTTACCACCACCATCAATCCGCCAACTAAGGCCATCAAACTATTCGAAAGTTATGAAGATTGGGACCTTGTAGTTATTGGCGATTTAAAAACTCCAAAAGATTATCACCTGAACAAAGGTGTATATGTTACCCCCGAAGAGCAAGAAGCTTATGATAAAGACCTGAGCGATGCTATTGGATGGAATTGTATACAACGCCGCAACATGGGCCTACTATGGGCTCACGACATGGGTGCTGATATAGTTGCCGTAGTGGATGATGATAATATTCCGTATGAAGGTTGGGGAGAAAACTTGATGTTGGGCAATCCCGTTGAAACCAATTATTATGAAACTGATTTACCAGCATTTGACTCTATAGGTGCTACAAATCATAAACATCTATGGCACCGTGGTTATCCGTTATTAAGTTTATCAAAACGCGATTACTCACGCAAATCGACTAAGGTTATTACCCCTGATGTGCAAGCCGATTTTTGGGATGGCGATCCTGACATCGATGCCATTTGCCGCATGGAACATGCTCCAGAATGTAAATTCGACCCCGCTTGTTTCCCTATTGCAGCCAATAAAATGTCGCCTTTCAATTCGCAAAATACATTTTTGAAAGCTTCCCTTTTGAAAGATTATTTCTTGTTCCCACACGTGGGTCGTATGGATGATATCTGGGCATCATACTATGTGCAAGCAAAAGGTGCAAATGTAGTTTTTGGTAAAGCCTCTGTGTTCCAAGATCGCAATGTGCATGATTACACAAAAGATATGAAAGCTGAATATTTGGGCTACGAGCATAACTTGAAAATAGTAACTGAATTACCCAGTAATCCAGATGCGATTCTTAAATATTTGCCTGAGCGTTCTATCGAAGCTTTCAAATTATATAGAAAACATTTTTTATAGTATTATATTATTGTTGTTATCCTTCGACTCCGATCAGGATGACAACAATGCTCATTGCCACCCTGAGCGGAGTCGAAGGGCGGCAATGGGACAACACAGAGAGAGAATAAATATATAAACTAAAATAATTTTATGAGGATTCTTATAACAGGCGGGGCAGGATTTGTAGGCAGGCACTTTACCGAACACTGGCTAAAACAAGGTGCCGACGTGGATTGTGTGGATTTAGTTGCACCACTCACTGGGGGCATCGATCCATCAGATGGTTGGCCATTATATGAACCCCGTGACTATGAGAATTTCCATTTTCACAAAGAGGATTGTCGCAAATTTTTCAAACACAATAAACATGAATATTATGATTATGCATTCCATTTAGCCGCAATGGTTGGTGGACGTATGATGATAGAAAACAATCCGCTTGCCGTTGCTGACGATCTCTCAATCGATAGTGAATACTGGCAGTGGGCCAAGGAAGCCAAACCTGGAAAAACTATATGTTTTAGTTCGAGTGCAGCTTATCCAATTAAACTACAACGCCACGATCATTATATATTATTGAAAGAAGATATGATATCGTTTGCTGAGGATATTGGCATGCCCGATATGAGTTATGGTTGGGCTAAATTGACCAATGAATATTTAGCTCTACTAGCATACGAACGTCATGGATTAAAATCTGTATCATACCGCCCCTTCAGTGGCTACGGCGAAGATCAGGACATGACTTATCCTTTCCCCAGTATATGCAAACGCACCTTAGAAAACAAGGGACAAGAACATTTATCAGTATGGGGAAGCGGAAAACAAATGCGTGATTTTATACATATTACCGATTGTGTTCGCGGTGTGATAACAACTATGGATCAAATTGATGATGGTACTGCATTAAATTTAAGCACCGGAATATTTACCAGCTTTATAGAATTTGCACAAATGTCTGCTGGAATTGTAGGATACAATCCTATAGTAACCGGCACCAGCGACAAGCCAGAAGGCGTTTTTGCCCGCGGTGGAGATACTGAGAAACAAAAAGCCCACGGTTTCGAACATGAGATTCCCTTTGAAGAAGGAATCAAAAGATGCTTGGCTTATTTGGAGCGGAAGATGCAATAGTATTATATATAACATTAAAGTCTCAGTGGGACAAAACAAAACCTACTTAAAAGTTATATCTTAACCGCCACAGTAGCTACCTGCACAAACTTTGTATCACTGCCAAATATAAAAGGCAATAACATTCTATATATATAATAACGCATCGATTTCGTCGGATTGATACCAACAGATTTTTCTACTTTATATCCTGTTCTTTCAAACATGGCTATAATACTTTTTTGTGTATAAAACCTCACATGCGTTTGGTCTCTGATACCTGATTCTTCATAACGAAAATCCTTTTCAAATAATACATGAATTAAGTTATTCAGATAACGCATATTGGGAATAGAACTGACCAATACCCCACCGCTTTTAAGTTTCGATTTTAATTGTAATAATAAATTTTCGGCTTCTAATATATGTTCCAATACATCGTTGCAAGTTATCGCATCAAAATAATTATCGGGCAATTCATTTATATATTGTTCTACCTCCCCTACCATCAATTTATCCAATTTGGGAATCGCTTTTTCTCCTGATACCTGCATCAGCTCCACACCCCATACTTCAGCTTGGTTGCGTGCCTTAAGGATACCCGCAAAACTCCCATCACCACAACCAATATCCAAAATTGTTTTCGCACCCACAGGCACAAATGCCAGCATCTCTTCACGCTCACAAGTATAATAGTGTTCGCTTTTTATATCATATAAATTTGTGTCTGTCATTTGTTGCAATTTGGATTACTCATCCGCAAGAATATCAATTAACCATTGAAGTTCTTTCTCAGAAATAAGAGGCTGTTCCGACTTATCATAAATATCCATTAAGAATACTGTGCTCTTTGTTACTCGAACGTATGTTATCATTTTTCAATAAGGACATATCTACTATTTTAAACCTCTGTGTGGCTGCTGCCCTTAACAAGCACCGCAATCTTATCTAAAAGTTATATCGAAGAGATATAGGAAAATTAGATGCTACAATTGATACATTCAAAGATGTTTTCCTATTCATACCAAATGAATCAATATTTCTAGAATTTATTTGCTTTGATATTATTGGGGCATCAATCATAGAATACAAGTATAAACCTACTCCTACAACTCCAAAAAATATTGCCCCTCCCTTTTGATCTGGGTTGTTTTTTGCGATTAACGCACTTGTAAAAAAACTACAGCTGTACCAAAAAAAAGGCCGAGGCCTTTACCAACCTCTTCGTTATACATTTGTCCTGTGCCTGGAATAAGCGTAGACAAAATGAAAGAAGTTGCTGGATTCTTTTCATGTATATTGTAACGAATTTGAGAAGGTTTTGGAGTTGTTGTTTGAGCATAACAGTTTACAAACAAAAACAATGTTAGAAAAAAGGCGAAAAATGATTTCATATCTATAGGTACTTTAAGTTTAGAAATATCTTTATAAAATAAAAGCAGCTTTTTAGGGCTGCTTTTATTTTATAATAATTATACATTAACTACATCCCAAACTATTCCCACAGTTCAAGCATTTGTAACAAACACCACTACGTATAGTTATATGTCCGCATACATTACAAGCAGGTGCATCGCTTTGCATGGTTTTAAGGTATTCGTCGCTGCTCGATTGGCGTTTGGCTTTGCTAGGTGCAGCAGCAGCTAATGGTTTAACAGCAACTGGAGCTTGGGCCACAACTGAATTGCTCAACACAAATCCTATAGGACGGTTATTTTCGTCTTCATCAATATTAAATTCATCAACGGGTTCTTCAAGTCCTACACCAAATACTTCGTTTTGCTTTTCAACTACATCTTCAATTGTTGGCGTTTGCACTTGAACCAAATCAGTGCGGCCCAAATATTCGAAACCAAGCATACGGAATATATAATCGATGATAGAAGTAGCACTCTTAATATTATCATGTCCTTCTACAAATCCACTGGGTTCGAAACGGGTGAAAGTGAATTTATTTACATACTCTTCAAGTGGTACACCATGTTGCAAACCAATAGAAACTGCAATAGCAAAACAGTTCATGATACTGCGGAAGGTTGCACCTTCTTTATGCATATCAATAAATATTTCACCAAGTGTTCCATCATTATATTCTCCGGTGCGAACGAATACAACTTGTCCGCCTACCTTCGATTTTTGAGTGAAACCATTACGTTTGTTAGGCAACCGTTTTTTATCAATCATACGTGCCAACTGTCCAGCAAATTCGCGGGTTTCGGTCGTATTCAATACATTTTGTACGGCTTTCAATACATCATCCCAAGGCATGTTATCTATATTGATATCGCCTTTGCCAGCAAGTGCTGCTTCTACTGCGGCTAATGGTTCTTCGTCTACCACATCCGATTTGTTGCTTAGTGGTTGACTCAATTTACAACCATCACGGTATAAGGCATTGGCTTTCAAACCAAGTTTCCAGCTTTCTAAATAGCAAGCTTTAATTTCGTCAACAGTAGCTTCGTTTGGTAGGTTAATGGTTTTGCTAATAGCGCCACTAATGAATGGTTGTGCAGCAGCCATCGAACGGATATGTGCATGGGCATGTATATAACGCACGCCTTTGCTTCCGCAACGGTTGGCACAATCGAATACAGCATAGTGTTCCTCTTTTAATATAGGCGCACCTTCTACCGTTCCTGTACCACAAATAATATCGTTGGTATCTTCAATCTCTTGGCGGGTAAAGCCCAAGCTGCGAAGCATATTAAATTTAGGATGGTTATATTGTTCGGTAGTGAATCCCAAACGTTGCATAGTTTCTTCACCAAAAGTCCATTGGTTAAATGCAAAACCTATTTCAAAAGCAGCACTTAAACCAGCTTCCACTCTGGCAAGCTCTTCACGGGTAAAGCCACGAGCCAATAAACTTTCTTCATTGATGGCGGTATTACCTTTTAAGGTTGCAGTACCAATTGCATAAGTAACAATAGTATTAATTTCTTTTTCATCGTAACCCAAATTGCGTAAGGCATCGGGTACCGATTGGTTGATGATTTTAAAATAACCACCACCCGATAATTTTTTAAATTTAACCAAGGCAAAATCTGGTTCGATACCGGTAGTATCGCAATCCATGACCAAACCTATAGTTCCTGTTGGAGCTATTACAGTAGTTTGTGCATTGCGGTATCCGTATTTCTCACCGCTCTGTACTGCTTGGTCCCATGCATTGCATGCTGCAGACAATAAATATTCAGGACAGAATTTAGGATCGATACCTACAGGTTGTATATGTAAATTCTCGTATGATTCTTTGGGTGAATTATAAGCTGCATAGCGGTGGTTACGCATTACACGTAACATATTTTCTTTGTTATCGGCATACTTATCAAATGTGCCTAGGTATTTAGCCATCTCTGCAGAGGTATCGTAACTAACACCGGTCATAATAGCAGTAATAGCACCTATAATAGCCGTAGCTTTGGGACTATCATAAGGAATACCACTTACCATAAGCATGGTTCCCATATTGGCATAACCCAAACCAAGGGTACGATAATCGTAACTTAATTGAGCTACTTCTTTACTTGGAAACTGAGCCATGGCCACCGAGATTTCAAGAACAGTGGTCCACAAACGGGTAGCATATTCAAATCCTTTAACATCAAACTCAAGTGTTTTCACATTAAAGAATTTCATCAAGTTGAACGAAGCCAAATTACAAGCGGTATTGTCCAAAAACATATATTCGCTACATGGGTTCGATGCATTGATTAAACCACCTGCAGGGCAAGTATGCCAATCGTTTATTGTAGTATTATATTGAACTCCAGGATCGGCACAAGCCCAAGCTGCGTAACCAATTTTGTCCCACATTTTTTGGGCATCAATTTCTTTCATCACACGGCCATCGGTGCGGGCTCTTAGTGCCCAATTGCCACCTTCGTTCAATGCTTTAAAAAACTCATCGGGAATACGAACCGAGTTATTGCTGTTCTGTCCTGATACAGTTGCATAAGCTTCGCCTTCGTAACCACTATCATATCCAGCAGCTATAAGTGCAGCTACTTTTTTCTCTTCGTTTACTTTCCAATCTATAAAGGTTTCAATTTCGGGATGGTCCAAATCTAAGCATACCATTTTGGCTGCACGGCGGGTGGTTCCACCACTTTTAATTGCACCTGCAGCACGGTCACCTATTTTTAAGAAACTCATCAACCCTGATGAAGTACCGCCACCCGAAAGGGTTTCGCCACCACCACGAATTTTTGAGAAGTTAGTTCCCACACCACTACCATATTTAAATATACGGGCCTCACGAACCCAAAGGTCCATAATACCACCTTCGTTTACCAAGTCGTCATCCACACTTAATATAAAACAAGCATGGGGTTGTGGACGCTCGTAAGCCGAAGTAGATTGTTTCAATTGGCGATCTTCAGGATCAACATAATAATGTCCCTGAGGTTTTCCTGTAATACCATAACTGCTATGCAAACCCGTGTTAAACCATTGTGGACTGTTAGGAGCACATTGTTGACTGGTGATAGAGAATACCAACTCTTCATAGAAAACCTGTGCATCGCTAGCTGTAGCGAAGTAACCATAGCGTTCGCCCCAAGTACGCCAGCAGTGGGCCATACGGTGTGCTACTTGTCTAATACTGGTTTCGCCACCCATGCTTCCATCGGCTTGTGGTACGCCCGCTTTGCGGAAATACTTTTGAGCCAATATATCAGTTGCCACCTGGCTCCATTCTTTCGGCACTTCCACATTGTCCATCTTGAACACGTAATCGCCCGCTGGATTTTTAATTACCGACTGGCGAAGGTCGTATTGAAACATGTCGGCAACGGGAGTGTTGTCGTTGGTGAAATGCCGTTTAAACGGAAGGCCTTTAGATTTTTGCATGGTATTATATTAATTTTTTTGGTTAGACTTCGGCGGTAATAAATAGTTTGTGGTTTTGTTTTCGCCCCATACTTTTAATCATATCGGGAGGTCAAAAGTAGCTTCGTATTCTCGGCTATGTCAAATGCCATTTTCCACACATATAGTTTTTCCACAGGCAAAGCCCTTATACCACTATGGTTTTAGCTATGTGGATAACGATTTATATACATTGGGAAGCCCTGTATTATCAACGTTTTTGTGGACAATTAGTTATAAATACAATTTGCATGGTGTCTGTTTTTGGGTACAGCCTATTGCGACATGGATTTAGAGTTTGAAATATGAAATTTTATTATTTTTTGTGCTATACAAATAAAATATATAAACCATCCAACTACAAATAAAATCTAAGTAACTATATTATATAATACCACCACTTTAAAAATGAAGTATGCTGCCAATTCCCCTCTAGAGAGGGGGTGTGCAAGCCTGTGTGTTTGGCAGAGGTGTGTTCACGTGCATGCCCTCGTTGTCTGAACTATGATTAAGATTCCGCCGCGGCGGATATATGATTAGCTTGATTCTTATTTCGCTGCCTTTGGTCGTGGTGGTGAGCAGCCTGCACTGAGCAAACCTGTGCTGAGCGACAGCCGAAGTAGCCGAAGTGTAGTTGTTCCGATGCTTCGGAACATCGCAGACCAAATTGGCTTGCAGGATTTTCTATTTGGGCTTTAAATAAATTGCTTTTATATTTGCATAATGAAATGGGAAGAACATATAGTATCTGACAATCAAATTTTATTGGGCAAACCTATTATAAAAGGCACACGAATTTCAGTTGAGAATATTATGGAATTATATGCATCAGGTTGGAATGAAGATGCTATATTAGAAAGCTATCCGAATATTTCAAAAACAGATATTATGGCAGTTTTTGCCTATATAAATGACTGCATGAAACTCGAACAGTTTTTACCATTGCCAAGGTCAGCATAATAAATTTTCTGGCCAACGAGAATTTTCCTAATCCTTCAGTTTTATATTGCTCAACCATGGGCATACCGTCTTGCTTATTACCAATACAAATCCTGGATGCAGTGACAAAGAAGTAATTGAAAAAGCACTAAAAGAAAATTCAATCATTCTTACTTTCGACAGAGATTATGGTGAAATCATTTTCAAATACGGAATTGCAAATCCTCCAGCCGTTGTATATTTCAGGTTCAAAGGAAACAATCCTGAATTTGCTGGAAAAATGCTCGACGAAATTATCAATGCTAAAATGTATATACTTGAAAATACATTTACTGTTATTGAAGAAAACAATATTCGGCAGAGAGTATATATTTCGAAATAAATTACAACCTTTATCATACTTTGTGCAAGCCCGCATGCACGCTCATTCCTTCACTGTCTGAGCAGGATTGATAGGATTAAAGGATTAGCAGGATTTTTTTTGCACTGAATTTGGTGGTGGTGGTGAGCGGTTCCGATAGCTATCGGAACGAACCATCGCCGACCAAATGGAACTGTTTCTTTATACTTTTATTCATTTGATAATTTTTTTTCAATGGTATTCATGAACCGAAGCGGTTTGCCTATATACTATTTCCCACACTCAATACTCCTCACTCAAAACTGACTTAGGCCATGCCCCTCCTTCGTCGGGTCGGGCCATACGCCTTACTGCGTGCCGGCTGCTGTCCCTCATGCGGCCGCACTTACCCACGCTGTCTGAATTG
>Ga0114970_10002761_pt1 | contig 13098 bp, 12 predicted proteins | sample M_140205_XF_Meta_FD_87030 | JGI IMG/M metagenome (GOLD analysis project Ga0114970, IMG submission 87030) | Freshwater microbial communities from Lake Montjoie, Canada to study carbon cycling - M_140205_XF_MetaG | ecosystem: Environmental > Aquatic > Freshwater > Lake | place: Lake Montjoie... | reverse complement strand
TTGGCTTTATAGCAAGTAAAATTAATAGTACAGAAAGTACAATTACTAATTTTGTTTATGTCGCCTCAGCTATGCTATTATGGCAATTATTTTCAAGTGTGTTTAATGATGTTAGTAATTCAATTATTGGTAATTCAAATTTGTTTTCAAAAGTATATTTTCCAAAAATTGTTATTCCATTAAGTACATTATTAGTATGCCTAGTTGATTTTTTAATTTCTTTAATTATATTAATTATATTAGTTGTTGCATCTGGACAATCTATACATTGGTATATTATATTAGCTCCAGTTTTTATTATTTTAACTTTAATTAATGGGTTTGGAATTGGGTTATACTTTGCTACTATAAATGTAAAATTCAGAGATATTAAATTTATTGTACCTGTCATTTTACAATTAGGAATATATATTAGCCCAATAATTTTTTCTTCACAATTTTATATTGAACGAATTAATAATATTCATCCATTTTTAACGTGGGTTTTTTATTTAAATCCAATGGTTGGTGCAATTGAAGGCTTTAAATATAGTTTATTTGGTGGAGAGGAGATTTATGATATGAATCATTTTATACTGTCACTTGTAGTTTCGTTTTTGTTTTTATTTATTGGAGTAAAATATTTTTATAAATTTGAACGTAGTTTTGTAGATTATATTTAATGAATAAAAATACCATCATAAAAATAGAAGGATTAAGTAAATATTATTTACTTAATAAAAATAAAACTTCAAAAAGTGATACTTTATATGGAAATATCATAGAAGGTCTAAAAAATATTAAAAACATCACTCAAAAAAAAGAAACACAAGATTTTTGGGCATTAAAAGATGTTAGTTTTGATATTCAACAAGGTGATCGTGTTGGAATTATTGGTAGGAATGGAGCGGGAAAATCAACTTTATTAAAAATATTATCTCGAATAACACCACCAACAAAAGGTAAGATAGAATATTCGGGACGGATGGCTGCTTTGCTAGAAGTAGGTACAGGTTTTCATGGTGATTTATCGGGTAGAGAAAATATTTACTTAAATGGTTCTATTTTAGGTATGACTAAACATGAAATAGACCGAAAGTTTGACGAAATTGTTTCTTTTGCTGAAATTGAAAAGTTTTTAGATACCCCAGTAAAACGTTATAGCAGTGGAATGTATGTGCGTTTAGCTTTTGCAGTTGCCGCAAATTTAGAATCTGACATTTTAATTGTTGATGAAGTTTTAGCTGTTGGTGATGCCGCATTTCAAAAAAAATGTTTGGGGAAGATGAATGAAGTCAGTAAAGCGGTTGGTCGAACAATTTTGTTTGTAAGTCATAACATGGGTCAAGTTGCATCTTTATGCAACACAGGTATATTATTAAATAATGGACGTGTAGAAGAACAAGGTAGTATTAACTCAATTATTAGTCGTTATTATAATGAAAATTCATTAAACGATACTGTATTATTTAATTTTGAAGATAATTCTTTGAAAGATCTATATGTTAAAAGTATTTCTATTTGTAATCAATTAAATTTGGCTACATTAAATTTCGCACATAATGAACCTATTATTATAAATATTGAAGTTAAGACTAATAATATTTTAAACGACGTTATTTTAGGCGTAATTGTTTATGATTCTTCTGAAAAAAGAATTTTTACGACTCAGCTTCCCATAACAGATAAGGTTAAACGAACAGAATCCACCATATTTAAGTTAAAAATACCAGATACATTTTTAATACCTAATAGTTATCATTTCACAATAGGCATTCATATTCCAAATATTCAAGTTATTGATGAATTATTAAATATTGGAAAATTTGATGTTTTTGATAATGGTTCAGAGTTTTATAAATATCAAAATTCTGATGTTGGAGTTGTATTTTCTAATTGTAATTGGAGTTTTTAAAAATAAAGTATATATGAAATGTCATATTTGTCAAAACACGACTTCTGATATTTTTCAAACCAAAATTTTGAAAAAGTACGACGTAAGTTATCATCAATGTTCTTCATGTAGATTTATTCAAACCGACAATCCTTTTTGGCTACCAGAGGCTTATGAAAACATTATAACAAGTTTAGATATCGGCTTAATTAGTCGAAATTTATATTTACAAGAACAAGTTCCAAATATTATTAATACTTGTTTTACCGAAGCCCAAAGTATGTTAGATTATGGTGGTGGCTATGGAATGTTCGTAAGAATGATGAGAGATAAAGGATTTGATTTTTTTCGTCAAGATATTTATTGTGATAATTTATTTTCAAAGCATTTTGATATAACCGATTTTCAGAATAAAAAAATTGATATTGTAACTGCATTTGAAGTATTTGAACATTTTAATAACCCTTTAGTTGAAATTGAAAAAATGTTTAAATATTCGGAAAATATTATTTTTTCTACTACTTTAATACCTGACGATATTAATTTGTTTAAAGATTGGTGGTATGTTGCACCTGAAACCGGTCAGCATATTTCGTTTTATTCAGAGGAATCATTGAGATTTATTGCGAAGAAATATAATTTATTTTTTTATACAAATCATTCTAATTTACATTTTTTTTCCAATGAATTACTAAATCAAAATATAGTTGATGATATGTTTTTAAAAAAAGTAAGTTTGAAGGAAAGAATTTATAATCGTTTGTTAGGTAATTTAAAATCTAAACATTTAGAAAAAAAATCTTTATTACAATCAGATTACGACTATATCCTAAAAAAAATATCTAAATAATTTATAATTTAAAAATAAGATTTAATATTAAAATGCATATAGCTTACGATAGCCAAATATTTAGATTACAACAAAATGGAGGTATTTCGAAATATTTTGTTAAAGTTATTGAAAATTTAGTTTTAGAAAAAGATGTTTATTTAACTGTTGTTTCTGGAATTCATAAAAATGAATATTTAATAAATTCAAATATTAAATATTCAGGCATTTTTTATTTTAATTTTATTAGAAAATTGATTAGTAATAGGTTTTATGATTTTACATCGGCTTATAATTTTTTTATAGAAAAAAACAAATTATCTACGAATAAGTTAGATATTATCCATCAAACTTATAATGGATATGAATTATATAAACCAACTAACACAATATGTATTATTACTTTACATGATCTAATCTATGAAAAATACCCAAATGATTTTTCTGATTCAAATGATGTTTTAATTAGAAAAAAAGTATCAATTGAAAATGCTGATCATATTATTTGCGTTTCAAAAAATACTCAAACTGATTTAATAAACTATTATCAAGTAGATATTTCAAAAACTACGGTTGTATATCATGGTGTAGATGAATTTGAAAAACACAATTATAGAATAGTATCATTCCCTTATATTTTATATGTAGGGAAAAGAAATGGTTATAAAAATTTCAAGAATACTTTAAGAGCTTTTGAAAAAACAAAGTCAAAACAAGACTCTAAATTAGTATGTTTCGGAAGTTCATCTTTTTCTCAGGAAGAGACCGACTTGATATCTAAATTAGGTTTAGCTAATGATGTAGTTTATTTTAAAGGCTCTGATATAGAATTAATTAATTTATATCAACATGCTAATTTTTTGATTTATCCAAGTATTTACGAAGGTTTTGGATTACCTGTGCTAGAGGCAATGGCAAATGATTGCCCTGTAATATGTTCAGATAGAAGTAGTCTACCTGAAGTGTCGAATAATTGTGCTTTAGAAATTAATTGTGAAAATATAAAAAGTATAACAGACGCTATGGATAAGCTATTTTATGATAATGATTTACGAAATAAATTAATAGAATTAGGCTCTGAAAATGTTAAGAATTTTACTTGGAAAAATACAGCTTTAAATACTTTGAATGTTTATCAAAAAGTTATAAAAGAAAATAAGTTATTCTAAATGTATAAATTATCAATTATAACAATTAATTACAATAATGCTAAAGGTTTAAAAAGAACCATAGAAAGTGTCATTAATCAAACGTATAAGAATATTGAGTATATTATTATTGATGGTGGATCATCGGATGAAAGTGTTGAAGTAATTAATGAGTATAAAAATAAATTAGCTTATTGTATTTCAGAAAAAGATAATGGCATTTATCACGCTATGAATAAAGGTATTTTAATATCTTCTGGTAATTATTTGATATTTTTAAATAGTGGAGATTATTTGTGTGAGAATGTTTTAGAAAAAGTTTTTAGTGCAAAACATACTGAAGATATTTTATATGGAAACATGAAAATAAATTGGGGTGGAAATAATATCACTGATGGCATTATGCCAAATAAAATAACATTAGATCATATGGTAAAAGATACTTTATGGCATCCAGTTTCCTTCATCAAAAAAGAACTTTTTAATAAATTTGGTTTGTATAATACCGATTATGAAATAGTTGCAGATTTTGATTTTTTTTTTAAAAATATAATTATAAATAAGTCGTCAAATATTCATTTAAATTATTTTATTACTGAATATAATGTTGAAGGATTTAGTTCTTTACCTATTAATAAAGTAAAAGAGAAAGCAGAAAGATTAAAAGTTATAAAAACGTATCTTTCTGATGAAGAACTGAAAAATATTAATTATTTGTTAGTTGAAAAAAAAGAAACACTATTTATGCGTGTGTTTAAGCGTTTTAAAAAAATAATTGAATACAATGGGTATAAATCATAATATAAAAGTTTCAATCATAATACCTGCATATAATTACGCAAAATACATTGGCGAATGTTTGGATAGTGTGATTTCTCAAACCTTTAAAGATTGGGAATGTATTATTATTGACAATTGTTCTTCAGACAATACCTCCGAAATTGTAAAAGTATATGCCGCTAATGATAGTCGAATAAAATATCATTATACAGACCAAAAAGGAGTTTCATTAGCTCGTAATCTTGCCGTAAAAATGAGTAGCGGAACTTATATTTTACCGTTAGATGCCGACGATAAGATTAACAGTTCATACATAACTAAGGCTATAGCTATTATGGAAAAAAACCCTACAATTAGCTTAGTTTATTGTGACGCTATCTTATTTGGAAGCATAAATAAAAAATGGATTCTTCCTGAGTTTAATTATAGAGAAATGTTAATTGAAAATTCAATTTTTTCTTCAGCGTTATATAAAAAATCAGAATTTTTAACTGTAAATGGCTATAATACTAATATGGTTGAAGGTTTTGAAGATTGGGATTTTTGGATCAAATTATTAGCTGATGATAAAAAAGTAATAAAAATACACGAGCTACTGTTTTATTACCGAATCAAAGATAATTCTCGTAACAGTTTGTTGGATCATGAAAAACAATTAAGGTTAAGAACACAGATTTACAATAATCACCTCGAATTATATAATAGATATTTTGTGATCCCTGAGTTGTTGTATAGTAATTATAAATTAAAACAGAAATATGATACACTATTCAATTCATTAACATATAGGATTGGGAAAATAGCAGCTTCTCCAATTAATTTTTTTAAAAAGCTATTTAACACCTAAAATGAAAACACTTTGTTTATATGCTTCTTATTTGAATGGAATAGGTTTACCTTATTATTCTAACGTTTATCTTAAGGAGTTAAAAAAACATTATACGGATATTATTTATTTGCATTCTAACAATTTAGATACTGATTCTATAAGTTTTTTTGAAACTAATTCAATTGAAACAAAACTTGTGTCAAATGATGGCTTTGATTTTGGACAATGGCAAAAAGTATTAGTGAATATTAATTTGAATGAGTATGATCAATTATGTTTGGTAAATGATTCTTGTGTTTTATTTGCGCCATTAGATAACGCTTTAAACTGGTTTAATAATTCTGATAATGATTTTGGTGGTATAACAGTTTCATTAACTCCTAAAAAACATGTTCAATCCTATTTTTTAGTATTTAAAAAATCTACATTTATTGATTTGTTACATTTTTTTAAAACGAATAGCGCATCAAATAACATCCATCAAGTGATAGCAGACTTTGAAATAGGTTTAAGTCATTATTTACTTTCAAAAAATTTCAATTGTGGTTCATTTTTAAATAACAATGAATATAATGGAGAGTTTTCGCCTTATTATCAATGTGTAAATTCGCATATAATACAAGGCTCTCCGATGATTAAAAAAAAGATATTATTTTCATCCTATAGGAAAGATGAATTATTGACTTTAGCTAGAATGAATTTCAATATTGCTAATAAACCCTATATTAATTTAATAGGTAAATGCAATCAAAAATTGATACTTTCATTTGATGAATTATTTAAGAATGAAAAAAATCGAATGACTTTGCTTCATTTAATTCAATATAATATTATCCGAAATTCAATTCACATATACCGACTATTTAAAAAATGAGAGTTGAACCGCTAATAAGCATTTGCATACCAACTTACAATGGGTCTCAATACATTGAAAAGTGTATAGAATCATGTTTGGCTCAGACATATAAACACATTGAAATCATTATTTCTGACGATTGTTCAACTGATTCTATTTCAGACACAGTAAACGGTTATGTAATTAAAGATAATCGAATTAAATTTTATCAAAATGAAAAAAATTTAGGATTAGTTGAAAATTGGAACGTAACCCTAAATTATGCCAGTGGTGAATATATAAAATGGGTATTTCAAGATGATTGGATAGAAACTAATGCCATAGAGGAATTTGTTAAAGTGGCTAAAAAAGGATATGATTTTATTATTTCTAAACGTAGCTTCATCTTAGATGAAACAGCTACAATTGAAGATAAACTATATTATTTTAAAAAGGTACAAACCCTAGAACACTATTTTAATCAAGATGCAGTGGGTAGTTATTTTTCAGCTTCAAAAATAAAGGATATTGTTATTTCAAACATTGCCTTAAATTTTATTGCAGAACCAAGTCTTATTTTTTTCAAGAAATCACTCATTTTGAAGGTTGGTTTGTATGATAATTTATTTCATCAGATTTGTGATTTAGAATATAATGTAAGATTGGCTTCCGAAGTAGGTGTTTATGTAATTAATAAACCGTTATGTCATTTTGCTATTCATGCAAATTCCACAACAAATAGTAACATGAGACAAAAATATTTTCAATTACGTTTTGTTGAGCAAGCTTACTTCGCTTATAAATTATTGAATGATAAGCGTTTTAAAACCTTCCAAAAATTAATGTTGCTAAAGCAAAAATTAAAACTAAAATTGTATTATAAATATCGAATTCATGAAGCAAATAGATATCTTGAAAAACAATCTAATGTTGCTCATTTTAAAGATTCTTTATTAAATTACCCATTTTTAAAGCACAGTTTACTTGATAAAATGTTTCTCGGACTTGTTTTTATTAGTATAGATATGCTTAAATCTCGACGCTAAACATTAAATATTCAATTTGCTTTTTTAGTATATTTAATCTTTTTGAATCTTACTATTTAATTAAATGAAACCAACATTCTGTATAATTATTCCATCTTTTAATCAACCTAATTATATTGAATTTACATTTCAAAATTTAGTTGAATTAAAACGTCAAGCTACCTTAAAGGAAATCAAAATTGAAATATTTTTATTTGATAGCTGCAGTAATCAAGAAACTCAATTCGTAATTGAAAAATATAAATTTTTATTTGATTTTATGGAAATTGAAGAAGATAATGGCCAGTATGACGCAATTAATAAAGGGATTTTAAAATGTACTGGAGATTATTGGACCTGGCTTAATACAGATGATTTATTGGATATTGATGGTTTTTTTAAAATAGTTGATGTCTTGACGGCTAATTCATCGATTGATTATATATATGGAGGCGTAACTTATATTAATGAAAAAGGAGAAACATTAAAAACTGTAGATACCTGGAAGTTAAGTTTGGATCAATTAGTAACTGAGGAGCCGGCTATTTTTCAACCGGGTTCTTTTTTTAAGAAATCGTTCACAGATAAAATTGGTCTATTAAAATCATACCAGTGTTGTTTTGATTATGAGTACATTTTAAGATGTTTTAAGTATAATGCAAATGTTTATCAATGCAACTATGCCGTTTCACATTTTCGATATTACAAAACCTCTAAAACAGGTAGCATTACTCCGATTTTTATTAAGGAGCAATTACTCATTAGCCATGATTATGGACGAAAATGGCATCATTATTTAACGTTGTTTTCTAAACTAAGATTACTCAAACATCTTTTATTTCCAAAAAAATGAGGGTATTGTTACTTGCTGATATTCAATCTGAACACACCGAAAAGTGGGCATTAGGACTTGCGGCAAATGGTATTGAAGTTGGTTTATTTAGTTTTAATAAAGCATCATATCCGTGGTATGAAAACATAATTAATATAACACTTGTATATGAGGCCGAAATTAAATTAGATGCAGATAATATAATTAATAAATTATCTTATTTTAAATTTGTAAAACTTTTGAAAACTGCAATTAAAAAGTTTAATCCTGATGTTTTACACGCCCATTATGCAACTAGTTACGGTTTAATTGGTGCTTTAAGTGGATTTCATCCTTTTGTTATTTCTGCTTGGGGAACAGATGTTATGCGATTTCCGCAAAAGAATTTTATAAATAAATTTATATTACAATACAATTTAAAACAAGCAGATTCCATTTGTGCCACTTCAAATACCATAAAGGATTATTTAGTGCCCTATACAAATCAATTTGTTAACGTAATTCCCTTTGGAGTTAATATCGACGATTTTTGTAAAAAAGAGGTAGATACGCTTTTTGATAAAAATGCTTTTGTTGTTGGTTGCATCAAGTCCTTAGAAAAAATTTATAATATTGATGTTTTAATTAAAGCTTTTGCATCTTTAAAAATTAGGTACCCTTCGTCGGTATTAAAATTATTAATTATAGGTTTTGGCTCACAGGAAATTCTTTTAAAAAAAATGGTTTCTGATTTAAGTTTAAAAGATGATGTGCTTTTTACAGGTAGAATTCCTTTTTCAGAAGTTTCAAATTATTTTAATATGCTGGATGTTTTAGTGAACATTAGTGATTATGAAAGTTTTGGAGTTTCTGTAATTGAAGCTATGGCTTGTGAAAAACCAGTTATCGCCACAAATACAGGAGGTTTAAAAGAATTTATAGAAAATAGTGATTTTGGAAGCCTCGTTGAAATTGGTAACGTAGAACAGACTGCCAGTGAAATTGAAAAATACATGATTGATGAAAATTTAAAACATCAGGTTGGAAAAGTTGCAAGAGAAAAGGTTATTGCGAAATATAACTGGACAAATAATGTAGAGCAAATGATTAATGTGTATCGTCTATTGATGAAAAAATAAGAAAACGTGATTTTAAAACGAATCGATAATCTAGATATATTTTGCGAGAAAGCAGAGTCTGAAATTGGCGTGTTTGGTAGCCAAAAATGGTTGTCTATTTATGGGAATACTTTAAATACGATTGGTATTTACAAAGATGAACATCAATTAATAGGAGGTTTTTATTTTTTAAATACCAAAAAATATGGTTTCACATTTTTAAAATTGCCACCATACACGCCACATTGTGGATTATTTTTTACATCTGATAGTATAAATAACTCTTCTATTAATAACTTCTCTAAAGAAGTAATGACTGAAGTATGTGCATTTTTCTCTAATCAAAAAAGTGCTTTAACTGTTATAGCATTTCCTTCAACTATTATTGATTTTCAGCCATTTATTTGGGCTAAGTACAAAGTTATTCCTAATTATACGTATCGTATTAATTTAGAAAATTCAATAGAAGATATTAAATCTAATTTCGATTCTAAGAATAGAAATGTTATAAATAAAGCCATTAAGGAAGAGGTAATTGTAACCGAAGATACTTTGAGTAAAGAAGAGTTATTTAATTTCTTTATGGATTCTTTAAATACAACTGATGCAAATATTTATGAAACAGAATTAAAAAATGTGTTTATGAAATTTGCTGATGATACTAATTCATTTTGTGTATCAGCTCATAAAAATAATGAAATATTAGGCAATGTATTTTGTGTGTATGATAATAACACTTGTTATTATTTATTAGGAGGTGTGAATAAGAAATCACACGTTCAAGGTGTTAATAATTTATTAATTCAAAAAAGTATTGAAAAAGCTAAGGACTTAGGTTGTAAAACCTTTGATTTTGAAGGTTCAATGTTAAAAGGTGTAGAGAAATTTTTTAGAAGCTTTGGTCCAAAATTAGTTTCATATTTTACAGTTAATAAAGCAAGTTTAACTTTAGAAATTTTATTGAAATTTAAAAAGAGAGAACTTTTTTAAATGAACGAATTGCAATATATTAAACATCAGGATATCGATTTCGAAAAATGGGATAATACCATTTTGAAATCTGAAATTCCTTTTATTTTTGCTCAATCATTTTACTTAAATTCTACTTGTCCAAATTGGGATGCATTGGTTATTGGTGATTATGATAGTGTTTTCCCAATCACTCAAAAAATAAAATTTGGTTTTAAGTATTTGCCACAACCTCCTTTTACATCTCAATTAGGTGCTTATGGTAAAGTTAATTTAGAGATTGAACAACTGTTTTATAATTATCTCTTGAATCATTTTAGATTAATCGATTCAGAGCTAAATGTTACTAATAAAATTAAATCTGAATTTATATCTAGTAAAAACACCTTTGTCATTAATTATGAGAACGGAAACAAATTCAATCAAAATACAAAGCGAAATATTTCTAGGGCAAAAGAAAACGGTTTTTTAGTTGAAAGAGTTCTTGATAAAGATATTCTGAAGCTATCTCAACATTATTTGAATCCATTTTTACAAAAGGAATTGAATTTAACTAAATCAACAATAGAATTGATGGATAATCTAATTGTCAATTCAATTCAAGCTAGATTTTTGCACACATTTAAGGTTGTTGATTGTAATAATATAGTATTAGCATTAGCACATTTTATATGTAATGGTAATCATGCATTTTATCTAAAAGGAACTAATTTTGATAAAGTAAATAATTCAGGCAGTATGCATCTATTAATGAATCATGCTATTGAGTATTTTTCTGATAAAGCTATATTTTTTGACTTTGGTGGTGGCTCAAATTCAATTGGATTAGCCAATTTTTATAAAGGTTTTGGAGGTAAAATTATGTATTATAGCTTTTTAAATGTTAATAGATTGCCGCGTTTAATTAAATTTTTAAAAAATAAAGAGTAAAGGACTTTTTATTATTATTTTTGGTTTGTAATATGAAAGCAATTGTTTCTCACGATATTGATCATTTAACTCTAACAGAACATTATCTGAAAGATCTGATCGCGCCCAAGCATTTTGTAAGAAGTTATATCGAATTTTTCTCTGGTAAAATTTCAATTTTTGAAATGTTTCATCGATATGGAGACATTTTTAAAAATCAGTGGCAACATATTGAGGCTTTGCATGAATTCAATACAAAAAATAAGGTGCCAACTACTTATTTTATAGGTGTAAATAACGGTATTGGATTGTCATACACAAAACAACAAGCTACTTTTTGGATACACAAAATGTTACAAATGGGGTGTGAAGTTGGATTACATGGTATAGAGTTTGAGAATTTCGAAAAAATTAATACTGAATATACATTATTTAAAGATATATCGAGCCAAGGTACTTTTGGTACCCGAATGCATTATATTCGAACTAACGAGCAAACTTTTTCTAATATGGCGAAAGCTGGTTATTCTTTTGATAGTAGCGAAATGAGTTTTAATGCACCATACAAAATTGGCTCGATGTGGGAATTTCCATTTCAAATTATGGATGGCTTCATAATTGAAAGGCCTAAAAAATGGCAATGTAAAAATTTCACTCAAAGTTGCGAAGAGACTAAAAAAATAATTGATAAAGTGGTTGACCTTAAATTACCATATTTAGGAATTGATTTTCATGATCGTTATTTTTCTGATTCACACAAAACCTGGAAAGATTGGTATATGTGGTTGATAGAATATTTGGCAAGTCAAAAAATAGAATTTGTAAATTTTAAACAAGCTATCATTGAATTAGAATTAACAAAATCAGTTCAAAAATACCCACATTCTAAGCTTAGTCAGGAATTGAAATAAATAATAATCAATTAATTGAAACTTTTAATATTAACACAATATTTTCCTCCAGAAGTTGGGGCTCCTCAAAACAGATTGTTTGAGTTGGCAATTCGTTTAAAAAAATCGGGAGTTGATGTATCGATATTAACTGCCATGCCAAATTATCCTCAAATGAAAATTTATGATGGCTATGAAGGTAAAGATTATATGTATGAGGAAATAGAAGGTATTCCTGTTTATAGAGCTTCTATTTATTTGCCAAAAAATAAGTCAATAATTCAACGCTTATTAAATTATTTTTCATTTGTGTATTCTTCTGCTCAAGTTGGTAAAAATAAAATTGGAGATGTGGATGTCATTATGTGTGAGTCGCCACCCTTATTTTTAGGTTATTCGGCTTTATATTTAAAACGAAAGAAAAAAGCAAAATTAATTTTTAATGTATCTGATTTGTGGCCGGAGAGTGCAGAGAAATTAGGCGTTGTTAAAAATAAATGGATGTTAAAGTTAGCCTATCGCTTGGAGGAAAAACTATATCGAAAATCAATTTTAGTTACTGGCCAAACTCAAGGAATTTGTAAAAACATCAATGATCGTTTTCCTTTAGTTAAAACCTATTGGTTTCCAAATGGTGCAGATTTATCATACTATAACCCATCAACTGTATCTTCTGATTGGAGAAAGGATAATGGATTTAATGCGAATGACGTTTTATTTTTATATGCAGGAATCATTGGCTTAGCTCAAGGTTTAGAACTTATTTTATCTGCTGCCGAAAAATTAATGGATCAACCATCTATTAAATTTATTTTATTAGGAAATGGACCTGAAAAAGAAAAATTGCAAGACATTAAGCAAGAAAAAAAATTATTAAATGTTTATTTTTTTGATGCAGTTTCTAAAACACTAATGCCTAAAATTGTAAAGGCATGTGATGCAGCAATCATACCATTACGTAAATTACCATTGTTTTTAGGAGCCATTCCATCCAAAATATTTGAAAATTTAGCAATGGAAAAAGCTGTTATATTGGCGGTTGATGGCGAAGCACGTGAATTGTTTGTGAATCAGGGAAAATG
>Ga0114970_10002760_pt1 | contig 13113 bp, 12 predicted proteins | sample M_140205_XF_Meta_FD_87030 | JGI IMG/M metagenome (GOLD analysis project Ga0114970, IMG submission 87030) | Freshwater microbial communities from Lake Montjoie, Canada to study carbon cycling - M_140205_XF_MetaG | ecosystem: Environmental > Aquatic > Freshwater > Lake | place: Lake Montjoie... | reverse complement strand
TTCCATTGGTCTGCTACACTACCAACATTCCAATTAGTGTCTTTAGGAAGAATATCACTTTTTATTTTTGATCTAAATTCTGTGGTGTCTGCTCCTACGCTTGTACCAAGTACTGCATTATGTTTAATATCGGTTTCTGGAGCATCGGCTATAATAAATTGTACCGCAGTCATGCGAACATCCTGGCCCGCAGTTATGTTTACATTTTTTGCAAGAGAGTTAACAGCAGTAATTCCATTTATTGAAGTGATAGTAACATTATCAGCACCTTGAAAATCAGCAGTAGTACCTGCGTCTATTTTAGTCGAGTTTCCAGACTTTAAATTAATTTTGCCGGAACCTGCACTTAGATAATAATCGTTAGGAATATTAACAACATTGGTTGCGGCGGTCGCTGTGACTGCAATATTAGGTGGTGTATTTGAATAGTAGGTAGTTGCCATTTTTAATCCTCAAATGTATTTATTTGTTTAGTGAATCCTTAGTTCAACAGCGTCAATTAAAGGACTGCTTTTATGAGGCCAACGTGGATGGCTTTGAAATCTTATTACTACTCCAAATGCAGGATTTTGAATGTCGTTCATAGTTAATTGAGTATTCCATTTGCTGGTATTGCTACCATAGAGTTTAATAGGACTCATTTCAAGAGATGCTTGATTATCTCCTATTAAATTATTATTAATGCATAGCTGTACTGTTTCATCTGTAATTCTTCCGCCTCTATTCATTGAAATACGTACTTCAATTCCAGATAACACTTCAGGCAATTTAATAAAACTAAAATTTGTAAGTTTTAAAAAATAAGTTTTGTTAGTTAAATCATGCCTTTCATCTACAGCAATATGAATTAAATCTTTGCTAGTTCTTGTTGACCGGCCATCTAAGCTAGACAACCCAGAAAAATTAATCCAAGAAATATGAGCTGTTTCTCCGCCTGTTTCAGCATATTGATCAACGGCATTAGGTAAGGTCCATGTAGTGGTCATACCATTATTTACCTAGATATGAAAATAGGGGGACAAGCCCCCTATTGTGGTTTTAGCTTAAAACATTAAACTGTGTGTGATAACGAAACAATAGCGGTTCCAGTAGTAGTACCAGTTGAGTTGCCAATTGTCCAAGGTGCTACACGGACTGTACTATAGATGGATGTACCTGTGTTGGATCTTGGATGCAAGTTTGCTTTTCTTGCAGTTAATTTAGTAACCCAGTAAGTGTCACCTGCATAATCAGTAGCAATAATGTGCATCTGGCCAGCAACTAATGTACCAGTAGACAATTTGCAGATTCCCTGACCTTGTGAGTTTTGTACTAGATAACGACGACTTCCTTCTTGTTTCATAATATCGCCACCACTAACTGCACTTGAACCAGTTGTTAGATAAGAAATAATTGAAATAGCATCTAGACGTGCTGCCGTAGATGTTGTAGCAACAAAAGTTGCGGCTGTACCTGCTGATGTAGGTGAGTATGTTATTGATAAACTGCCGGTTGTTGTATAACCAGTACCTGAATTGACAACAGTCAAAGTTTGAATACGACCAGTACCACCTACATACGATACTTCAGCAGTACCACTGGCAACAATACCACCAGTGATTTGTGGAGCACTTGCTACCCAGGTAACTGCTGTTGTTGTGCTGTAACCACTGTTAGATGCTGTGTTAGTAACTAGTATTGAACTAATATATTCGCCGCCAACACCAGTGCGGCCGCCAGTGTTAGAATTTTGATAAGGGGTAGTTGAACTACCGAAAAATTTGTCTTTAATTGGACGTCCCATTTTATTTTCTCCTTGAGTTTAATGGCGTTCTAGGCCCTACGCGGATGGTACCGCATAATAATCTAGACTGTGTATTTATGGTATAACCAAAAGAAAACCCGCCGAAGCGGGTTTTGATTGTGTAAAACACAAGTAACGGATTACTTGAAGCTTACGTTTGCGCTAGTGATAGCAACTTTACCTAAGTAGTCAGCCGCATTACCTAGAGAAGAAGCAGTGTTGCTCAACTCAACGTAACCGTAACGTGTTAGGAAGCCAACTACTGGCTCAAATGTTGCTGGGTCTAGTACAACACCAGAACTCATTAACGGAATGTATGGGCAGTAGAATGCAGCCGCATCAGCTTCGCTAGAACCTTTGTAACCAATTAGAACTTGGTTAGCATCAGTTGTGTCGCTCATATATGCGTCAACATAAACTCTCATAGCACCGTTCAATGTACCAACAAACTTAGTGTTTGTAGGAGCTTCGAATGTACCTTCTGTAGTACGAGCAAATGCGCTTGTAGTAGCAGATTGTAGAATTGTCAATGCTTGGTTAGAAACAACAGCCCAGTTACCAGCACCACGACGTGTACGTTGAGCAATCAAGTTGCTTACGCGGTTGATCTGGATAGCTAGAGCGGCGTGCTCGTCACCAACGAATGTAGCTGTACCAGAAACTAATGACTGGTCATATGTTTCTTCAACAGTTGCCAAAGCACGTAGAGAAGCTAGGATCTCTTGGTCGATTTCAGCAGTAATTTCTTGTGCTAGAGCGGCCATGATTTCAGCTTCAATATCAATACCTTGTTGTGCTTGTGCATCTTGAGCTGCCTCGAATGTCCAACGTGCGCTTAGTTTACGAGACTTAGCTTCGACTGGAGTCTTCAAGATTTGAATGCTCATACGCTTTCCTGGTGTACCTTCCATTGTAGCTGTTGGAGAAGCACCTGGAGTAGCACTGTTGTTACCGGAATAAGCGGCAGCAATCTTGAATGGGCTTAGGGCCTCTTCACCTGCTGTTACTACATCACCAGAACCGACACCATCTGCATAACGAACACGTAGAGTGTGGATCTGTGCAACAGGTCCTGTCATTGGCTGAACGCCGATGATTTCGTTAGCAATAACTGTCGGCATAACACGACGAATTACTGGAAGAATAACACGGTTAAGTGTTGCAATGTTACCAGCACTTGTGGCTCCAGCTGTTGCGCTTTCAGCCAAATGACGGCGTGTATTTTCTAAGCAAACTGCCATAGAAGACTTACGGGTACCGGATAGGCCTTCAAGCAGAGCTTCTTTGGTCTCTGACCATCTTTCATTTAATAGTTGTGACATTTATGTCTCCTTGAATTATTTTGATAGACCCGCTAACTTGCGGATGTCTACAATATTGTCTAAGCCTACCTCTGGCTTACTTTCACGATTTCCAGTTACTTCGGTGCTTTCGTTCAATGTAGCTTTCACTACTTTTTTCTGTGCGCCTTCCATTACTGCGGGTAGGTATTTGTCGAATGCAGAATGTAGTTTAGCTGTTTGCACAGATTCCAACAATTCTTGCATTACTACTCTTTTATCACCACTTAATGGCGATACTAACTCAGCCATAACAGTTTTGCGTTCCATTAAATCTTTAGTAACGCGAATTTCACGTTGTACTGATTCAACTAAACTTGCTTTTTCTGCTACTGCTTGTTTTGTTTCTGCTAGTTCAAAATCTTTCTTCTTGATAATTTTTAACAATTTACTTGTTTCAGATTTTTCATTTAGAAAGGAACCTGCATATTCTTGGGCAAACGCTTCATATAGGCGCCGACCAAAGTCATTGTTGCGAGCACTTTCAATATCTTCTTTCAATTGCTTGATTTCAGATGTTAAATTTTTAGTGACTGCGGCTTCAACTACTTGAGCACTACGTTTAATAAAGGCTTGTCTAATATCATCGAATTTAGCTCTTGCTTCGCGAACTAACTTAACTTTCGTTTCAGCTAGATCTTTCTTGTCAATAGCAAATTCATTGATTTCTTTTGCTAGAGCGTGTACAACAAATTGCTCTAACTTTCCAAAGTTCTCAGAAACTTTCTTACGGTCTCCTTGGAACTCTACTAATTCTCTGCCTAATTGCTTGATAACAAATCCTTCTAGTTTTTTAGCATCTGTAGACATCTTTTGTTGATATGCTACTTTTGCTTCTGCTAGAGATTTTTTGTCATTGTGCAATTCGGCCATTTCAGCGGCCAGTCTTTCGCTTAACATCTTGTCAATTGCTTCAACCATAACAGTCTTATCATGACTGTATTTTTGTGCAAACTCTTCACGAAGTTCAGCGGTTACTTGGTCGCGATTCTCTTGAATTTTTTGAGTAAAGGCAGTTTCGACAGCAGATTTAACTTCTTCTGACATCACGCCTGACTCTACTAATTGTTTGAATGCGTCCAACATTAATTTCTCCTCGGGCTTTATTTTAGACCTTTAATAATTTGCAAGAGACTCTCTTGCAAATATTTCTGGGCCTTTGGATCTTCTTTTACTTCTTTTGCAACCTGTAGTGCTTTATACCCACCACGTGCGTTCATCAAATGCTCATAAACGGGTGTAGGATACGCACCAGGTGCGCTTGGCTGTGCAACTATATCGACAGTGATAATTTCGAAGTCTGATACTTTGCCGCTCATGTCGTCAACGTTGCCGCTGCCTCGTGAGCTAACGCCGAGTTTTACACCGGCTTCTAACATAGTACGAATTAAGTTACCCATTGGTGTAGGCAAGATTTTAAACTTGCCATAACCGTTAGGACCTTCCATCCACATATTTGTTATCATGTGGCTTACTCGGTCCAAATTTACTTTAAGATCATCTGGGTGATCAACTTCACCTAAGACAGAATAACCATTTTGAATCTGATCATTAAGAGTTTTCACAGCACGTTCAATTTCATCTACAGGGTAGACTCGTTGATTAGCATTGCGAATACCACCTTGAATGGCAATGCCCTTCAAGTGAAGATTCTTGCCATCTTTGTCATCCGACTCCATTACGATGCCGGATTGATCAAAACTTAGGTGTTCTCTTAGATATGTAGGTTTCATCCAGTTTCTCTAATTAGGCTGCGCGACCAGGAGCACCGTTGATTGGGCTCTTAACTTGGCCAACGCTAGTCTGGCCAGCTTTGTCACCTGTACCAGAACCTACTGGACCTGGACCAGAACCTTTCTTCTCAGCACCGTGTCCACCTTTGACAGCGGATAGGTTTTTTACACCCATTTTGCCACCAGGAACGTTACCGTTACCACTAGCAAACTTCTCACCGGCGGTTCTTGCAATACCGTTGTTTACTTTGTTAGGGCTTGTACCAGTGTTGTTACCTTCACCTGTATGACCTTGTCCTAAATTTCCAGCATGGGCGCCTGTTGTAGGCTTGCCTTTGCCAGAACTGATTGGGCTACGGCCTTCAACTGGTGCACCATCCTTGTCACCTGTACCAGCACCTACGTACTGACCTTGGCCTTTTTGGCTACCAGACTTATCCCAGTCGTTACCAACTTTCTCAACATATTCACGTGTAACACGACGACCTTCAAATGCTGGTTGACCCATCATTTCCATTTCGTCTTCTTCTCCGCCTTCTTCACCTTCTTCGTCGCCGAACTCACCGTGTGGTGCTTCGCCGCCTTGGGCTTGCTCTAGTTCAGCAAAGGCTGCTTCTAGTTCTTGAATAGCGTTTTTAATATCAAAAATTGCTTTATCTTCTTGACCTTCTGGACCTTCTTCGCCATCCATGTCATCGGCGCCAACATCGGCACCAAACTCATCAGTAGCGTCGCCACCCATTGGCTCTTCTTCTCCACCGTCCATCATATAAGAATCTTCTAGATCAACGGATTCGTCGGCTTCTTCAGTGCCTTCGTCCATTTCTTCTTCGTCATCTTCTGCGGCTTCGTCCATAGACTCATCTTCTTCTTCAGAAGCTTCATCCATTTCTTCGTCTTCTTCTGCTTCTTCAGCAATTAAATTTTCATAGATATCTCTTGACTTATCAACAATAATTTCATGGAATAGCTCGTTAGCTTTATCCATTTCTTCATTGACGATCAAGTCTAATAGTTGTTCAAACTTTGTAGACATTGCGGGTTTCTCCTTAATTAGTATGCGCGGCAAGGCTGTGTTGTTATTTAAACTGTAATCTATAAACGTGTGGATAATAGGCCAAAAAGCATCTCTTTTTGACCGAATAGAGGAGAAATTTAATAATTTTAAGCTAGAATATTTAATTCTTAGCTAAAAAAATTAAACTATACTATTATGCGGCTGGTGCAGCCGGGGGAACTGCATACATTTTTCTAACTAATGCCAGTTCTTCTACTTGTTCAGCTTCCCTAGCATCACCTGCTTTTCTAAGATCATTTAACATACGCAAGGTTAATCTAGTCTTGCGTAGGTCAGTAGACTTCAATACACTGGTATCGTTGTCTGAATTATATCGATTATCATCAGACATATCTGCCTGGTCTCGATCAAAGTAAATGAATTCTCTTAAAAACATAGTGATATTTATGCTGGAGGAGGCGTTGCGGGTGCCGCACCTTCAGCTGGTGCACCTTCTTCGGGTGGAGGAGGTGTAGTAGCACCGCCTATTGCACTCATATCTGCACCCATACCGTTGGCAGTAATACCTACACTACGTAGTTCTGCATTCGCAGGTAGTGCGGTATCTTCGTCAACATTTTCCTCGCGCCATAGTTTTTCGTTTTCTGCCATTTCTTCTGCACTTAAACCTAAGAATCGTTTTAGTGCAAATCGTTTGCTTAAAATAGGATTTTCTGCCAAAGTAGTATATGTGGTTACCCGAGCAGTATCCATTTCTGCTTGACGATAGCTGGCAAAGTTTTGCGGAGGATTAAACTTAAGATCAAAGATGTTACTGTCAACATTGACACCTTTGCTGTGTAGATACAGTTTAAATTCTGTATCAAATACATCGTTCATTAGGCTTTGCAATCTCTCGCAGTACTTATTAAATCTTAACTCCTGTATGTATGCTGTTCCAACGCGACCATCATTGAAGTTAGATCCTCCGTCGTCAGGGCCGGTAGGTAGATAACTGCTAGGTATGCGTAAAGCACGAAACAACTTATTAGTAAAATATTTAAGATCATCAATTTCTCCTAGGTTAGTTCCGCCGGGTAGTACTTCAACTTTACTACCACGACCTTCTGCTGTCTGTGGAAAAAAGTAATCTTCGTTAATTGAAAGCGGGTTGTAACCAGCATCGACTACAGTCTGGCCGCCACCTGTTTGACTAGGAATTCTACGTTGATTTACTTCGTTCTTTACACGTTCTACAAAGCTCATGGCCAAGTGACTTGGCATGTTGCCAACGTCAATATAGAATACTCTACGCTCAGGAGCACGTTGTATACGATAGATAATAATAGCATCTTCTAGCAATTCTTTTTGTTTGTAAACTTTAAAAATTGATTCTAAAAGACTAGTTCCAAAAGGAAAATTGTTGTCTAAGCCTTCACTTAGACTAATATGAATAACATGTTTAGCATCAATATTATATTGATTTTCTTGGCGACTAAATCTGTTTCCATTTAAGTTTGTAGGAAATGCACCAGTCATGCCACGTGAACCGCCTGCGCCGCCTTGTCCTGCGGCATAGCTACTGGCATATTGACTGCCGCCGCCTGTAACATTACTAGGGCTAATAGCAGTTGTAGCCAGTGTTTCTAAGTTAGGATTAAAATCACGGATAACATATTGCTCGGGTTTCTTACCTTCTGATTCGTTGACAATAATACGATCAACTTTTTGTGAATCAACAAACATCCATGCCTGCGTTTCGGGATCGCGAACAAAGAATGCATCACCATATTTGAATGTGTTTCTAACTACTTTAAAAATACGTTTGTCAAACTTGTTAAGTTTAGTCCACTGTTGCATCAGTTTTCTAATGATCTTAACTTCAGTAGGTGTGGCTTGTTCTTTGAAAAATACTCTAAAAGGTGTGCCGCTTTCTTCATTCATTTGGCTGCAAAATTCTGCAAGAATGTCTAGAGCCGCATTAACTTCACTGTCACTATCCATGGTATCATACTGTCCGTATCGTTCTAAACGATTTGGGTGCCCGGAATATACATCTGGCAAATAGCTAGAGTAATTTCTATGTGTGGGATTAGCACGGTTATCTGCGTTCACAGATCCATTAACAGGACTTAATTGTCCCGATGTATCAACTAACGAAAAGTATTTTTTCCAAGCCATAATTTAAAATTTAAAAAGATCTCCGCCTAAGCCTTTGGTAGCATCCGCAGTATTTCTAGTATGTTCTGCGGTTTCTTTGAGAAATCTCAGCATCTCCACTGTTTGCTTATTTAACGTCACTAGCTCGGTTTGTAAATTTTCAAAGTATTTGATCGGTGATACTACTTCTGGTCCAGCTTCGCCAACGAGTGCATTAGTTGGTTTATCAACAATGCCTCCATCAGCCATGGGTTTTTTACCAGTTAAGCCGCCCCAATTTTGGTAAGCACCATATGCACCTCCAACTAGCCCGCCGACTGCGCCTCCAAGTGCTGTACCTACTCCAGGAACAATACTGCCTAGCATTGCACCCATACCAGCACCAGATAATGCAGAACTGCCTATATCAAGTCCGGCGGCTGTTTTAGGATTTCCGCTTTCTCGTGCTTTGTCTGCCGCATAATCTAATGCCAGACCGCCTACCAAACCGCCTACGCCGCCTTTGAGCATGTTTGCACCTTTGGCAAGTTTACCTAGCTTTCCGCCACCTCCTGAGCTCGGTTTAGTACCTCCGCCCTTGCCGTCTTTACCTTTATCTAACAAATCTTCCAGGCCGCCGCCCGCGCCTCCAGCACCACCTTTGACTATTACTACGTATAAAGGATTTAAAGGACTACTGCCTGGAACCATTCCTTTGGCTTTTGCAATTGCGCCAGCGGCCTTATCTTTTGCCGCCGCCATTTTTTCGGCTATTAATTCTTTGCCTTTCCATAATGCTAACGCGGTGGCGGCGGCAATTAATAATTTAAATCCTACGTGTAATTCATTAAATCCTGTAATAATAAATGCTAGACCTTTAGACATAGTTGTTATCATTTCTGTGGCCCATTTAATAGCAGGTGCTAATAAATCGTTAATTGCTTGTCCAATTTCTTTAAAGGCTTTATCGGTTTCAGCCATTTGCTTTGCTTGACTTTCAGCTTGACGTTTACGTTGTTCTGCCTGCACTTGTTCTAGTTGTGCTCTAGCATCTGCATCAGATTTAATCTCTTGATTCTTTGCTTTATTCATTGCCGACAATGATTTTGTAGAAATCTCAGATAAGTCGCCGCCCTGCATTGCTAATGCTTTCATTACTTGAGTGTTTTCTCTACCGTCTTTGGCCAGTCCTGATGTAATCGCAGCCCCATTAGTTTGTATATCTTTAACAGATTTACTAGAATCTTTAATATCTTTAACAAGATTCATTGTAGCCGCATTACTGTTTCTTGCTACCGCAGTGTATTCCTGAGCGGCTTTAGTCATAGGAGGGAATCCCATGGCCGCACTCATTAGTGCCTGCTCTGCTCCTTTGCCTCCTCGTGTCCTTGCCTCATTGGCTGCGGCTTCAGCTTTGGCTCGTTCTTCTACAGTTAAAGTTCCTAAGTGTGCTTGCCATGCTTCGTTAGCCGCACGTTCCTTCATTGATTTTTCTTGCTCTTCTTTTGAGATACCAGTAATAGTAGCCAGTGCATCTAATTGTTCAAAATAGTTTTTTGCGCCTGCCGCCAGTTTGTCTCGATCAGCCATTTCGGCACGGTTTCTACCACCTGTGGCCGCGATATATGTTGCCATACCGGTATTAAGTTGTTCAGTGGTATAACCCAATGCAAGTAGTTGACTGCCGGTTTCACTTTTAATTAATCCGTTACTAAATGAAGTAAATGCTTTAACACCGTCATTAACAGTGCCGCCCATTCTAGTAAATGCATCACTGTTATTTTTTATTAAATCACTGAATTGATTTAATGTCATATAACTGTTAAGAGCCGCTTGTCTTAGATCAGTTAAGCTACCGCCAAGATTTGCGCCAGCCGCTGTAATCTTTTGGTACTCTTTCATGTTATCTTGTTGGTAAGATGCTACTTTACCAAACAATCCCATAACTGTACCAAGTACACCTGGTAACTTATCTAACGCACCAAATGCATCGCTGGCCTGTGCAGTACCCGCTAAAAGTTTATCAATTAAAGGACTTAATGAGGTGCCTAATTTTGTAAGGCCATCTGCCGCACTAGCTCCTGTGGCTGCAACTCTGTTAAAAACGCCGGTGCTTTTTTCTCCAGCTACGGCTGAATTTTTTAGACCGTCATTGGCTTTGGCTACTGTGGCCGGATCTAAACCTGCCTTAGTAGCAATGCTTTTAATATTTTCTGCGGCTTTAGCGTTGCCACCTGTGATGGCGGCCAGTAGAAGTTTTAACGTGGCTTCAGTTGCCGCGTTGTTAAGTTCTACATGTTCATTGCCAATCGTGCCTGTTACGTCTGCCATTGTTTTTTAGGAGTTATATGAGCACATAAATAAGAGTATCAGTATTCATCGTTTATTTATCGGAGATTAAAACCATGGTCACATCAGTACCAAACATTCAGCCAAATCCTTTAGCTTCATTTATGAGGCAACCAAAAATCTATATTCGCTTACCTAGTCAGGGTGAATTTTGGCCAGCTGGTTCATTGGCTGGTTCTGAAACAGGAGAATATCCAGTTTACTCAATGACTGCCAAAGACGAACTAATGTTAAAAGTTCCCGATGCTGTAATGAGTGGACAAGCGGTTGTTGATGTGATTCAGCATTGTATGCCGCATGTTAAAAATGCATGGCATGTTCCTAGCATTGACTTAGATGTTATTCTTATTGGTATTAGACTAGCAACCTACGGTGAAAAAATGGTTACTCCTATTACACTAAACGAAGAAGATGAGATGGAATACACTATCGACCTTCGAAATGTCATGGATAGTTTAATGGCCAATGTTACCTGGGATCCGATTGTTCCGATTACTGAAGATTTAACTGTATATGTTCGTCCAATGGACTATAAACAAATTAGTACCAGTGCAGTTAGTACTTTTGAAACACAAAAAATGTTGCAAATTGCCAACAATACCACTGCCTCTGACGAAGAAAAAATTCAAGCATTTAAAGAAAGTTTTAATAAATTAAGTGAAGTAACCATTGGTATAGTTGAACACAGCATATTTAGAATTGACTCAAGTCAAGGTCCTACAGATAATCCTAAACATATCAAAGAGTTTATTGAAAACGTAGACAAAGATATTTTCAATGTAATTCAAAATCATCTCGATCGATTAAAAGACATTAATGCGATTAAACCAATACAAGTACCAGTTACTGAAGCAATGCGAGCCAGAGGTATTACCACAGAATTTATTGAAGTTCCATTAGTGTTTGACCCATCAACTTTTTTCGTATGAGGCTTTTGTATCTCGACTTTGATGGAATAAACAAAGTTGTAAGAGATTATGAAAATGATACAAAAGCCATGCGCGAAGAATTGTTTAGACTAACTTGGTATATGCGAGGCGGGTTGTCATTCTCTGAGTCATTCCTGTTGACTCCCGAAGATAGAACTTCTATTACAAATATTATTGAAGAAAATCTTAAGGCTACAAAAGATTCGGGATTACCGTTCTTTTAAATATGCACGCCTAAGAATTTACTAAACGCTACACTTTCACGTTGTAGTTTTTTAAACACAGGTGCTCCGCTAGCATCTACACCAGCCATCTTTTGTTCACTGCCGCCTACATAATCTTTAAATCCAGATCCTGTTTGTGAAGCAGTTGTTTTACCTGCGGCTCTTTGTCCTTGTAATCTAGCTTTCATAGCATCTTGTTGTGCTTGAGTTAGTTTACCGCCTGCTGGAGGTGTAGTTGTAGCAGGTGCTGTTGGAGTTGCTGGCGCAGGAGGTTCTCCTGCTGGTGCGGCCGGCGATGCGCCTGGCGCTGCCAGCGGTTTGCCTGTTTCTGTGTCAAATTTTTGCCCGGGAAAGATAAATTGGCCGTCACTTTGTTTACCTAATCCATGATCAGTACCGTCTCCGGAAGCGGCACCTGGAGTAGTTTTACCTGCTGGTGCGGTTGGAGGAGTTGCTCCGCCTGCTGGTGGAGTTGCTCCAGGTGCTGCCGCTGGTTTTTCTGCGGCTGGCGCTGGAGTATTGATACTCTTTTCTAATTCTCCAGCTAATTGTTTCTTACTTGCAGGATCTAAACCGTCAATAGCTTTCATAATGCTACCTATATCCCCTGCAGGTGCTGTTCCGCCTGCGGCTGGCGCTGGAGCAGATCCGCCATTTGCGGCTGGTGCTTCAGGTGCGGCACCTGCACCAGGTTGTGCAACATACGGACGACCGGTATCTCCGCCTGCGGCTGGTGTTGCGTAAGTACTTGGAGCGGCTGGAGCTGGTTCTGCACCGCCACTTGCGGGTGGAGGTACTGCTGTTGTTCCACTTGTAGGTGCAGGTGCTGTCGAAGCGGCTGGTGGTGCTCCTGTTTTCGGATCCCAAGATGCCTTTGCATCTGCATAACCTTTCTTAGCATCGCGCCATGCCGCGCCTAAACCGCCAACAACATGTCCTGCGGCTTTGCCTAAGAAAGACCCAACGCCTTCATTTAAACATTGTTTGTGATATGATTTAACCAAATTAGCGGCAAAAGATTCATCTAAGGCCTTTGCACGTGATAGTCCTAAATCCTGGACTGTGATCACATAACCTAGATTTAAAAGGTGTTGTTGAGATTTAATTCCTCTTGGCAATCTACTGGCCACAGTTTCGTAATACGGTGTATTAATAGATTTTACAAGTTCGGTGATATTCATATAATTTCCTATTATCTTTTTAAGTACGCTAATACTTGCTTCTGCTCATCTGGATTTAATTTTAAAACCATATCCATAATATCTTTGGTATTTACCGAAGATGCGGCAGGAGTATCCATTGTTGGTTCTACTTTGCCTGCGGGTTCTGGTAATGACATGTCTGTGTATGCCTTTGAAATTACTGCTGGATCAACTCCTGCACCTTGTAAAATCTTAGCAACTTCTTCGCTGTCTGTTGGGCTACCTGCTTTTTCCCAAGCCTTTTGTAATTTACTAGCATCTACTTTGTTGCCCGTGATGCCAAATAATTCGTTTAATTGATTTCTGTTTAATGATTCTGTAGTAGGTGCTGGCTGTTGATTTGTTGCCGCACTAGCTATGCCTCCTGCGGCTGATGTACCTACTTGTTGCAATTGGCTAACTAGTGCAATGCTTGAT
>Ga0114970_10002759_pt1 | contig 13115 bp, 7 predicted proteins | sample M_140205_XF_Meta_FD_87030 | JGI IMG/M metagenome (GOLD analysis project Ga0114970, IMG submission 87030) | Freshwater microbial communities from Lake Montjoie, Canada to study carbon cycling - M_140205_XF_MetaG | ecosystem: Environmental > Aquatic > Freshwater > Lake | place: Lake Montjoie... | reverse complement strand
TGTTATCTACATTGGTAGAAACTTTGTTAAAACATTTACTGCCAGTGGCGCTTCTTATTCATTGTCACCATATTTGTTTACGGTAAACAACATTTATTCGTTCTCAGTCACAGTTGATAGTGTGTTGCAACGTCCAAATATTGATTACACATACTCTGCTGGTACTTTGACTTTCTATAATGTTCCTACACCAGGCGCATCAATTGGTGTGACATCGCAATTTTATTATGAACTTGCTGGTACTATTACAGAATCAGTATCAAGATTTGGTGCAAGCATTCAGTGCAGTACAGATGGACGTCAAGTTATAATTGGATGTCCAGATGCTGATGTTAACGGATTGACTGAAGCTGGCTTGGTGTATGTGTTTGACAGAAATGTACAAAAATTCATTCGTCAAGATGACAGCTCTAACACTTATACTGTGTTAGGAACTGTGACTGCTCCAGTTAGTGTGCTAGTCAACAATGTATTCTTGACCAACCAAACTGACAGCATTGTTGGTGCCGACAACACATTCTCAGTATCAGGTAACAATATTACCATCAACAAAGACCTGTATGTGGGTGATGTGATTGAAATTGAAATCAATCAGTTTGTACAACAGCAATTTGTTGGGGCAGGGGGAGGAAACGCTTTAGCTGAATTCACAAACTTTGGCCAAAGTTTAGATCTGTGTCCATACAACTGTAGTTTGTATGTAGGCGCCCCGCAAGATTCTAGCATTGTCTGGAAAGGTGGTGTAGTTGAACGCAGTGTGAATCAAGCCAGAAGCTATGGTACAATTACTTCTACTATTGCCAATCCTAGTTTGACCGCTGGACAGACCTTGCGAGTTAATAACGTTGACATTGTGGTACCAGCCAGTCCTAACAACACAGTAGCAGGACTTGCTGCTGCTATCAATGGTGGCGAAGCCGGCACAAATACAGGTGCTCCTAATGCCACAGCAGTAGTTTCTACAACCGGCTACTTGACTATTTTTGTCACCAATACAGATGCTGCTCCTGCAGGTAACAAATTGCAAGTGGCACCTGGATCAACTGGTACAGTATTTTCTGCACTCGGATTCAATACGTTTGTGTCTACACAAACCATTGCCAGTCCGCGCCCAACAGAGTTTGGCCAATTTGGCTACTCAGTGGCAGTAAATGACACTGCGCTAAATCTTGTGGTTGGATCACCTAAAGGCAGTTTGTATTTGCCAATGGTGTTTGATTACAATACAACAACAGAACGACCTGGCACCACATTTGATGGTAACTCTACCACATTCTTCAGTCCAGTAATACAATCTGGCGTGGTTTATACATATGACTATTTGCCTAGCAACAGTCTTAGTGTGGCCAATCCAGGCAAGTTTGTGTTTGGACAACAAATTGAAACCAATGCAGTATCATACTTGGATCAATTTGGTTACGCAGTAAGTTATAATTCTGGAGTATTAGTTGCTACAGCACCTGGTGAAGATTTTGAAGACAGCGCACTAAGCAATTACGGTGCTGCTTATTTGTTTGAAAATCCCACAAGACGCTTGGCCTGGACACCAATTGCCATTCAACAACCGGTAGTTGACATACGACTGTTGACCAGTGTGTACATGTATGACCGAATTTCATCTGCCAAAAGCCAATTCTTTGATTTCTTTGACCCATTGCAAGGAAAAGTATTAGGCGCTGCTCAAGAAAACATAGATTTTATCAGCGCAGTTGATCCTGCTGCTTACAATGTTGGCCCAGTAAACAATCGTGGCGACACCTGGGGTACTTCACATGTTGGCGAAGTTTGGTGGGATATTAGCACTGTAAGATTTATTGATCCTAACCAAGATAATCCAACATATGCCAGTCGTCGATGGGGACAAGTGTTCCCGGGCAGCAGAGTTGATGTGTATCAATGGATTTCTAGCACAGTGCCACCTGCAAACTATATTGGTGTTGGCACACCGTACAACATCAATAGTTACGTGGTGAGTTCTAGATTGAATCAATCAGGCACGTTTGTTACTGAATATTATTTCTGGGTGCGCGGGCTGACTGAAACGGCATCTCAAATAGGCAAAACACTCAGCATTGCTACAGTTGCTTCGTATATTCAAGAACCTAAATCTAGTGGTATCAGTTATGTTGCACCAATTAATTCCAGCACTATAGCAATCTACAATGGTCTTGATTATATTATAGCGTCTGATACAATTATCAGTGTAGAGTTTGATCAGTCGCTTACAGATGCCAACGTGCATACTGAGTACGAACTAATTGCACAAGGTCAAGCTGATGCTTTCTTAAGTGACAATTTGTATCGCAAACTACAAGACAGTTTTTGCGGAGTAGATACATTTGGTAATAATGTACCAGATGCAAATCTCAACTATGCACAACGTTATGGTGTGCAATTCCGTCCACGTCAAAGTATGTTTGTAGATCGATTCCTAGCGTTGCAAAATTACATACAACGTGCAAATGATGTGTTTGCGTTGTATCCTATTACTGAAAGCAGAAGTTTTGTTTTGCTTAATAGTGCAGAGCCAGAGCCCAATGCAGCCAGCAGCGAATGGAATCTACGTGTGGCTAATTTGGAAGTTTTAGGATTCCAAAATATCTATGCTGTACCATTGGGTTACAAATATCTTGTGGTCACTAACAGTTTAAATCGCGGACTATGGACCATTAACGAAGTACAGGCTACCGCTACTAATCCGTCAGTTAGAGAACTAGTGCTGAGTCGAGTACAAAACTATGACACACGTCAATATTGGACTTATGTAAACTGGTACAAGCCAGGATACAACTCCAGTTCAACTGTTGTGACAGAGGTACCAAACTATGCTACACTAGCTACATTGAGTGTGACCCTTGGATCAAGTGTCAAAGTAACTGCCAACGCACAAGGTAAATTTGAAATTTATCTACGTACTGATGCTGGATGGGATCGTGTGGCTCTTGAAGATGGTACCATTAAAATTTCCGCACAAATTTATGATTACGCACTAGGTAGATTTGGATTTGATGTGGAAGTGTTTGATGCGCAGTATTTTGACCAAGAACCAGTGATCGAAACTCGCAAGATTATACAAGCCATCAATGAAGAATTGTTTATTGACGATTTAAAAATTGAAAGAAACAAGTCGCTTACATTGATGTTTAACTTTATTCTCAGCGAATTATTGGCACCCGAATGGCTGATTAAAACCAGCTTGATTGATGTGCAACACAAAGTTAGAGATCTTGCTCCATATCAAAATTACATTCGTGACAACCAAGACTTTGTGAGTAATTACATTCAAGAAGTCAAACCTTATCACGTGCAAGTTCGTGAATTCAATCTAACATATGATGGTGCTGATGATTACACAGGTAGCTTGACCGACTTTGATTTACCAGCATACTACAACACAGATTTAACTATACCACAATATGTAAGTCCAATTTTGTTACCATATCAGCATGCTACTGCTCAGGCGTATAACACACTTAGCGATACTGCTTCTAACAATACGCTGTGGGCAGATTGGCCATATAGCCAATGGTTTGACAACTATCTGTTGCATGTGGATTCAATTACAGTGACTAACCAAGGTACAGGATACACAATAGCACCCACAGTATTGATTGTTCCAGCAACAGGGGACACTGGGTCTGGCGCCAAAGCCACAGCAGTTCTTAATTCGTCGGGCAATATTGTATCTATAACACTAACTAATGGAGGAGCAGGATATCGATCAACTCCAACTGTTGTGTTTGATGGCGGCAATGGAACAGGTGCCACCGCATACTCTGTAATGACCAATGGTCTTGTGCGCAGTTTCCGCACAGTAATGAAATATGACCGTTATCAATATCAAACATCAGTATTAACATGGAATACCAACGGGTATTACGAAAATGGTACGTTAGTTCGATATGATAACCGAGTATGGCAAGCGGATAGTGCTGACGGCAGCAGTGCTGTGGTTGGTCCAGATTTTAATCTTGAAGACTGGATCGCTATTGATGCTGCTACACTCAGTGGCGTAAATCGTACCATGGGCTTTTATGTTCCTGGAGTTAACGAACTTGGACTTGATTTAAATTTATTAATTGATGGTACCAGCTATCCGGGTGTGCAAGTTTGGGGTGACTACTTCCTAGGAAGTGCGCCAGTAAGTCCTACTTTGGTATGTACTGCTACTAATGCAACAACCAACCAAATTACTTGTGCTCAAACAGTGCGACTGTCAATTAACGATCCGATTAGATTCTACGGTACTGTGTTTGGTGGCATCGTGGCTGGCACAGGTTATTACATAAATTCTATTGTTGACGCAACACATTTTACAGTAAGTCTAGCTCAAGATGGGTTGCCAGTGAGCTTGACTTCTGCAAGCGGTACCATGGTGGCAGATGTCCCAGAACCAATAGATGCGACCTATGCCAGCAGCTTTACTGATCAATATCTTGGCCTACGTCCTACTGATATAAATGTGGATGGTGGGGAGTTTATTGGGCCATACGAAGGACATGCTCCAGAAGAATTAGTCAACGGAGCAGAATACGACACACTGGACTTTCGTGTGTACACTCGGCCAGGCGCAGACTGGACTGGTCGTGGCCACGGGTTTGCCATAGGATCTTACAACTACCTTTACTCCAATTCAGATCCAGTTATATACTGGGGCGATCTGGTGCAGCACCCTGTAAACATTGAAGTTTCTAATGAAACTGCCCACAGCGATCTCACACCCAACGTAGATTATGTGGTTGATTGGGCAAACCAAACAATAACACCAATTGTGGGCGGAGGAGTTGCTTCCGGTAATGTTATCAGCATTTCTGCCTACGAGATGGGCGGTGGCAATCAACTGTTCCGCGGTAATTATACCGGAGCAGAGGCCAGTGAGTCGGTGGTGATTCCTGTAAATGCTGACGAAATTTATGAATTGGTTTTGTTTGTAAACGGCATGAACGTAGCAGGTGCGACCTGGTCCCCTTATGTGGATAGTGTTGTGTGGAGTTATCAAATCAGCTATGCTCGAAATACCATTGTTAATGATACCGGGGCCTATTACAGATCCTTGCAAACTGTACCTCCTGGAATTTTAATTGACAATCCGGTATATTGGGTTGAATTTGTTCCAACTACTCAATCTTTAGTTACATTCCCGTATTCAACAACAAATGTAAAATACGCAACCACATCATCGTTATTTGGCACAGGCGGAACAGCCGGGTACGAGTACAACAATGGCGTTGATGGTGTTGGTGCAACACTAACAAAAACAATAGCATATGCTACTTTGAGTATTGATGGATCAACTCCGACAGTTGGTGATCGCATTCTAGTTAAAAATGAAACAGGTGCTTATGTTGATGGCACAACTCAAAGCGCAGCATTTAATGGCATTTATACAGTGACCACAGTTGGCAGCAGTTCTGTTGCCTGGAAGCTGACTCGAGCAACTAATTTTAATGAATCGTCTGAAATCTCCAGTGCAATCACTTTGGTTACCGCTGGATCTGCTAATGCCAATACAAGTTGGGTGTGTACATCAAATCCGGTAGTTTCACTTGGAACTACTCAAGTTACTTGGACTCAGTATCAAGGATCAACTCAATCGCCTTATGGAATAAGCGACGGAATATCTATTACTGCAATGGGTTTCGAAACTCCACAACACAGTTGGAGTACAGCAGTAACACAGTATCATACTGTTAATCAGTCAGATACATTGACCAATAGCATTAACCTTGAAAACAGCATGCAAGGTACTAATGTGGCCAATCTTGTGGTCACATTAAATGGCAAGCGTTTACAACCACCAGCAGGTATTGAATGGACTGGCGATGGTACTAGTAGCAGTTTTGGATTGCCACAACGCAGCGGTTATTTGCAATCTGGTATCAATGCCTACACTGACATTCAAGTTTGGGTAAACAATGTTTTGCAAGTGCAAAACTACGGTAGTGTAGTTGGTAACTATTATGTTACTAATTGGACTGGTAGCAATACCCCTGGGCGACAAGTTGTATTCTTTACAGCACCAGCAGATGGCGCACAAATTTTAATATCAGTCAGCACCACTGCTCAATATACAGTTGCAGTAGGATCGCCAAACAGATTGTTATTGATTCCGCGATTAAACATTGGTGATAATATTGCAATTACCAGTTGGAACGATACATCACAGCAAGATCCGTTAACTTTGATATTTGTTGGCCCAGTAACCACAGGACTCACACTGGTTGAGCCATATGATAGTACTGGCTATGATTATCCAAGTGTGGCCAATGACACATCGGGCACTTTTGATTTCAGTCTTGGCATTGCTATTCCTGACAATAACTTTGATTTAGGTCGTGAGGAATTGTTAGCTGATAGACTATGGGTCACACTGGATGGTAATAGATTGTATGCCGGAGTAGACTATTCTATTCAAGGTAAATATTTAATATTGGGATCAGGCATTATTGGACCAGCACAAGTATTGGCAGTCACTGAATTTACTCAAAGCATTGTGCCAGACGCAATGGCATTTAGATTGTTCCAAGACATGCGAGGTGTGCAAACCACATTCCGCATTACCGATACAACCACAACTACATTGGCTCAGGAAGTTTCTGCAACTGCAGACATCATATATGTTGCAGACGCCGCAGCACTTAGCGAACCTAACTTGAGCGCTGGTATTTTTGGAGTGATCACAATTGATGGTGAACGTATACTTTATCGTGTGAGAGATCTTGCTACAAATTCAGTCAGTGGCCTACAGCGTGGTACTGCCGGAACCGCAGCAACTGTTCATGTAGTTGACGCTGAAGTGTACGACATGGGCATTGGTAATAGACAACCACAAGAAGATCAAAATTATATTGTGAGTGACACTGGCACAGGTGATGGCTCTACCACAATATTCTATGCTCCGACAATACAATTTGATTTAACCAGCAGTTCATTTGAAATTGACAGCATTGAAGTTTATGTTGGCGGCAATCGTGCTAGAGTAGGTTACTATGCTGGACAGTTTACCATTGGACAAACTTACACTATCGCCAGCGTTGGCAACACCAACTGGCATGCAATTGGCCTAGCAAGTGATGTATACCCATTACCGGGCGTGGTTTTTACCGCTACAGGTATAGGGTCAGGCACAGGCGTAGCAGGAGACAGTTTGGCCAGCAACTATTATCAAGAAACTGACTATGATCCGTTAGCAATACAATTTATTACAGCTAACGATTTGCCTGCACCAGGTGCAGGAGTAGACGTAGTTATTTTACAACGCAGAGGTGTAACCTGGTATGCTCCAGGAACCAGCACACCTAGTGATGGCCAACCACTACAACTCACTGAAACAAATGCCGCAAGGTTTTTACGTGGATTATAACAAGGTAAATAAAAGATCATGTCAACTACTATGCCAAAACAGCCAGTAAATGCAAATCCTGAGCCAAAACAGCCTCAGCCCAAGCGTCCTAACGAGCAAGGATCTTTTTCCATCGAAGCTCATGTGCGTATTTTTGACCCAAAAACACGCGAAGTTTACATGGAGGGCAGAGCATGATTATTACTCCAGGGTTGGCTCAAATTCAAGGATTTGTAAAAGTATACGATCCTAACAATGGTGAAGTATTTGTGGACAAAAAAAATGCAATTCATTACGAAAATATTTCCATTGCTATGGCTCAAAGTTTGAGCAACAGATTAGATCCAAATGGTGCTAAATTGGGAATTATCTACTCCATGGCATTTGGTAACGGTGGTAGCTCTGTTGACCCTACAGGTGTAATAACATATTTGCCGCCAAATACCACTGGACAAAATGCTGGACTTTATAACGAAACTTATGCTAAAGTTGTAGATGATAACTCAGCAGCTGACACTGACCCACAAACCAATTACATGACAGTGCTACATACATCTGGCACTGTGTACACAGATATTTTAGTGACCTGTTTGTTAGACTACGGCGAACCGCCCACACAACAAGCATTTGATAATTCTACTAATTTTAACGGTGAATATGTGTTTGACGAACTGGGATTAAAATCCTGGAATGGTAGTTCAACAGATTTACGACTGATTACCCATGTGATTTTCCACCCAGTACAGAAAAGTTTGAATCGTCAGATTCAAATTGATTACACCCTGCGTATACAGACGCTGAGCAACATAAATGCTGTATAAATATAAAAAAACATAGGAACAAGGCGACAACATGGCATATACAATTAATCTAACAAACGGCACAACGTTTGCTACCATCACAGATGGTACTGTAAACACTGCCAGCTCAATGACATTGATTGGCAAAAACTATGCTGGATACGGCCAGTTTTTGGATGATAACTTTATTCACTTGTTGGAAAATTCAGCCAACACAACAGCACCCTCTGCACCGTTAACTGGACAATTGTGGTGGGACAGTACCAATACACTGCTAAAAGTTTATGCTGGCGCCGGCTGGAAAGCCCTGGGTGTTACTACTGCATCAAGTTCACAACCTAGTCCAAGCATTATTGGTGACTTGTGGTACGATACTGTGAATCAACAGCTCAAAGTTTGCTCAGTAGCAGGGTCTCCAGGCACATTTATTGTGGTTGGCCCTGCATATTCCAGCGCACAAGGTACATCTGGCGCTGTGCCAATTACCATTAGTGATGGCTCAACAGGTTATATTGTGACAGGCTTGTATGCCAACAATAACTTGGTTGGCATTATCAGCGGCGCTACAGACTTTGTGCCAGCTGGTAACAGCTCAGGTTATGCCACAGCATTTCCCAAAATCTACAAAGGTTTCACAGTTTGGAATACTGGTAATGCCAGCGGCAACATCAGCAATCCAGGCAATATTACATTGGCGGTTGCTGGCAGTGTGATTGAAACAATTGCCAGCACAGGATCTTACGTTACAGGAATATACAGTGCATCAGGCAACGTAATTGGTGGTAATGTACTCACAAGTGGATTAGTGAGTGCAGCAGGAAACGTTACTGCTCCTAACTTTATTGGTAATGTGATTCCCCCAGCAGGTGGATCAGTTAGTACTACAGGCAATATTACTGGTGGCAACCTGTTGACCAGCGGAATAATGTCGGCCACAGGTAATGCAACTGCTGGTAATATTATAACTTCTGGCCTAGCCACAGTAACTGGTAACGTTCAAGCTGGCAACGTGAGAACCACTGGACTAATCAGTGCCACAGGCAATATCACTGGCGGCAATGTGCTGTTTGGTGCAGGTGTTGTATCTGGTACTGGTAACATCACAGGCGGCAATGTACTATATGGTTCGGGACTAGTGAGCGGAACTGGTAACGTGTACAGCGGATACATTTTTGGTAACGGCAGTCAACTGACTGGGGTTAGTGCTGCTGTGTCTGTACAAAAGTTCCAAAACGGCACATCAGAAGGCAACATTGGATCATCAGGCGGTAACATCAACTTTAACGTGGGTGGCACTTCAAACGTGATGGTGTTAGCCACAACTGGCGCGGTTGTTACAGGTATCAGTACTCCCAGCATTGATCATACTGGTACCAATGCTGTGGGAAATATTGGATCAGCGGCAAGTTACTTCAATAGATTGTTTGCCACAGCTACCACAGCACTATATGCTGACGTTGCAGAACGTTTTGCAGCTGATGAAGAATTAGAAGCAGGTACTGTGGTTGAACTGGGCGGCACAGCTGAAATTACCAGATCCCAACAAGATTTGAGTGAAAATGTGTTTGGCGTTATAAGTACAAGAGCAGCTTACCTAATGAACGGCGGCGCCGGAGAAGACAACACGCACCCACCAGTTGCAATGACTGGCCGTGTTCCGGTGCAAGTAGTTGGAGTAGTGCGCAAAGGTGACAGGTTGGTATCAGCAGGCAATGGTGTAGCCAGAGCTGCTCAACCAGGTGAAGCCACAGCATTCAACGTAATTGGACGAGCATTGGTTGACAAACCTACATCAGGTCCAGGTACAATAGAAGCAATTGTGACTATAAAGTAATTGGAATAATAATATGACATATTCGGCTGGCGGACTAATTGAAGCAACAGACTACAACGGGTTTGTGAACACTGGTGCAACAAACATAAATGCTGTTTGGAGCACTGGATCAACCGACGGTGGCTGGGGACAGACCGCAATTTCTACTGTTAGTGCTGCCGGAACTGTTACTGCTACACAATGGGCCAGTTTGGTCAACACACTGACCAGCATGGGCAGTCAAACTGGCACCGTCATTACTTCTAGATCTGCTCCAACCGCAGGGCAAACTATTAGTGTGCTGTCTGCTGTGGCTGCTGATATTACCAGTTGTAATACCAACCGTGCAAACGCTGCTGCTGTTGGCTCAACCAGTAGCACTTGGACTGGTGCAGCCGCCAAAACTACTACAACCGGCACAGGCACTGCCGCCTGGACTATCACTTGGACACAAACAATAACTTTCCCATCGGCTGATCAAGCTAGATATTTTTACAATGCAGGTGGCAGAGTTTATTTGACCATGAACAAATCATCTACTGGTCTAGACAGTGACCCAGACTGGAACACATTCATTGGCAAAGTTGGCACAATAAGTGTTACTGGTATTGCTGGTGCTAAAAGTCTTGCTGGCACTTCATACACTGGAACCACAAGAACAGGTGGCACAGGTGGTACTCAAACCACACTATCCACAGCCACAGGTTGGTATGCACTAACTGCTGGTGCCGCCGCAACTACCATATTCCAGTTGAATGATGACTTGTCAGTCTACACTGGTGACACAGTGATTGTGACTGCTGCAAAAAATCTTGGTGCCACCACACTGACTTTAACCACAACATGGAACAGTACTGCCAGAGCAGGTGCTGGCCAAAACACTCAAATTTCAGGTGGTACAGACACTACATCACCATTCACAGCATACGGCACAGCACCCACAGTTCTTTGCCGATTTGTTCCACCTGCAACAACTTATCTAACCAATAGCTGGGGCACACCCACAGTGGCCAGCACCTGCGTCTAACCAAAAGGGGCAATTTGCCTCTTTACTTTTCCCTGTAAATCCTATATAATCGTAACATGAACACTGACGATTTAATTTTGCACAGCCGTGCTCGCTTTGATCACGTGGCTGCCCGACGCATACTTCGTGAAAAATACGAAGCAAAAATGATATTTGCCTACGCCGGCGGCATGTGGCGGGCTGGTCCTGAACTACAATGCACATTGTTGTCGTGTGCTCAAGACAAGGATGTTGTGTTACTGGACTTGTATGAAACTCCTGTGCAAGTAAATGTAATTGAAATGTTTGCTAAATCACACGAGCGGTGGCAAGAGCAAATGAATGCTTGGCTTGTAGAACACAACCAACTCAGTGCCAAACGATGACTACCGGCGCACTGATTTTTGCATTTGACACAGAGCACACACGCTATTTAGACATGGCGGCGTGGTGTGCCGATCGTGTGCGACAGTTTCTTGACATTCCTGTTGCAGTGGTCACAAACAATCCTGCTGCCGAGAATGAAACAGTATTTGATCGTGTGATCTATGCTGACCCATTAGGCACCAACTCGCGCTGGTTTGGCGACATAAAACAACATGTGACCTGGCATAACGGCAACAGAGTCGATGCATACAATCTGTCACCCTGGGATCAAACTCTAGTGTTGGACGCTGACTTTGTGATCAACAGTGAAGATTTAAAAGTGGTGCTTGACAGCTCACGTGAGTTCATGTGCTTTCGATCAGCGTATAACCTTGCTAGACCAGAGGAAGAATTTTTAAACACTTTTGGTACGTACCGGTATCCCATGTACTGGGCCACTGTGATGATGTTTCGCAAAGGTAACACAGCACAGTATATATTTGATGCCATGCAGATGGTTCGCGAGAATTGGACACACTACCGAGATCTCTATCACATCACACAGCCCACATACAGAAACGACTATGCACTCAGCATAGCACTGGGTATTGTAAGCGGGCAAACACTTAAGGTAGATGCCATACCTTGGGGCATGCCCAGTGTGGTACCTGAAAGCAAACTAACGCTTGATAATGACACGTTCTGGAACATTGAGTATGAAGACGCACAAGGCAAATGTAAAACAGTCTCAATTGTTGGACTGGACTTTCATGCCATGGGCAAAAGAGATTTAGGAGCAATAGTTGAAACCCATAGAAGAACAAGGCTATGTGATCATGGCCTTGAACACACCTCAAGTTGACTACTTGGACTGTGCTAGAACACTGACAAAAACAATCAAACAGTGGAATCCTCATGCCAGTGTTTGCTTGATCACTGATAAAACCCATGCCAACGATCCACTATACAATCACTATCGGGTGATTGACAATGTCAATTACGATAACTTGTACGCAAACGATTGGCAAGTATTTTTTCAATCTCCCTACAGAGAAACCATCAAGCTAGAAGCAGACATGATAATTGCCAGCTCAATTGATCATTGGTGGAGTATGTTTAGGCACAGGGATGTTGTGATCAGTACAGGATGCAGAACATGGCAAGATCAAGCGAGCACAGCCAGACACTATAGAAAAGTGTTTGATGCCAACAATCTGCCTGATGTGTACAATGCCGTTACCTATTGGCGATTGAGTGAAACAGCGCGAGACTTCTTTGTGTTGGTGCGTGATATATTTTCCAACTGGGCAGAGTTTCGGAAGCTGATCCGTTTTCCCGAAGATGTGCCCAGCACTGATCTTGTGTATGCCCTGGCAGCAGATATAATTGGCAGAGAACTGGTGACCATGCCATTTGCCACATACCCACGGATTGTACATATGAAACAAGCACATGCCGGTACAAAAACGCAGCAATGGACTAACGAGCTGGTGTGGGAAATGGATCCCATGCGCATACAAACTCAAGCACAATGGGGTGCATTTCATTACCATGTTAAGGACTGGCGCCGTGACCCCTGAAGAGTTTTGGAACATACTGCATGCCATGCCAGAACCCCAGCCGGTGTTCTATCGCTTGTATTACACTGATGCAGGTGAACCTGTTTGTTACAGCATGGAAGATCTGCTAGGTAATTACATTGATATTGATGCTGAAACATTTGGCCTGGCACCTCATAACGTGCGTGTGGTGAATGGTCAGCTCAAATATATTACTACTCGCACATCA
>Ga0114970_10002758_pt1 | contig 13118 bp, 10 predicted proteins | sample M_140205_XF_Meta_FD_87030 | JGI IMG/M metagenome (GOLD analysis project Ga0114970, IMG submission 87030) | Freshwater microbial communities from Lake Montjoie, Canada to study carbon cycling - M_140205_XF_MetaG | ecosystem: Environmental > Aquatic > Freshwater > Lake | place: Lake Montjoie... | reverse complement strand
GCGGGTCGTCGTTGGCGACCGCCGCCTCGATGCGCTCGCGTAGCGGCCCCGGCTGGGCGAGCTGGCGCCGCAGCCAGCGGAGCAGGTTGACGGTTTCGAGCCGGGTGCTCACGGCTGCCTCGCGGCATGGGCCGTCAGCGAGACCGGGAGACGGCGTGAGCGGCGCATCGAGGCAACCGTAGCGCAGGGTTTCCCGCGTGAACGGGCCACGCCCGCCTAGCGCGCCGCGAAAGCCGAGAGCGCCGCGAGGAGGGACTCCAGGCGCAGCCCCTCCTCGGTCAGCCGGTACTCGACCTGCGGTGGCCGCGCGTCGATGACGACGCGCTCGATGACGCCCGCCTGCTCCAGCCCGGCGAGGCGCGTCACGAGCGTCCGCGGCGGGATGTTGCCCACGGCTGCCTTCAGCTCGTTGAAGCGCGTCGCCCCGCTGTGCGCGGCGTAGACGATCGTCAGCGTCCAGCGGCTCCCGAGGAGATCCGCCGCGACGCGGACGTCCTCGGGAACCGGGGCGCACTTACGGCAGCGTGGCGACACGCGGCCCCTCGGCCTCGGCGCCGTCAGCGGACGCTGCGGCGGCTTCGGCGTCGCGCACCGCATCGCCGGCGGTCGGCGCGTCCTCGAGCGCCAGCGCGAGCACCTCGGTGAGGCTCAGCACCGGGTGGAAGCGCAGCACCGCGCGCACCTCCTCCGGCACCTCGTCGATGTCGCCGCGGTTGCGCTCCGGAACGATCACGTCGGTGAGCCCGGCCGCGTGCGCGGCGAGCGCCTTCTGCTTGAGCCCGCCGATCGGCAGCACGCGCCCCTGCAGCGTCACCTCGCCGGTCATGCCCACCGTGTGCTTGACGGGGCGGCCGGTGAGCAGCGACACGAGCGCCGTCGTCATCGTCACGCCCGCGCTGGGGCCATCCTTGGGGATCGCGCCCGCCGGCACGTGCAGGTGGAACGTCGTGCCGTCGAAGGCCGACTCGGCGATGCCGAGCTCGCCTGCGTGGGCGCGCACCCAGGACAGCGCGATCCGCGCCGACTCCTTCATGACGTCGCCGAGCTGGCCGGTCAGGACGAGGCTCTCGGTGCCCTTCATCCGCATCGCCTCGATGAACAGCACGTCGCCGCCCACACCGGTGACGGCGAGGCCGGTTGCGACGCCCGGGGTGGCAGTGCGCTCTGCCGCCTCCTGGAAGAAACGCTGGCGGCCGAGCGCGTCGCGCACCACGGGCAGGTCGATCGTCACGGGCGGCATGAGCTTGCCCGCTGCGACGCCGGTCGCCGTCTTGCGCAGCACCTTGCCGATCACGCGCTCCAGGTTGCGCACGCCCGCCTCACGGGTGTAGTCGGTGGCGATCGTGTTCAGCACGGTGTCGTCCACCGTGATCTCCGCGGGCAGCAGCCCGTTGCGCTCGCGCTGGCGCGGCACGAGGTAGTCGCGGGCGATCGCGACCTTCTCGTCCACCGTGTAGCCGTCGAAGGAGATGACCTCCATGCGGTCGAGCAGCGGGCTGGGGATCGTGTCGGCCATGTTTGCGGTGGCGATGAAGAAGACTTCGCTCAGGTCGAGCTCGACGTCGAGGTAGTGGTCGCGGAACGAGTGGTTCTGCGCCGGGTCGAGCACCTCGAGCAGCGCCGACGACGGGTCGCCGCGCCAGTCCGCGCCCAGCTTGTCGACCTCGTCGAGCAGGATCACCGGGTTCATCGTCCCGGCGTCCTTGAGCGCCCGCACCAGGCGGCCTGGCATGGCACCGACGTAGGTGCGCCGGTGGCCACGGATCTCGCTCTCGTCGCGCACGCCGCCCAGCGACATGCGCACGAACTCGCGGCCGAGCGCCTTGGCGACGCTCTCGCCGATCGACGTCTTGCCGGTGCCGGGCGGTCCGACCAGGGTGAGGATGGCGCCGGCCTTGCGGTCGGCCTTGAACCCGCGCTCCTCGCGGAGCTTGCGCACGGCCAGGAACTCGACGATGCGCTCCTTGACGTCGTCGAGGCCATGGTGGTCGGCGTCGAGCACCTCGCGGGCGTGCGCCGGTTCGAGCTTGTCCTCCGAGCGCGTCGACCACGGCATCGGGATCAGCCAGTCGAGGTAGGTGCGGATGACCTGGGACTCGGCCTGCTGCTCGCTCATCCGCTCGAGCCGCTTCAGCTCCTTCTCGGCCTGCTCGGCGACCTTCTCGGGCATGCCTGCCTCGGCGATCTTGGTCCTGTACTCGTCCGCCACCGAGCTCTCGTCGTCGCCGAGCTCCTTGCGGATCGACTCCAGCTGCTTGCGCAGGATGTACTCGCGCTGCTGCTTCTGCTGGCCGCCCTCGATGTCATCGCGGATGCGGGCGCGCACCTGCAGCTCGGCGAGCCGCTCGCGCTGCAGCCCGATCGACAGCTCGAAGCGCTCCTTCAGGTCGAGCGTCTCGAGGACGTGCACCTTCTGCTCGAAGGTGAAGTCGGGGGCGTAGCCGACGGTGTCGGCAAGGGCGCCCGGCTCCGTGATCGAGCGTAGGAAGGCCTGGATGCGGCCGTCGTCGCCGCGCAGCTCGAGGATCTCCTCGACGAGGGCGCGGTACTCGGTGATCAGCTCCCGCAGCTTGCCGTCGAGCTCGGTCGGGTCGGGGCGCTCCTCGACCGCGACGCGTAGCTGGCCGAGCGCATCGGTCTCGGCGGCGCCGGCGACGCCACGGTGGAGGCCGGTCAGCTGCACGGCGAGGGCGCCGCCGGGGAGGCGCACCTGCTCGACGACCTGCGCGACGGTGCCGACCTTCGCGTACTCGTTCTCGTGGCGGGGCATCAGCAGGACGTGCTCCGCATCGCCGACCTCGACGGTCAGCGTGACGGTCATGTGGGGGAAGACGACGATGTCTTCGATCGGGACGAGCAGCAGGGTGCTCACGGACGGTGTCACCTCTTCCTCGGAAGCGCGGGGCAGGAATGCGTACTAGGTACAAAAAGTGAACTGACTGTAGCGAGGTCAACGCGAGCCGGGCAACCGCTATTCCCGGCGCCGCGGCCCGGCCTGGCGGACCGGGCGGTACGAATACGGTTTGACTTTCCAACTGGGTCTGTTGCCCGGCCCGGAAGCTGCCGATACTGGAGTCAGCATGAGCACCGCCAGCGCTCCCTTCGCCGCTCCCGACGCGCCGCTCCAGGCCGACCTCGACCCGAGCCGCGACGAGCTGCGCGCCACCACCGAGCGTCTCACGCGCCTGCTGGCGAGCCTCGGTGGCGGTGTGCTCGTCGAGGACGAGAGCCGCAGGATCATCCTGGCCAACCAGACCTTCTGCGACATCTTCGGCATCCCCGTCGCTCCCGAGCTGCTCGTTGGCCTGGACTGCGCCGGCGCGGCCGAGCAGTCAAAGCAGCTCTTCGCCGATCCCGACGCCTTCGGCCCGCGCATCGCCGAGCTGCTCGCTGCGCGCGAGCAGGTGCTGGCCGAGGAGATCGTGCTCGCCGATGGCAGCGTCTTCGTGCGCGACTACGTGCCGATCGAGATCGAGGGCAGCAACCGCGGCCACCTCTGGCACTACCGTGACGTCACCGCGCGCCGTGCCGCCGAGCGCGCAGCCCACGCGAGCGACGCCCGCGCCAACGCCGCGATCACCGCGGCCCTCGACAGCGTCATCTCGATCGACCTGACCGGCCGCGTCGTCGAGTTCAATCCGGCCGCCGAGCACACGTTCGGTTACACGCGCGGCGACGCCATCGGGCGGCAGCTCGCCGAGCTGATCGTCCCGGAGCGCTTCCGCGAGGTGCTGCGCAACGGCCTCGAGCGCTACGCCGAGACCGGCACGTCACGCATCGTCGGCCGGCGGATCGAGATCATCGCCATGCGTGCCGACGGCAGCGAGCTGCCGGTCGAGCTGGCGATCGCCGACGTCACGCACCACGACCCACCGCTCCTGACCGCATACCTGCGCGACATCTCCGAGCGGCTCGACGCCGAGCGGGAGCGCGAGTACCTGCTGCGCCGCGAGCAGGTCGCGCGGCACGAGGCCGAGAGCGCCCGTGAGGAGCTCGCGGACCAGAACCAGCAGCTGCGCGAGCTCGACGCCGTCAAGGACGAGCTGGTCGCGCGCGTCTCGCACGAGCTGCGCACGCCCCTCGCCTCGATCATCAGCTTCGTCCAGCTGGCCCTCGATTCCGAGATCGGCGCCGAGGCTCACCGCTTTCTCACCGTCGCCGACCGCAACGCGGCGCGCCTCGTCGGCCTGGTCGAGGATCTGCTGCTGCTCGCTCGTGCCGACGCCGGCCGCCTGACCATCGAGCTGGTGTCGCTCGACGCCGCGACCGTCGTCCGCGACTCGGTGACGGCGATCGCGCCGGTTGCCGCAGCCAAGGGCGTCTCCGTCAGTGCCTCGGCCCCCGTGCTGGTGCCGGTCGAGGCCGACCGCATCCGCATCTACCAGGTGCTCGACAACCTGCTCGGCAACGCCGTCAAGTTCACGCCCAGCGGCGGCAGCGTCGTCGCCCGCGCCCAGGTGGTGCTGGGACGGGTGCGCATCGAGGTCGAGGACGACGGCCCCGGCATCTCCGAGGACGATCAGCGGCGCATCTTCGAGCGCTTCGCCCGTGGCGCCAACGCCCGCGGCGCCGAGTCGCCTGGCGCAGGTCTCGGCCTCGCCATCGTGCGCACCATCGTCGAGGCCCACGGCGGCACCGTTTCCATCCGCAGCGTCGAGGGCGCCGGCACGACCGTCCAGGTCGAGCTGCCGCTTGCCCTCTCATGACCTGTCCCCACCCGCCTTTGCACCCGCCCCTTTCCGAACTGACCCCAGGGAGAGCCGACCAGTGAGCACACGCCCCAGAATCCTCGTCGTCGACGATGAGCCCGACCTCCGCCTCGCCCTGCGCAGCGTGCTCGAGCGCGCAGGCTTCGAGGTCTCCGAGGCCGTCGATGGCCGCGACGCCCTGCGCGTCTTCCACCGCGTTCCTGCACAGCTCGTCGTGCTCGACGTGTCGATGCCCGAGCTTGACGGCTGGCAGACGCTGGAGCGGCTGCGCGAGATCAGCGACGTGCCCGTGCTGATGCTCACCGCGAGCGGCTCCGAGCCCGAGAAGGTGCGGGGTCTGCGCGCCGGTGCCGACGACTACGTCGTGAAGCCGTTCGGCAACCAGGAGCTCGCTGCGCGGGTCGGGTCGCTGCTGCGTCGCGCCCGTCGCGCCAAGCCCGAGCCCCAGCCGGTGTACGAGGACGCGGAGCTGCGCGTCGACGTCGCCCGTCGTCTGGTCGAGCGTCGTGGCGTTGCTGTCAGCCTCACCCCGCGCGAGCTGGCGCTGCTCACCGCGTTCGTCACGCATCCCAACCAGCTGCTCTCGCAGGATCAGCTGCTTGGCCTGGCCTGGGCGGACGCCGGTGACGTGACGCGCAACCAGGTGAAGCTCTACGTCAAGTACCTGCGCGACAAGATGGGCTGGACGGCTACCGACTCGCCGATCGAGGCCGTGCGCGGCTTCGGCTACCGCTTCCACCCGACCGAGGCGGCGGCGATCGCCTCGTAGGCAGGCGGCTCCGGCGGCTCGGCTAGGCTCGCGGGCATGGCTGCGACGGTGATGGATGGCAAGGCGCTGGCCGCGCGCGTGCGCGCGGAGGTGGCGGTGCAGGTCGAGGCGCTGGGCGCCCCGGTCGGCCTGGCGACGGTGCTCGTCGGTGGCGATCCCGCGTCGGCGATCTACGTCCGGCGCAAGCACGAGGCCTGCCAGGAGGTGGGCATCGAGGCCTTCGACCACCACCTGCCTGCCGAGACGAGCGAGGCCGACCTGCTCGCCCTGGTCGCCCGGCTCAACGCCGACCCGCGCGTCAACGGCATCCTCGTCCAGCTGCCGCTGCCCGACCACATCGACGAGGGGCGCGTGCTGCGCGCCGTCTCGCCGCTCAAGGATGTGGATGGCTTCCACCCGCAGAGCGCGGGCCAGCTCTACCTGGGCGAGCCGACCTTCGTGCCGGCGACCCCGAGCGGCGTGCTGGAGCTGCTCGCCGCCTACGACGTGCCGATCGCCGGCGCCCACGCGGTCGTCGTCGGGCGCAGCGCCATCGTCGGCAAGCCGGCGGCGCACCTGCTGCTGCAGGCGAACGCCACGGTCACGATCTGCCACTCACGCACGCGCGACCTCGCTGCCATCACGCGCCAGGCCGACATCCTGGTTGCTGCGGTCGGCCGGCCCTCGGTGATCACCGCCGACATGGTCAAGCCGGGCGCAACCGTGATCGACGTCGGCATCAACCGCACGGCGACCGGGCTCGTCGGCGACGTCGATCCGGGCGTGGCCGCGGTTGCCGGGCTGCTGACGCCGGTGCCGGGCGGCGTCGGGCCGATGACGATCGCGCTGCTGCTGCGCAACACCGTGCGGGCCTGGAACTACCAGGCCGGCGCCCTTGCATTTCCTTAACAATCGTCGTAGCCTTCGCCCGCTGTAGTAACTCGGCGGCTACGCAGGGCCTGGGCCGTCGTACTCAGGGAGGGAAGCAAGTTGCCTCAGGGCACCGTTAAGTGGTTCTCCAACGAGAAGGGCTTTGGCTTCATCGAGCGCGAGGGCGGGGAGGACGTGTTCGTCCACTTCTCTGCGATCGCGATGGACGGCTACAAGAGCCTCACCGAGGGCCAGAAGGTCGAGTTCGAGGTCGTCCAGGGGCCGAAGGGCGCCCAGGCTGAGAACGTGACCGCGGCCGGCTGAGCCACGCCATGCAGGTTGTCGAGCGCGGGCCCCACCAGGGGCCCGACTCGTGTCCGGGGCTGATCCAGGCCGGCCAGCCCGCCTCACCCTCCCGCGAGGGGCCTGCTGCTGGCAGGATTCGCGTCCCATGTCGATCTCCCGCGAACAGGTCGTCCACGTCGCGCGTCTCGCGCGGCTCGAGCTCGGCGACGAGGAGATCGACCGGCTCGGCGGCCAGCTCTCGCAGATCCTCGATGCGGTGAGCAAGGTCAGCGAGCTCGACCTGAGCGACGTGCCGCCGCTGTTGCACCCGCTGGACATGGTCAACGTGCTGGGCGACGACGAGCCGTTGCCGTCGCTGCCGCTCGCCGACGCGCTGCGCAATGCACCCGACGCGCAGGGCTCGGCCTTCGGCGTCCCGGCTGCAGGCGGGGAGTAGCGCCGTGGCCCCGATCATCGACACGCTGCGGCTGAGCGCCGAGGAGGCGACCGGCCTCGTCGAGCGCAAGGAGGTCACCGGCGCCGAGCTGTTTGCCGCCTACGCCGGTGCCATCGCCGAGCGCGAGCCCGAGATCAACGCCTACCTGCACGTCTGCGCCGAGCACGATGGCGGCAGCGGCGTGCCGATCGCGTTGAAGGACGTCATCTCGACCAGGGGCATCCCGACCACCGCCGGCTCGAAGATCCTCGAGGGCTACATCCCCGTGTTCGACGCGACCGTCACCGACAGGGTGCGCGCCGCGGGCATGTCCGTCCTCGGCAAGACCAACACCGACGAGTTCGCCATGGGCTCGTCAACCGAGAACTCGGCCTACGGGCCGTCACGCAACCCGTGGGATCCCACGCGCGTGCCCGGCGGCTCCGGCGGCGGCTCGGCGGCCGCGGTCGCGGCGGGGCTTGCCCCGTGGGCGCTCGGCTCCGACACGGGCGGCTCGGTCAAGCAGCCGTCGGCCCTCTGCGGCAACGTCGGCCTGCGCCCGACCTACGGCACGGTGTCGCGCTACGGCGTCGTCGCCTTCGCGTCGAGCCTCGACCAGGTCGGCCCGGTGGCTCGCAACGTGCGCGACTGCGCCTTGCTCTACTCGATCATCGCCGGCCGCGACCCGCGCGACACCACCACCGTGGAGCTGCCCGAGCCGGTGCGCCTGCCCGAGGGTGAATCGCTGAAGGGCCTGCGCATCGGCGTGCCGAAGGAGATGAACAGCGAGCAGGGCGTCGATCCCGGCGTCACCGCTGCGGTGCGCGCCGCCATCGAGCAGGCCCGTGCGCTCGGTGCCGAGGTCGGAGAGTGCTCGCTGCCGAACTCGGTCGAGTACGGCATGGCCTGCTACTACCTGATCGCTCCGGCCGAGGCCTCCTCGAACCTGGCCCGCTTCGACGGCGTTCGTTACGGCTTCCGCGCCGACGCCGACGACCTCACCGGCCTCTACGGGCGCACCCGCGGCCAGGGCTTCGGCGACGAGGTCAAGCGCCGCATCATGATCGGCACCTACGCGCTGTCGGCCGGCTACTACGACGCCTACTACGGCCAGGCCCAGAAGGTGCGCACGCTGATCCGTCGCGAGCACGCCGAGGTCTTCGAGCAGTTCGACCTGATCGTCTCGCCGACCTCGCCGACCATCGCCTTCCGCTTCGGCGAGAAGGCCGCAGACCCGCTCAGCATGTACCTCTCGGACATCTTCACGATCCCGTCGTGCATGGCCGGGCTGCCGGGGTTGAGCATTCCCTGCGGCCTCTCCGAGGGCATGCCGGTGGGCCTGCAGCTGATCGGGCCGCAGTTCAGCGAGAACCTCTTGTTCCGCGCCGGGCATGCGCTCGAGCAGGCGCTGGGCTTCGATGTCGTGCCCGGGCGCTACCGCTGATGGCTGCCGAGGGCACCGTGACCGATCTCAACGGCTGGGAGCCGGTGATCGGCCTGGAGATCCACGTGCAGCTGAAGACGCGCACGAAGATGTTCTGCCGCTGCGAGCTGTCGTGGGCCGAGGAGGAGAACACCCGCACCTGCCCGGTGTGCCTCGCGCACCCGGGGGCGTTGCCGGTGCCGAACCGCCGCGCCGTCGAGTGGACGATCCGCCTCGGCCTGGCGCTCGGCTGCACGATCGCCGAGAAGGCCGTCTTCGCGCGCAAGAACTACTTCTACCCCGACCTGCCCAAGGGGTACCAGATCAGCCAGTACGACCAGCCGAGCTGCGAGCACGGCTTCGTCCTGGTGCCGGGCGCCGACGCCGCCTCCGACCGCCGGATCGGCATCACGCGCGCCCACCTCGAGGAGGACGCCGCCAAGACGATCCACGTCGGCGGGGCCGGTGGCCGCATCCGTGGCGCCGACCGCTCGCTCGTTGACTTCAACCGCGGCGGCACGCCCCTGGTCGAGATCGTCACCGAGCCGGACATCCGCGACGCCGACGAGGCGCGCCGCTTCCTGCAGCTGCTGCGCCAGACCGTGGTCGAGCTCGGCATCAGCGACGCCGAGATGGAGAAGGGCTCGCTGCGCTGCGACGCCAACGTCAGCGTGCGTCGCCCCGGCGAGGGCTTCCGCACCAAGGCCGAGCTGAAGAACATGAACTCGTTCAAGTTCGTGGCCGACGGCATCGACGCCGAGATCGCCCGCCAGATCGCGATCTACGAGAGCGGCGGCCAGGTCAAGCAGGAGACGCTGCACTACGACCCGACGACGGGCCACATCACGCCGCTGCGCTCGAAGGAGGAGGCGGACGACTACCGCTACTTCCCGGAGCCCGACCTGGTGCCGGTGATGCCCGACGCCGCCATGATCGAGGCCCAGCGCGCCGCGATCGGCGAGCTGCCCTCGGCGCGCATCGTGCGCCTGCGCGAGGTGCTCGGCCCCGAGCTGGCGTCCGGCCTGGTCGTGAGCGGCCGCGACTTCCTCTACGACCGCGTGGTGGCGGCCGGCGCGGAGCCGCGCGACACCGCCAACGTCGTCATGAACCAGCTGGCAGCGGCCGGCGTCGATCCCGAGCGGGTCGATCCCGCGCAGCTCGCCAAGCTGATCGCCGCCCGCGACCGCATCCCGCGTGACGCTCTCACGGCGGCTCTCGCTCGCAGCGGTGACGCCGGCTTCGCTGCCGACGCTGTCATCGCCGGGTCGGCGCTCGTCGAGGACACCTCGTCGCTCGAGCCGATCGTCGCTGCCGTGATCGCCGCCAACCCCGGCCAGGTCGAGCAGTACCGTGCCGGCAAGGAGTCGCTGCTCGGCTTCTTCGTCGGCCAGGTGATGAAGCAGACCGGCGGCAAGGCGAGCCCGAAGGTCGTCAACGAGCTCGTCCGCTCCAAGCTCGCCGGCTAGCCGCGCCCCACGCGCAATCGCTATCGGGGCACTCCCTGATGGCGCCCGCAAACCGGCTGCTGGAGCCGCGTGGGAATCCGCAAATTCCCGGATTGCCGCGCCCGCGGAACGGTGCCACAGTGCACCTACGGATCCCGTGAAAGGGGCGCCCCAGATACAAGATTCCGAAGCAGTTTCCAGGCGGACGGCTCTCACGTAAGAGCCGGCCACACACGCCGAGATCCAGCTACCGGCGCGCGCCGCTCGCGAAGCCCACGTAGTGGCTCATCCGAGTCGTCCGCTGCTCCCGAGGCCCCGCCGTCAGGCGGGGCCTCGCACGTTCCCGGGGGGAGGGGCTGGGCCGGGCAGGCGCCGCGCCCCGCCGCCGTCCCTTACTCGTAGTGCAGCGCCTCGAGCACGTTCAGCCGCGAGGCGCGCCGGGCCGGCAGGATCGCCGCGACGAGGCCGGCGATCACGGCGAGCACGGCGAACGCGATCAGCGAGCCGATCGGCCACGACAGCGTGATGAAGTCGACGCGGGCGATCAGCAGCACGGCGAGCGCGATGCCGAGGGCGATGCCCACCGCCGCCCCGATCAGGGCGGTGATGATGCTCTCGTAGCGGATCATCCGGCGCACCTGCCGCCGCGTCATGCCGATCGCGCGCAGCATGCCGATCTCGCGCGTCCGCTCGAACACCGTCAGCACGAGCGTGTTGACGATGCCGAACAGGCTGACGATGACCGACAGCGCGAGCAGCACGTAGAGGATGTTCAGGATCGAGCTGATGCCTGACGCCTGGTTCTTCTTGAACTCGGCCTGGTTCTGCAGCTTCGCGTCCGGGAAGGCCCCCAGCGCCTTCTCCAGCGACACGGAGTTGGCGGGCGTGACGCCACCGTCCACCTTGACGAACACGAAGATGTCCTTGGGCTGCTGGTAGAGCCGCTCGAACGTCGCCGAGCTGATCGTGACGGTGCCGAAGGGCGAGCCGCCGGCAGGCGGGTCGAAGATGCCCGTGACGCGCAGCGTCTGCCGCTCGCCGCTCGGCACGAGCAGCGACAGCGCCGAGCCCTGCACGAGCTTGTGCTCCTTGGCGAAGCCCTTGCTGATGAAGGCACCGTCCGCGCCGAGCTCATCCATCGTCTGCGGCGAGCCGGCGATCCACTTCACGGTGAACACCTTGGACGCGCCCGGAGCCACGCCCGAGACGCTGCGCTTCTTGCCCAGCAGCTTGCCGTCGCCGATGCGCACGCCGATCACGTTCGTCACGCCGGGGACGGCCTTGAGCGGCTCCTCCAGCGTGATCGGGAACGGCGAGAAGTTGTTCTGGGCGGTGACGGCGTAGTCGGTGCTCCACAGCGCGTCAACGGCGTTGTTGAACGTGCCGCGGATGCCGGCGGCCAGCATCGCCACCATCGTCACCAGGGCGAGGCCGATCATCAGCGCCGCCGCCGTCGAGCCGGTGCGCTGGGGATTGCGCTGGGCATTCTCCCGCGCGAGGACGCCCGCTGCCCCACCCACACGCGCCCCGGGCGCGCCCAGCACGCGGGCGAGCGGGATCACGAGATGCGACGAGAACATGGCGACGCCGAGGAAGACGAGCACGGCGCCGACGCCCATCAGGGTGAGGATCTTCGAGGTCGAGAGGCCGTTACCGAACAGGCCGAGCGCCAGCAGCGCGAAGCCGAGCGCGGTCAGCCCGCCCGAGCCGAGCGCCCGGTAGCGGTGGAAGCGGCCCGGCGGCAGCTCGGCGCCCTCGCGGACGGCGGCGATCGGCGGGACGCGGGTGGCGCGGAACGCGGGGCGGAGGCTCGCGAGCACCGTGACGAGGATGCCGACGAGGAGCGCCACGATCACGGTGCGCGTCTCCATCGTCAGGCCCTGGTTGGGCAGCGTGAAGCCGACCGCGTCGAACAGCGAGAAGAGGCCCTTGGCGAGGCCGAGCCCCACGAAGAGGCCGGTCACCGAGGCGAGCACGCCGATCACGGTCGCCTCGATCAGCACGCTGCGCAGCACCTGGCGGCGTGACGCCCCGATCGTCCGCAGCGTGGCGAACTCGCGGGTGCGCTGCGCGATCGTGATCGACAGCGCGTTGGAGATGACGAACGCGCCCACGAACAGCGCGATGCCGCCGAACGCCAGCAGGAACTTCTGCAGGAAGCCGATGAACGACTGCGTGTCCGACGAGTCGGCGGCGGCCTGTGCCTGACCGCTCTTCACCTGCGTCTGCGACGGCAGGATCGCGCGGATGCGGGCGATCAGGGTGGTCGGCGCGACGCCGCTCTTGCCCGACACCCGGATCTGGTCGAGCCGGCCGACCTTGCCGAACAGCGTCTGTGCCGTGGTCAGGTCGAAGCCGGAGAGCGTGGCGCCGCCCAGGCTGGCGGCTGCGCCGAACTTGACGAGGCCCGACACGCGGAAGGGCGCCGCGTCGTTCTGCGCCTGGATGCGGACGGTGCTGCCGACCTCGATCTGCTTCTTCGAGGCTGTGTCCACGTCGATCACGACCTCGCCCGCGTGCGGCCAGTCGCCCTGGGAGAGCGTCAGCGAGTTGAACTGGGGCTGCGACGGATCAACCGAGAAGCCGAGGTTCGGCGCGCCGCCGAAGGTGATCGACTTGCCGTTCTTGCCGATGATGTGCGCCTCGCCGCCGACGCCGCCGATGGCTGCGGCGACGCCGCTCACCTGCTGCACCTTGTCCAGCAGGCCTGCGTCGAACGACGGCACGTCGGCGGCGCCGCCCGAGTCGCCGAGCGCCGAGACGCCGGTGATCGCGGCGTCGGTGCCGCGGTAGATGCCCTGGAAGATCGAGTCGAACGCCGACGAGATGGAGTCGGTCAGCACGTAGGTGCCGCTGACCGTGGCGACGCCGAGCACGATCGCCACCATCGTCAGCAGGGTGCGGAGCTTGCGGCCCCAGAGCGCCTTGAGGGCGACGAAGGTCATCGCGCCGACAGCTCTTCCATCACGGCCAGGATGTCGCGCGGCGAGCCGCCGCTCATCTCCTTGACGATCTCGCCGTCGGCCAGGAACAGCACGCGGTCGGCGTGGGAGGCGGCGCTCGCGTCGTGCGTGACCATCACGATCGTCTGGCCGTACGTGTCGACGGCGGTGCGCAGCAGCGTCAGGATCTCGATCGAGGTCTGCGAGTCGAGGTTGCCGGTCGGCTCGTCGGCGAAGATCACCGTCGGCTTCGACATGAG
>Ga0114970_10002757_pt1 | contig 13122 bp, 8 predicted proteins | sample M_140205_XF_Meta_FD_87030 | JGI IMG/M metagenome (GOLD analysis project Ga0114970, IMG submission 87030) | Freshwater microbial communities from Lake Montjoie, Canada to study carbon cycling - M_140205_XF_MetaG | ecosystem: Environmental > Aquatic > Freshwater > Lake | place: Lake Montjoie... | reverse complement strand
GAGCGTGGTCATTGAAACACGCCAGCCTTCGCCGACATCACCGATGCGATCGGAATCGGGGACTCGTACTTCTGTGAGATACACCTCGTTAAATTCCGCTTCACCTGTCATCTGACGGAGGGGACGAACTTCAACGCCCGGAGCGTGCATATCGAGAGCGAAGTAGGTGAGGCCTTTGTGCTTTGGCGTGTTGGGGTCAGTTCGGGCGACGAGCATGCCGCGGTCGGCGATATGAGCAAGCGTGTTCCAGACCTTCTGACCCGTGATGACCCACTCGTCGCCATCTCTGATGGCTCGGCAACCAAGTCCAGCGAGATCTGATCCAGCGCCTGGTTCCGAGAAGAGCTGACACCAGGCGTCTTCTCCGGTGAAGATCCGCCGCAGAAGGGTGGCGCACTGTTCGTCAGTTCCATGGGTGGCGATTGTCGGCCCTGCCATCGTGATTCCAAAAAAGAATCGAGTCTCGATCGAAGCTGCACCGGCTTCTTTGAGGCGCCGATCGATCTCTCTTTGCGCAGTGGGGGCGAGGCCGAGTCCACCTCGACCAACAGGGAAATGAACCCATGCCAGTCCGAGGTCGTACTGGCGTCCCCTGAAGGTGACGTTGTCGACTGTTGTCGGGTCGAGTTCTTCTAGGAGCGTGGCGAGGCGGTCTTCGGCGAGGGTGTCGGCATCAGTCGTGCTCATGGTGCAGAGGTTACGCGGCATGGGCTCTACACGCACAGGTGATGCAGGGGTTTCGTAGTTGGAAGCCAGGCGAGCAGCAGCCGGTACTATCGCTTCTCGACAGCCGGGAGTACCTGGCCTAAGCGAGGACGAGAGGTGGCCCATGAACGAAGTGAAGTTCGACGATATTGATGCGATCAACGCGCTTGCGAGCGAAGAGTTTGGCGAGTGGGGGGATTCAATCGAAGTCACACAACAGATGATCAATGACTTTGCCGAGCTCACTGGAGATCGCCAATGGATCCACATTGATGTTGAGCGATCCCTCAAGGAGAGCCCATTTGGTGGACCAGTTGCACATGGGTTTCTCACCCTCAGTTTGATGCCCAAACTGGCGACGTTCCCTGTGAAGCTCACCGGAAATGGCAGTGCGGTGAATTACGGCGCCGAAGGACTTCGGTTTCTGTCGCCAGTTCCTGCCGGCGCCAAGGTTCACGCTCGATCTCGACTCGTGAAGGCTGAAGCAAAACCGAAGGGCACGCTAATCACGACCGAAGCAGAAATTGCCGCAGAAGGTTCCGATCGTCCAGCACTTCTCTACAAGATGCAGGTGCTGTACACGCCACCTCGTTGAGCGCGAGCTACCTAGATGTCAACTGCGCCCTGTTACCTGTCGGTGGCAGGGCGCAGTTCGTGATGACGTAAGCGCGCCGTCACTTTTTTGCATCGATCAGTTGGGGGGCCAGCCAATCGGCAACAGTTTGCAGTTGCTCTTGTCGGATGTGAACCCCGTCGGCGCGGATGGATTTATCTTTGGACCCGCCGGTCGATCCCAGGTACTTCTGATAATCGATGACGGTAAAACGAGGAAGCCCCTTGACGAGAGGGAGGACGATCGCGTTCATACGATCGACTCGATCAGGGCTATTGAATTGGCTCGTGCGGTCGAGGTGGGGTGAGACAAGCCAAACGACGCTTGTGTTGTGAGCCGACAGCACCTCAAGAGCCTCGCTGTACTCAGACTTCAAAAACGCGTCGTAGGAAGCGTCGCCCGGTCGTAGCCACTTATCGCCGAGTTGTGGAACTTGCCTGTCGATCGAATCCCACGCACTCGCATAGCTGAGAACAACATCGGGTCGGTAGAGGTCGATTGCAGAAACCCAAGAGACCACATCGGGATCAGGCACTAGTCGAGGATCGACTGGATCAGCCCACGTTGCACAGACTGTGCCCATAGGCCCAGGACCTTCTTCATAACGTTTTTCGCCACCGCGTGTAGTTCCGCATCCGAGGTGTGCCTCATTGAAGACCATGACTTGGCCGGGGTGATCGGCGCACCAATCAGAGAGGGCAAGACCCATTTGATACATCACGGAATCGCCGACGACCAGCACGCGTGTTGGGCTGCTCCCCGCCGGAGCAATACATGCCTTACCTTCACCGAGGGCAATCGGAGTCGCGCCTTGCTGCTGGACAGCAAGTGGGCTGTTGGCCGCTGCTGCCTTAGGAGCGCGAACGGTGTTGGCATAGAGCAAGAGGGCGAGAGCCAGAATGACTGCGCCGCCCATACCAGCGGCGAACTTCCAACCGGGCCAGCGACCCTTAAGGAAAGGCTTCTCGATGTACTTGTAGCTCAGCCAAGCCAGAAGGAATGTGAGTCCGAAACCAAGCGCCATGTCCTTGAAAGAGTTGAGGCCGGGTTTATCTGGGGACTTGTCGCTGTCGACGACGATGTAAACGAGCCAGTGGTAGAGGTAGAGACCGAAACCGAGACGACCTGCCCACATCAAGAATTTGTTTGTGTAGAACCAGTGCATCCATCCGGTTTTGGTTGTGACAGACCTCGTCATAAAGACGGCAAGAAGCGCGACGAGGAAGAATCCTCCGTATTCGAACATCCAGGCCGACTTCTCGCTCTCGGTGAAGAGAAAGATGACGAAGACGATCGAGGAGAGCAGTCCAATGAATTGGGTAAGCGAATGACCCCAGCGCGTGCGCGGCGGGCCCCAGCGTGAAAAGACTGAGGCCATAGCGATACCAAGAAAGAGTGCGAACGCTCGAGTGTCCGTGCCGTAATAAGCACGAGCAAGTGTCGCCGGATTGTTTGGATCGAAGACGATCGACATCCAGATGGCAGACGCGATTGCACCGGAGACCGAGAGAATGGTCAGCCAGCGGCGGCCGATCCAACGCATGCAGAGAATCAAGAAGAAGGGAGCGAAGAGGTAGAACTGCTCTTCAACTGCAAAAGACCAGACGTGTCGGAATGGCTGTGGGTTTGAATATTGATTGGCGTCGAAATAATTATTATGGGAGAAAATTTCTTTCCAGTTGGCAACCCAACCCATGCCGGCAGTCGTTCCCGATGTCCATTTTGCAATCTGTGCTGAATCAATAAAGAAAGCGGTAGCAAAGGCGATTACGACGAAGCACACCATGAGGGCGGGCATGAGTCGACGTGCTCTGCGTGACGCGTAGGCGCCGACTTTGAAATTTCCGGTTCGATCCCACTCGTTCAGGGCGAGCGAAACGATAAGGAAGCTCGACATCACGAAAAAGAAGTCGAGAGAGAACATTCCTCCCGGAATGAAATACGGAGCGAAGTGATACATCATCGGTCCCAGGATGACGAAAAGTCCTCGCATCCCATCGAGCGCCGGCATGTGGTCGAGTTTCTTGACCGCCGTTACTGCTGCCCCGTCGATCGGGCCGTCATCGACGATTGCGGCTGCGATTGCAGCAGCAATGGGGTCGGCGCCGGCGTCGTCGGCCTGATTCCCCTGGTCGTCCCTCGTGACCGTCATACGTTCTTTATTGCCCCTCTGACTCGCGCTTGCTGAGCGTTCCTAGATTCTGACACAGGGCCTCGGACGCTCCTTGTCGCTTTCGTGGAAAGCGCTCACCTGCGGGTTATCAATTGGTCGAAAGAGCGAGGCGAGATCGTGCAGAAGCAGGAAGTGAGGCGAGAAGCCATCGTGCGGCGACCTGCGAACCCTCAATGGAAAAGTGGACGCCATCGGGACGCCAGGCGACGCCGTCGCGCGTTTGCGTAAACCCGTTGTCGCAGGTGATCGATTGCAGATCAACGATTGACGCGGGCGCAGCGGGATCCGAAGTGTTGAATGTTTCAACTGATTCTCGCTGGAGTTGGGCGATGCGTTGGACGCGTTCAATGTTGTATTGAGGACCAACCTTTTCGCCAGCCAATGGCTCAAAGCATGGTGTAGTGAGAACGATGATTTCCGCGCCCGTCGCCGAAAGTGTCTCTAGTGAGTCGTTCATGGCCTGCCGATAGTGCTGGTCGAACTCAGAATCACCCGGGGCGACTGCACCGTTGCCCCAATCGCGTGCATAGAGATCCCACGCGCCCATCAGTATGATGACCACATCGGGTTTTTGAGCGATCAGGAGTTTGGACCAATACGCGTTGTGGTCGGGGCACGCGGAACCCGTCGGTTCCCATTTGCCTGTGTACGTCATGACTTTTGGTGAAGTGAGCAGAGCACAGCCAAGCTCAGCTCCACCAACTACCGACACATTTGGCCCAATGACACGTCGGATGCCGCTATCGATTGTTATCGCTACCGAGTCGCCAACGATCATGAGTTTGGGGAGCGTGGAGGTGCTCTGTGACTGGAGATTTTTCTGTCGTTGAGCGGCCTGGTCAGTTCCAAAGTTTGTCGCAACCGTTGAGCCGTTTGAGGGTGCTGCGATGAACGCAGATGCAACCAGAATTGATCCGATCGTGATCCAAGCGATGCCGAACCTTGCGGCTCCGAGAGTCGAACGTCGGAACCATCTCTCTATGAGTTCCATCGACAACCATGCAACTGCAAACGTGAGTGCCAGACGAACCGCGATTCCACCAGCGGTTCCAACGCCAGTGTCTGGGAGTCTGAGACGAGTGTCAGTAGCAAAGACTCGGATCGGCCAGTGCCATAGATAGAGGGCGTAAGAAAGAAAACCAATCTTGCGAAGAACTGGATGCGACATAGCCTTGGAAACGACGTTGTTGCCGGAAGCGAGAATGATCAAGCCGAGCGCGAGCACCGCAAAGAGAACAAATCCGCCGCGGTACATCCATCGGGCGCTGTCATGGATGAAAAGGAAAGACGCGGCAAGGGCCCCGAGTCCGAGAATGCTGGCCAGGAGCGCCTTTCTCCCCGATGGTCGCAAGTGCCACGCGAAGAGCGCTCCTAATGCCCCGATGAGCAACGCGAACGCCCGCGTGTCGGTGCCGTAGTAGCTGCGTGATGGGTCGCCACTTCCGAGAAAGAAAACCATCAGGCCGATACTTGCGACTGCCGCAACAGCAGTTATCGCAATGAGAAGTCGCCGGCTTCGGCGGAGACATGCGATGACCACGAGTGGCCAGACAAGGTAGAACTGCTCTTCTATCGCAAGACTCCAAAGGTGTTGGAGTGGGGAGAGTGAGGTGAACTGATCGAAGTAACTCTGCTGTTGTGCAATCAGATTCCAGTTAGAGACGTACAGCACCGCGGCGAGTACGCCCCCTGGTAGATCGTGTCGCTGGGAAACATCTCCAAGGATTGTTGTTGCGATTACGACAGCGAGAAGGAGGGCAGCGAGTGCAGGCAACAGTCGTCGAGCACGTCGATTCCAAAAAGACTGAATTGAAATTGTTTCAGAACGATGCCGCTCTTCAAGAAGTAATCCGGTGATGAGGAATCCAGAGAGCACGAAAAAGAGATCGACCCCCAAAAAACCACCAGCCATTTCGACGTTGGGCTCGTGGTAGGCCATGACGCCGAGAACGGCCAGTGCCCGAAGCCCGTCTAGCCCTGGCCGCCATCGCTGCGAAGACGTTTGGGACGATGCGTCAGGCGCGATATCGGTCTGCGGCTGCGCCATCGATCTCCCCTCGGGTCGAACTGAGGTCTCATCTTGCCATGAGTACTGAGCCGGCTCGGGGCGGGCTCAGCCATTCAAGGTCTGAGTCCTACACTTGGCAACCATGGATCGGTCAGTCAGTTTCACCCTCGATTTCGAGGATCTACGTACCGATCCAAATGTCCAAGAAGAGCGTGTGGGGCTCGTTACGGACCGGATCCTTGATCGGCTTCGTGAATTGGAAATACGCGGAACGTTCTTCTGTGTCGGGGAGTTGGCCTCTCGACATCCGGATCTCATTCGTCGAGTGGTTGCCGATGGACACGAGTTGGGTGTGCACGGACTCCACCACATTCCTAACGATTTGCTCGGACCTGATCGATTTCGGTCGGACAACAGGGAAGCGAAGCGCCTCCTCTCGGAGCTTGCGGGTAAAGACGTAACGATTTACCGGGCCCCTCAGTATTCGCTGATCCCGAGTACGCCGTGGGTACCTGAGATTTTGACTGAACTAGGTTTTCATGTGTCATCGAGTTTGCTCCCAGCCCGAAGTCCGCTCTACGGGTGGCCCGGGGCCCCGGCAACTCCGTTCCTCTGGCCATCAGGTTTGATTGAACTGCCGAGTCCAGTGATGAAGTTAGGTCCGCTCACGATTCCGTTTCTTGGAGGCACCTACCTTCGCCTGTTGCCGGCAGCGGTACGCCGTAGCGGTATACATAATGCCCATTCCGACACTGTGTTGTGGACCTATTGCCACCCGTGGGAGTTCGACCCCGACGAGAAGTTCTACGTGTACGAACACGGTGGTTGGCTTATCAGTCGTGTCGGTTGGCTCAATCGCAAACACATGTTGAAGCGTGTCGAGGCGACCTTGCGCCCTGGAGTGGGAAAGCCACTTGGTGAAATTGCCGCATCTCTCGTTGATCTTCCGGTTTTCGATCCAGCGCAGAACACAAATGGATCTGAAATCGGCTCAGTATGACCCGTCGACTTTCGCGTTTTTGGATCGGAATTATTCTGATCGTGGCAGTCGGCTTTGGAATTCGAATAACTGCTATGGCTTTGTGGTCTCCGCATACCACTCTCCAATTGGGCGGCGATGCGGTGTACTACCACGAGGCCGCCAATCTGCTCGCAGATGGCAAAGGTTTTATTGATCCCTATCGCTATCTCTTTGGTGCGAAGGAACAGGTAACTCTCGCTGACGGTCGAGTCGTCGAGGTTGTCACACCAATTGGGCATGTGGAACCGACAGCGGGACATCCTCCGGTGTACGTGACGTACCTCGGAGCCGCTTCGTTCCTCGGATTTCGATCACTGGCCGCTCATCAGGTGGCATCCATCTTGCTTGGTTGCGCATCAATCATCTTGGCGGGAGGCTTAGGGCGGGCCTGGAGGAAGGAGCGCACGGGTCTCATCGCCGCGTTTCTAACTGCGGTGTACGCCAACATCTGGATCAATGACACGCTTGTGATGTCAGAGACTGCCGCAATCTTCTTCACATTTGTCGCAACGATTTTCGGATTGCGATTCGTTAGGAGTCCAAGTCGCGGAAATGCAGCAATCTTCGCTGTTGCCGGAGCACTTGCGGCCCTATCACGCGCAGAGCTTTTGTTGTTTCTTCCCGTCGTGGCGGCGGTCGTCCTATGGAAAGCACCGCTTCCATGGAAAGAGAAATTGCTCCGCTATGCAATTGCCGGGGTGGTGTGTTGCGCCGTCCTTGCTCCCTGGGTTATTCGAAACAACATGGTGATGAACGAGCGGGTCACGCTCTCCGACGGCACTGGCACGGTGATGGTCCAGGCCAATTGTGACGATACGTACTACGGATCGCATGTCGGCTATTGGAGTTTGCGATGTGGCGAACCTCAGCCGTATGGGCCGAATGGCGAATTGCTTGATGAGTCGCAACGAGATGTCGTGGTTCGGGCGAGAGCAACCGACTACATCTCGAACCACAAGGCCCGCCTTCTTACTGTTGTGGTTCCAGCCAGGATCGGACGAGTCTGGGGTCTTTATGAGCCACTTGAGCAGGTGCGCCTCGATATCGGAGAGGGTCGAGCCTCGATTCCAGCGAAACTGGGTTTCTTGGAATATCTCATCTTGGCGCCAGCGGCAGTTGCTGGAGCCGTGATTCAGTGGCGTCGACGTCAACCAGTTCTGGTCGTCGGACTTTGGGTCGTGCTTGCAACAATCACAGCGGCGACAGCTTTCGGGACCACGCGATACCGAACGGCTGCTGAAGTCTCGATTGTTCTCTTCGCTGCGATCACTTTCGATGCCCTTTGGTTTGTGGTCGAAGGCCGACGCAAATCCTCGAAGCAACCTACGAGCGGTCGCGATGAACTGGCGACTTTGAATGACTGACGATCTTGAACTCGAGCGCACTGCAGCGCTTCTAAACCATGTTTTTGACCATTCCGATCCTCTTACTGTCGCTTCCCTTCGTTGGTACTACGACCAGAACCCTGCGGGACTCGCAGCTGTCGGGCGAGTCGAAGAGGGCGAGAAGCGCATAGGCAATTACGCGCTGATCCCGAACCGCTACCGATCAATTTCGGGTGAGGATCGAATTCTCGGCGTCGGTGTTGATTTAGCTGTTGACCCAGACGCACGTGGATCGGGCGCATTCCGGCGAACGGTTGAGGATTCATACAGGCGTGGAACACAGCAGGGTTTCGATGGCATTTTGGGAGTTGCCAATGCGAATTCAGCTCCGAGAATGGTCGCAACGTTGGGTTGGCGATCGCTTTCTCCTCTTCCCGTCACAATGGTGCCTGCGATTGGAAGGGCAACTGGCTTTCAATCGACCGTCGTTGATGGTTCTTCCATCGGAATCATCGACGGACTCGCCGAAAACGAATTCTCGCGTTCATCGACCTCTGGCTTCGCACCAGTGTGGACGACGGAGCTCCTGAAATGGCGTCTTCAGCGCCCAGGACACAATTACAGCATTCATGTTTCCGATGACCTTGTCGTCGTCTCAACAAGGACCCATGTATCGAACATCCCTTTTGGCGTGATTCTTGCTGTTCTGGCGAGGCGCTCGGTAGCGCCACTGCCAGTTGGCCGCGTTGCCGCTGTTGTAGGTCGCCATCACAAGGCTCCTATGGCCATTCACTGGGGACGTTCGCCAGCGCTGCGTATGCGCGGTATCCCGCTGCCTCAGAAAATGATGCCGTCGCCGTTGTCGCTTGTTCTGCACCCGTTCTCGACAAATTTCGATCGAGACCAGTTCGAACTCGGCGAGTTCGGATTTTTGGATTTCGACGCTTACTAGGCGCAGATTCAGTCGATACCCGCAAGACGGCGAGCGTAGGCAATCGCACGGGTTGCATCGTAGGACCGAGCGATCATCATCTTCTCGGCCTCAAGAGAACCTTCGGCATGAATGGCTAGTACAGCGTGGTAGCCACCGAACTCGCGGGTCGTTAGATCACTGACCATGTTCATTGCTCGGATTCGTTCCTCGCCACCGACTCCATCGCGACCGCCGAGAAGTGATGAAAGCATCGGTCCAATTTCCGGATTCGCAAAGTCAGCTCCACCCGGTGCAGTAACGAGGAGACCGCCGGCGATGTCTTGCACCTGCTGAAGAGCGTGGTGATAGCCGTGTGCAAAATGTGATTTTGCAATGTTGACGATGAGCGGATCAGGGACATAGACACCCGCATCGTCTGGTGTGCCTCGATGGGCGCTCGATTGTACGAGTGCGCGCAGTGTCTCCGCATAAGAAATGAGGGAAGTGATTTTGTCTCGCACATGAGCAGCACGACTAATGCCGTTCATGTCGGCCATGAGGGCTGCGCTACCGACCAGAGCGTCGACAAGTGGGAGTTTGTAGGAAATCGCAGTAAATCGGTGGTAATCAACGAACGCCAGAGCCAATGGGCCAGCAAACTCGTGCTGACCATCGAGGAAGACACGGTCGTTCGGAACGAAAACATCATCGAACAATGTTGTTGTTTCCATCATGAGCCGCTGTGAACTGATGGGGGAGTCAAACTCGTCACCGGCGTTTGAGCCATACGGGCTTGCCACAAGCTTGAGTCCGGGAGTGTTGACTGGGATCGCAAAACTCACTGCCCAGTCAGAATCGGTGGGATTCATCGCCCGTGTCGGAAGAACAATGAGTTCGTTGGTGTTTGGTGTGCAGCTGGTGTGCACTTTGGCGCCCCGCACGACAATTCCGTCGGGCCTGCGCTCAACGATGCGGAGATAGGAGTCGGGATTCGGCTGTGCAGATGGTCCGAGGCTGCGATCGCCTTTGACATCGGTCTGGGCCACAGACATAGCGAGATCGTTTGTTTTGCAGTGCTCGAAAAACTGAGTGATCCGCTCTGAACGCTCGGAATCACCTCGATCTGCATCAAGGGCTCGCCCGATTCGGCGAAGCGCGAAAAGGGCGTCAGTGCCGATCTCTTTGATGAGGGGGACGAGAGTGTGGCATCGCGCAGTAGCAACCTCGATGAGACGAGCGCGATCAACCAGATCTGCCGTAGACCGTGGCTCGAGGAAGTATCGGCTGAAGGGGTCATCACTTTCGACAACGGCGAGCGGCCGAACTGAGGGGTCCTCGGCAAGCTCAAAATCAACAGATGCATGCCGGATAGCGCGAGCAATGACGGGGTGTTGCGTGACGTCGGGTACCAGTTGACCGCCGAAGTACAGGGTTCGGTCGTCACGAAGTGATTCGACGTACTGTTCAGGACTTCGAAGAGCCACTGGTCCTCCTCGAACCGATCTTTCGCAGCTGTTTGCGCTGTTACGACGGTACCAGTCTCGGGTTTGTCATCGACGCATCTGATGGCAGGTCTGTCGGCCGTCGAGGTCCTAAGTTGTGGGGTTGTGACAATTGAGCGCCACAATCGACCAACTGCGTCGATGTCGACAAAAGCTTTTGCCATTGGCATTGCGCTGGCTGGCGTTCTGGGCTTCGCCGTGCGGTTCGGGACCTTCCTCTGGGAGGGGCGTACAGCGCAACTTTCCGGCGACGCGGTTTTTTACCACGACTCGGCGAATCTGATGGCGGATGGCAAGGGGTACATCAATCCGTTTTACTTTCGATTCGGGCACTGCTTTTCGGCAGACCTTGGGGGAGTTCCTGACCCGAATTATTCGTTCATCGGTTCAGCAAAAGAAGATTGCCCGAAAGTTGATGTTGTTCAGTCTGACGGATCGGTCATAGCTCAGACCAAGAGCATCGCTCCAGGAACTGAAATGGCGACAGCGGCCCATCCACCTCTGTGGCCTTTCATTTTGTCGGTCTCATCGAGGTTGGGTTTCGACAGCATCAACGAGCACCGAATGATTGGATTGCTTTTCGGTTCCTTGGGTGTTGTCCTCATCGGTTTAGCGGGACGCGAACTTTTCGGAGAGCGTGTCGGCGTGGTTGCAGCCTTCATTGCCGCCGTTTATGGGTTTCTTTGGATGAATGATTGGTCACTGATGAGCGAGTCGCTCGTGACTGCTTTCGTTCCGCTCATGACAATTATCGCTGTCCGGTGGTGGCGGAATCCCTCTTGGCGGCTTGCCGTTTTGCTCGGCGTGCTTTCGGGCGTCGGCGGGTTGCTGCGGACTGAGTTGCTTGCCTACGGCCCACTGCTTGTACTCGCTGCAATTGTTGTCCGGCGAGTGCAGTGGAAGAGCCTCTTGCGGGATTTGGGGGTCGTGATCACGATTTGTTTGGTACTGCTTGCTCCTTGGTTGATCAGGAACATGACTTCGTTTGCGAAGCCGATTTACCTCTCGCCTACAGGAACGCTTCTTGCGCAGACCAATTGTGATGCTGCTTATTACGGAATGAAGACCGGTTACTGGGAACGGTTCTGCGCCGAGCCAGAACCAGTTAACTCCGACGGTTCTCAGCTTGATGAATCTGAACGCGACACGATTAAGCGTGGTTGGGCGGTCGACTACATCTCCACTCACAAGAGCCGCCTTCTAGTGGTGGCCCCATTACGTACGCTCCGAATGTTCAATCTTTATGACCCGATTGGCACGGCTCGCTTCGATATCAATGTTGAGAATCGCGAGTTCAGGCAGTCGATGGTTGCGTTGGCTGAGTACTACTTGGTCTTGCTCTTCGCCGTTGCGGGAACCATTCTTGCCTGGCGGCGGAGAATGGCACTTTTTCCCGTTCTGCTCTGGCCGGCGCTTGTCGCTGTAGTGGCGGCCGCCAGCCTCGGCAATAACCGCTATCGGCTCTGCGCCGAGCCCTCATTAATTTGGTTGGCGTCGTTCGCGCTGTGCTTGTTGATGGATCGATTACGAATGAACCATCGGGTCACTGTTTCGAACGTCACGGAAAGTACGGCAATCAACCCGAGTTGATGAGCGAACAAGAATCCTGAAGGCCACTCGACTCCAGTCCGGTACTCGTGTCCGAATTGGAGTCCGGTGTAGAGGACAACGATCCCGCCGATTGAGCCAAGAACTGCGATTGTCGCAACTGCGACTCGTCGTCTTGTCCAAAGCGAGAGCGACGCGATGAGAGCCATCGTTATGGCAATGCCTAGACCGCCGATGAGCGCCGATAGGGCGGTGATTCCCAGGAGTAGACCGATACGCACTGAGGTGCTCGTGTGGTTCACAAGTTCCGAAGACACCAGACTTGGATTGGTGTTATCGGCGAGCACTCGAACTGAACGCCGACGTTTCCAGGCGACTGCAAGAGCGCAAAGGCAGAGACCTATGAACCATGGGGTCGAGAGTGCGAGACCGGCCCACACAATTTTCTGTGGTGCCCATGTGATGTCAACGGTGAATGACGAGCCGGTAACCGCAGGGTCAACGAGCCATCCGCTCGCGAACCCATCGATAAGTGTTGGGGCTCCAAGCGAAGGGCCCCCACGGACTGTTGCTTTCCAGCCGTCCGAAAGAGATTGGCCGAGAACCAACCAAAACGGGGCCGAAGCATTTGCGACGTCGACCTTGTAAGAGTTTTTCCCTGTCGTGGTGACCGTTGTTGATGGTGGAGGGGTCACGGAGGAAATTGCTGACGACGGAACTGAAGCGAGTTGGATCGAGTCAACATCGATACCGGTGTCCAATCCCTTGGCGGAGACGAGACGGTGGTCGCCGATTACAAGGGAGTTCGAAGGGATTGCCGCGTAGTCCTGCTGGACTGAACACGGGAGCAGGTCAATCGGTTGACGGTTGAGGGCATCTTGCACAGAACCGTCAAGGGCAAGCGACTGTTGCGTGCCATCGATTGCGAGCAGATCGACGCGACACGTCATTGGCATCGTCTGTGGAAGGGGGGCCACGGTTACTGGGATTCCAAACTCGGCAATAGCGATTGGGAGGACCCGCTGACCGCCGGCGAAATATTCCTTCGTTGTGACAGGACGTTCGCCAGCGATGGATACTCGCAACACCATTGAGGATGTAGGACCGGTAGGAACGCTGACGGTCGCAGTGCTGCCGATTTGGTCCGAGGTGGCTATCTCGGGAACTGCGACGGTCTTCGCCGATCCATCTTCCAAAGTGAGAGTGATTGCTGTCGGAACTGAATGTTCTGCGTCGTTTACAACCGTGAGATCGAGATGATCAAAACTGACAGTGGATGGAGTGCTGATTGTTGCGGATGCCCCTGTTTGGTCG